>Ga0206679_10000100_pt1 | contig 62320 bp, 50 predicted proteins | sample M110012015metaG_FD_155464 | JGI IMG/M metagenome (GOLD analysis project Ga0206679, IMG submission 155464) | Ammonia-oxidizing marine archaeal communities from Monterey Bay, California, United States - M1 100m 12015 | ecosystem: Environmental > Aquatic > Marine > Intertidal zone | place: USA...
CTGCATCTGTTCCATTTAACACGACCCCTTGAATAGAAATCCCCGCTCTACTTGATACTATATAAAATGGAGGGATGGGATTTTCTGGAGAAAAGTTTCCGTAATAAGCTCCCGAACTTCTATTTAGGAGATGTTGTATGCTTCTAGAGATGTTAAAGCGATAACTTTTGTTTTGAGAATCATAATACCCATCAATATTAACCCCCAAACTCATCTGATCCGGTGTTGATATTGGACTCCCTTCCGAATTTTCAGTTAAAATATAAAGTTGTTCTTGAGGAGGATATCTTGAGTCAAAATAAGAATCATCCAGCGTAAAAATTAACTCAGCTTTCTGAATTGCACAACCTAGGGAAACAGTATCTCCCGATTCCGTGATAGAATCGTTTATAAACTCTAGGAATGGTATTTTTATATGTGTCTTTAACCCCGCTCCGGACATAATATAAAGAGACCTGCTTCCATCTACAAAAACAGAGTCATTAACGGGTGAGTTTAAACTAGATAGTGCAGCGACATAATCCTGAGAAAACATATTTACTCTCGCGCTAAGCGGTGAGATAATAAAATCGTAAAAAGACGTGTCGGTATCATTGTGATAGTGTAGCCTCATCAAGCTCAGCCCGGATGAGATATCTATTCCAGCGGCACCAATTCCATCTCCTTGTGTAGACACGACTATTCCAGGGAAGAAATCTAACCAAGACTCATTGTTGCTAAAAACGGAGGTGTCTTGATTTAAAATTGTTTGGCCTAAAGAGGGTTTAAGATTCAACCTAATTTGCGACACGATCGTATCCTCACCTATAATAAGATCATCTGATGGGTTTAGAGAAATTTCACCTTGAAACTCATCATTCAGAATTTCGTGAGTTAGTTCTGGATTAAAATTAGAGTAATAAGTTGAATCGAGAGAAATAGAATCAGCTAATTGTTGAACCAAGAGACTTTGTGGGTTGAGTTGGCCATATGTATCACCCGTGAAGCGCAAACTGAGAAAAAGACTATCAACTTGGGGATTTAATCCGAAGTTTACACCTGGAGCGCTTAAACGTAATTGAGTTGCAAAACCTGCAGTAGTCCAGCCAATTCTTGGTTGGAAAACACGCCCCAAGACAGCGGTACTCAACTCGTCAGTTTCAAGGGAGTCCTCTCTAACAGTGAATATATCAAGAGAGAGGGTGTCTGTAGTGACTAAATCAAGAAGATCCGTTTCAGGCTGCAATCCCAACCCTATAGATGATTCCGGCTTAATACAACCAGTAAAAAGAATAATGCAACATAAAAAAAATAAAAACGCAATTTTGACACTAAAAAGATGCTTCATTAATTGTCGTGAATATTTTTATTAACCCTATATAACTTCAGCTTCAACACCGATAACCTCATCGTAGAATGAGTTTATCTCTGCGAGATACCCCTCGTTCCCAGGAAATTTTAAAACCGGAACGTCAGCAGCGTTAATTTGATAGAGAGTTTCTTCATCTAAATCTTCAGAAGCAGCTATAATTGCGTCGGCATTTTCAATAGCGATAGCATTCATGTTATTGAAAGTAGGATTATTAATTGTTTCTGCTTGATCAGATGGGATTCCATCAAGAACAATTTTTTCGGCCATTCGACTATCTAATTCACCATCGAACCCCTCATCATAGATGCTGCAAATAATCTTACTATTAGCGAAGTAAGGATCGTCTTTGTAGTTGTTTTTAAGATAAAGAGGTAGAAGGTTAGCCATCCATCCATGACAGTGGATAATATCGGGAGCCCAGCCAAGCTTTCGGACAGTTTCTAAAACCCCACGAACAAAGAAAATGGCTCTAACATCAGAGTCGCTAAACAACTCATCATTAGCATCATAAAGAACAGCCTTGCGCTTAAATAAATCATCGTTATCGATGAAGTATACTTGCATTCTTGCAGTGGGGATTGACGCAACCTTGATAATTAAAGGATGATCAACGTCGTCAATATTTAAATTCATCCCCGAGAGCCTAATCACCTCATGAAGTTGATGCCGTCTCTCATTAATTTTTCCAAACCGTGGCATAAACACTCGTATTTCCCTATCCTTGTCACTAGCTCCCTGAGGAAGATGTCTAGAGATTGAACTCATTGGCGTTTCTGGGAGGAAAGGAACTAAGTGCTGGGATACGTATAAAATTCGTTTTTTGCTCATAGTTTTTGCTCTCTTCAGATTGGACGAACAACAAATATAGCTATTTTTACGCTAAATTCCAAGTAAACACGAAGGTTTCAGGGCTGGAGATTTTGATAAAAAATGATAATACTAAAGTCTACAATAGAATTAAATAACTGGTTTATAGAAAATCTAAATGGGTTTGTGGAGAACGTAGGGTTTGTTCCTACAATGGGGGCGCTGCATATGGGCCATGCTTCATTAATTAAGAAAGCTTCCAAAGAGTGTCAAATTGTGGTTGTTAGCATTCTTGTAAATCCCACTCAATTCAACGAAAAAGCAGACTTGTTATCCTACCCAAGAACTTTAGAGAATGATATAATTGTTGCGGAAAAAGCCGGCGGCACTATTTTATTTACCCCTTCACCTAAAGATATTTATGGGGGAACACCTTATGCTGAGCCAGTTGATTACGGACCGATAACTTCAACCTTTGAAGGCTTTAGCAGGCAAGGCCATTTTGATGGGGTTGTGGCCGTAGTAGATAAATTATTTTTAGCGGTAAAGCCAAACAGAGCATACTTTGGCTCCAAGGATTTACAACAAGTAGCTGTAGTGGAAAGAATGTCAAATGAAAGACACCCTAATATTAAGATTGTCAGTTGTGATCTCATAAGAGATGAAAACGGACTTGCATTAAGCTCAAGAAACATCAGATTATCATATGCAGGGATTATTTTGGCCCAAAACATCTCACAAGAGCTTAAAACGGTAGCGGAAAGAGTTAAGGATGGAGTGGATATGATCGATTCTGTTGAGATTGCTAAGAAAAAATTGAAGAACTTAGAAGGTTTAGAACTCGAATATATTAGCGGTGTTAATTGTAAAACTTTCTCAATAAGCCCGGAGAATAGAGGCTGGTCTCATATTATTGTTGCTGCAAGAGTCGAAGGTGTAAGACTGATAGACAATATTGAATTGTAAGTTGTAACTTTGTAATAAATTTAAAAGTCATGGGTATAGGTGCTCCTCAATTAATTCTCATTGCCCTTGTGGTGTTGTTGCTTTTCGGTGGTCGTAAAATACCTGAGCTTATGAGAGGTTTAGGTCAAGGCGTTAAAGAATTTAAAGACGCAACAAACGACAAGAAGAAAGACGACGAAAAAAAGGATAAGTGAATCGAGAGATTTATTTGGTTTTGCTTGCGATTGCGGCATCGCTCCAAGTTTCTCTTGCCCAAACTAAAGCAGATTCACTAGAAACGTCTCAATTTATTGAAATAATTGCGGAACCTTTTTCTTGGGAAACACAATGGCAAATTTGGTGTGATTCACAGGATTGCGTGAGTTCAGACACTTCACTTTGGAATATTATTGGAGAGCCACATCTCGAGCTTGACACAGCTGTCATAAAGTCTCGGATGGCAATTTTAGACATGTCTTCAGAGCTTGATTTATCGTGGAATCCAATATCTCATACAAGAGTTGCCCTGTATGTTGATAGACGTAAAAGAGGGCTTGGAACGATGCTTGGCAGAGCGCCTGCATTTTTTCCTCTTTTCGAAGAAGCTCTTGACAAGAAAGGTTTACCACTGGAGTTAAAATACCTTCCAATTGTTGAAAGCGCATTAAATCCCGAAGCCAGATCTCAAGCAGGAGCCAGAGGTTTGTGGCAATTCATGTATTACACAGCTAAAGCGGAAGGGTTGAGGATAGACAGCTATATAGATGAGAGAAAGGACCCAAGAAAAAGTACAGAAGCAGCTTGCAACCACCTCAATAGACTCTATCGTATGTATGATGATTGGTTTTTAGCACTTGCAGCTTATAACGCAGGCTCTGGAAACGTAAATAAGGCGATTAGGAGAAGTGGAGGGAAAACAAATTATTGGGAGGTCCGCTCCTTTCTTCCTAAAGAAACCAGGAACTATGTGCCAAATTTTCTAGCGGTTGTTTATTTGATGGAGTACCACGCAGAGTATGGAATTATTCCTAGAAATGTAATCCCTGGATTTCTGACAGCAGACACGCTAAATATTCAGGGGCCTTTAAGGTTAGACCAAATTGCTCAATTTCTCAATGCTTCAGAGGAGGAGTTAAAAATACTTAATCCCATTTACAGCCGTAGTATTATCCCGGGGCCAGGTGAGAATTTGACGGTTAGAATCCCATTAGAGATGACGGCTGAATTTATAGCTCATGAATCTGAAATGAGGGATTATAAACCAGAGCTAACACCTGAAATCAAGTATGAGCCAGACCCGATTTTTTACAGGGTGAAATCTGGCGACGTTCTTGGCACTATAGCTGAAAAATATGGCGTTTCAGTTCGTAAATTAAAAGACTGGAACGGCTTGAAGAATTCCAGAATTAATATTGGACAAAGATTGGTTATTCACGGAGATCCATCAAAAATATGAGAATTACAAGCTGGAAGATATTGCTGCTTTTATCGACAATTCTTTTAGGGTGTTTTAGTCAGGAAGGGGCGCGATCACCACTACCCGGTAGAGTCGGTCCTCAGGGTGAAGTCTTGGTTGTCTGCTCTGACGGGGTTTGGTCTAGAGTAGTAGGAGACAGCCTATTAAATATTTTAAATAAGCCTTATGCAGTGCTGCCCCAAATGCATACCGAGACTTATGAACCTATGTTTGATGTGGTGCATAAGAATAGACAAGATTTCAATAAATTTTGGAAACCTCACAGAAATATAATTGACGTAGAAATTGCTGATAGAGTTGATACTCAAGAGGCCTCGGTCGTATTTTACAAGGAAAAATATTCTAAAGGTCAGGTCTACATTGTTGCAAAAGGCAGGACAGAATTAGAAGTTGCGGAAGCTATTGCGCAAAGGTCATCAGAGATGCAGAGCTTATTCCACGATGTTGAAGTTAAGAGAACAACATATGTGACACGAGCTTCTGTAGATGAGGTGATACAAAGGGAAATAGGTGAGGTTTGGGGTTTTGACATCCTTGTACCGAAAGGCTCGTATGCTGTGAGAGTAGATACTGCGTTTACCTGGATTGACAGACAACTTACAAGGTTTAGAGGAAGTGACAATCACGATGTGCAGGAAGCTTTCTTTATTCACAGTGAACCTTACTTGGGGGAATGGCAATTTTCGCTTGATCACCTTCTTAATAGAAGAGACGAGCTTACTAAGGAATTTGTGAATGGTCCAACAAAAGGGAGCTATATGAAGGTAGAAAGGCGCATGATACCTTCGTATGAAGAGATATTATTTAAAGGAGAATTTGCTTCTGAAATTCGAGGGCTTTGGAGAATGGAAAATGATTTTATGGGCGGCCCATTTTACAGCCTTACTTTCTATGACAAGCCTCACAAAAGATTAGTCACTGTTGAAGGGTACGCCTACGCTCCCTATTTTGACAAACGGCAATACATGAGAGAAGTCGAAGGAATCGTAAAATCAGTGAGTCCGTTTACCAGCTCACTTATCGACGACAAAGCGAGTGCTGTTGACGAACCCGTCACGATCGAATAAAACTGCAACATATACTCCTTCAGACCAACCCTCAAGGCTTAGATTTAAGGGCGTGAAGTCATTAATGGTCTTTGTGCAAACGAATCGGCCAGTTACGTCCCAAATTTTGACAACTTGATTTTTAGAACTGTTTTGAGTGGTGCTATTTCTGAAATCAAGGGTTATGCTAGTTCGAGCGGGAGAGGGGTAGGCAAGGGCTGGAGAGTTTCCAAAAGCCAAATACTCTTCAGAGAGTGATATATCGCCGTTAGCGAATGCGTACTGACCCTTTCTTAGTGTTGAGACTTTAAAAACACCACTTCCGTTAATTAAAGAACCAGACTGCCATGTGTAATCGGGGTACTGAACCCAAGTGGAGGATGAGTTGGGCCTCCAGGCAAGAAAGGCATCTTCTTCATCACCGTTATACAAATTAAAATCTAAACCTTCTTCATTGTTCCCGACATATGAAAATCGAGCATCAAGAACAAGGGCGTTGGTTCCTTCAATTTCATCTTCCCATGTGCCATCAACGGTCCAAAAATGAGTGTCGCTAATTTCATCTATGTAAAATGCTGTAGGCTCGTTATCTGGAGCTGCCCAATGATGTTCGAGGCGCACAATAACACTGTCGCTAATTTCGTCACATCCCATCCTCATTTCGACCCATGGGATACTTGATAGCCCAGTAGGTTCGTTTATCGAGATTGTGTTGTCAAGTCGCCCTTGATTAAGTTTTCCATCAGTGTTTAAGGCGACAAGAATAAATGGATCTGTGTGAGAAATTGTGGCAACATCGTATTCCCCACCTACACGAATGTTAACGACCTCCGTATCCCATGATGCATCCCAAAGAGTGACATCTAAGGGTTCATTTTCGTGGAACGAAGAACAGGCGCGTAGTTTTTGGTTTAAATAAAGAGTTGTTTCATATTCTCCATCTGAGAATGTTGTGGAAGTTGAGTCTATAAGCCAAGTTGAGAATCCAGGCTGGAAGATTTGTGCATCAAAGAAAGGTTGAAGGTCTAGATCGGTAAAATCCTCGAGTGTTTCCATGAAAACTTCAGCATCCATGTGACTATCGAAATGAGTAGCTATTACGTTTTGGCATGCATTTCTATAAGCATCATCTCCGAGGTAAGCCCTCAAATTGTGGTGAATAGAGGCCCCTTTGTAGTAAGTGTGCCTGCCGTAAATATGCTCGTCAGGCATTGGAGATAAAGGGTGAAAGCCATCATCTTGAATATGACACTCTTCAAGCACGAACTTCTGGTTGTCCTTGATCAACTTTACAAACTCCTCGTGCCCATCTTTAAGCTCTATGAACAAATGACTGGAATATTCAGCAGGACCTTCTTTGATCCACATATGGTTGTGTATGCTAGGAGCTACTAAATCACCCCACCAGTGGTGCCCCAATTCATGCGCAAATAAATCACCATTCGCCCCTACACTTTCTCCAATCATAAACTTAGGGTAGGCGATATTCGTGGGGATTTCAAGGGCTCCTTCGGTAGTTAAGACATACCCAACCCTTTCCCATGCGTAAGGACCCCACCAATACTCAAGAGCGTCAATAGCATATCCTATATCATTGAATTTATTTACCATTTGGTTAATATCTTCAGGTTTAGCAGTTAATCTCACAGGGATATCGCCATATTCTCCAATGTGAACGAAATTACTATCGGTGTAATTGGCCACTGCAAACGCAGCACAGTGTGTAGGAATTGGATGTTCTAAGGTGAAGCTTCGAGTTAGGGTATCTCCCTCTTCGAAGGTTTCTCCCAAGAAGGTTCCTTGAAGGTGCGCCTTCATCCCTCCGGCACTTCGAATATTCCATGTATATGTTGCCCTTTCTACAAAGTTATCGAAGCATGGGTGCCAAACTTTCCCATAATTCGGAGGAATACTTGTAAGGCCGATCCCCATGTGATAGATATATTCTGACGCGAAATAAACACCTCCCCAATAAGGATCTTGAGTTGGGTGACCGCCATAGAAAACCTCAATCTGGTGAGTGGTTTCAGCAGTAAAAACTCCATCTGGAGCAGGCACGGTTAGCCGACCATTTTCATGCAAAAAAACGGAGCTTTCACCGTCGATATTAAGAGAATCTACAGTTAAGCCAATCAAATCGAACCAAACAGATTCTGCCCCACTTTCAACTACGGAAAGTGTAATAACAACCCTCGCGTCCATTTGTTGGAGATTGTACTGGGTCAGGTCAAGATCGATTTCGTATTGGTCTATATCGAAAGTATCGCTTCGAGCGATAGATTCAGACATGTCGTAATTGTCCTGATAGAATCTTTCAATAGGAGCTCCGGAATGCCCGACATCTCTACACCCCATTGGATAAAACACCCTAGGCTCTGGGGAGTATTCTCTCAGGTTTGGGATATTATGTTGCGCAAAAAATTGAGAACCACTGGCAAGAAATAACAGTAAAAACACAATTGAAGGAAAAGAGTGGGGGAGTCGTTGCATGTCGGCAAAGTACGACTGACCTTTGCGGTATGAAAAATAGAATTGTAAAAGAGGGCGTATTTGTGGAGATTGAGTATGTGTTAAGTGAAATTAACGAAAGTGGAGAACAAGGAGAAGTTATTGAGGAATGTGGAGAAGAGAGTGCTTTCGGGTTCTATTTGGGCTCGGGAGAAGTCTTAGAAGCGCTGGAAAAAGAATTAATGGGAAAATCCACAGGTGAGCCTTTTGAAGTGGTGATTCCTTGTACAGAAGCTTATGGAGTAACCACAGATGATGCAATTGTTATGATTCCTAAAACTGTTTTTGAGTTAGATGGAGAGTTTGACGAAGAGCACATCCAGGAGGGTGAGGCTATCGCGATGAACGATGAAGATGGTAATGAATTAGTGGGTGTCGTTGTGAGCATATCTAAGACAGAAGTGGAAATGGATTTTAATCATCCTTTGGCTGAATTAGATCTTCATTTTGTTGGTTCTATTTGTGACGTAAGAGAAGAAGAATAAATATGGAACGTACGGAAATAAAAGATTTGGGGGAATTTGCCCTAATCAGTAAGTTGACAAAAGACTTAGCAAAAAACCGCCCTTCGACACTTTTAGGTGTTGGAGACGACGCAGCCGTTATTGACCCACTGGGAAAGCGAGTCGTGGTAACAACAGATATGCTTGTTGAAGGTGTTCACTTTGATTTAAGCTATGTTCCTTTGAAGCACCTTGGATATAAAGCTGTGATCGCAAACTTGAGTGACGTTTGTGCAATGAATGCGAAACCCACTCAAATTTTAATAGGTCTTGGTGTTTCAAACAGATTTTCAGTTGAAGCATTAGAAGAGTTATATGAGGGTATTAAAACAGCATGTGAGTTGTACAAAGTTGATTTGGTTGGGGGAGATACAACCTCAAGCCCTTCAGGGTTAACACTTTCAGTTACTGCTGTTGGACTTGTTGAAGGTGATTCAGTAGTGACTAGGGGAGGAGCTTCGGCGGGGGATTTACTCGTTGTATCAGGCGATCTTGGGTCAGCGTATATGGGACTTCAGGTTTTAGAAAGGGAAAAGGAAGTTTTTAAGGAAGCTCCAAAAGCACAGCCAGATCTACAGAACCACAGTTATATCATTGAGCGCCAACTCAAACCTGAAGCAAGAACAGATATTGTTACAGAACTATCGGATTTAAAAGTGAAGCCCACAAGTATGATTGATATTTCTGACGGCCTAGCCTCAGAGTGTTTTCATCTTATGGCCGCAAGTGGATTGGGAGTCAGGATATATGAAGATAAGCTACCTATCGATCCCAAGACATATGACACGGCTAGAGAATTTAACTTAGACCCAACACTATGCATGTTAAGCGGGGGAGAGGATTACGAGCTGCTATTTACCATCTCACAAAACGATTTCGAAAATATCCGCAACCACCCTAAACTATCTGTTATTGGACATATGACAGAAGATGCAAAAGAACATATTATGGTCACTAAAAACGGACTGGATGTTGAGTTAAAAGCTCAAGGCTGGGATCCCTTAAAAGACTAAATGCAAAGAATTTCTGGTATATTTGGTTTAGAAAACTTTTCTTCTGCAGAAGCTATTGAAATTGTTTCTAAGATGCTAAGTCAGGGAAGAGAGATCAGTCTAAATTTAGAGGTTTGGTCTGATGAAAGGAATTTGGTTTTAGGTGCTGCAGGTCAGTCGGTAGTGGATACTAATTCTGGGGACACGATCATATTAAGTGGAGAAATCGAGAACACACTTGAGCTAATAGATCATTTAAAAAGTGAAGGAGTCCAGGTAGAAAATACGGTCTTACTTACAGCTTTAAAAGCATGGGGGTTAGAGGCTACACTTAAAAAATTAAAAGGAAAATTTAGTTTTGCTTGGTGGTGCGTCAGTTCCGAGAAATTAGTTATTGCAAGAGATAGGTTTGGAATAAAACCGATTTACTGGTGTGCAGAAAATGAGAAGGGGGCTATCATTTTTGCCTCTGAAATAAAGACTTTGCTTGCTTCGGGTTTAATTTCTCGAAAAGTGAATAAAGAGGCTTTGATTGATTATTTACGATATTCGACAGTTCATGGACCCCTAACTATCGTAGAGGGGATTCAACTTTTAGAGCCTGGGTGTGCTATAGAAATCCATGAAGAGACGGTCAATGTTCTTAGGTGGTGGGAAACATCTAAAGATGCATTAATCAAAGATTCTCAGTCTATAAAAGACACTTTGTTAAAAGCCGTCAATTCTAAGTTGGCGGGTGATTCTCCAGCAATTTATTTATCAGGAGGACTTAATTCCATCACTTTAACCGCTGCGATGTTTCAACTATCGAGCCAACCAATAAATACTTTTTCAGTTGCTTTTGAAGGTTCAGAAACATCTACCGAGAACGAGGCGCATAAGATTTCAAATAATTTTGCTACCAATCACACGGAGGTTTCTGTTTCCAATCTGTCTATTTATAAAAAGCTGCACAATGCAATAGACCAAATGGACCACCCTTCTTCTAATGGTCTTAGAAATTATTTCATAGCAACATCAGCTAAAGAAGCTGGATATTCTACGATAATCAGTGACCTTGGATGTAATGAAATATTTGGGGAGAACCCATTATTCAACACCTCTGTCCAGCTAATGAAACACAGGTGGCTCACCTCATGGCCAAGAGGTCTGAGAGTCTTTGTAGGGAGTTTATTAAAAACACTATCTCCAGGACAGACTTCAAATAAGAAAGCTGAAATATTAGCCAGTAATTATTTCGATCTGGAGCATACATACCCTTTAGCTCGCCAGAGAATATTAGACAATCAGATTAAGAAACTGACTCCAAGTATAAAGCTAACTAGAAATAGAGTTTTTTACTTTGTAGCAGACATTTTACGAGTTGGGAAAGCAGCCTTTTCACTTCCTTTTTTATCTAAAGTGTCTGTCCTGGAGATTCAGACCTATTTAACAAACACTCTTTTGCGTGATGCTCATACATTTAATTCAGAAAATGACATTGATTACAAAACACCTTTCTTAGACCACAATCTCGTAACTAAAGTGTTGTCATTTAACGACTCTGTGAAACCTACTTTAAAAGACATCAAAGAAGACATCGACCCGAAGAGATATCAAAACAACTCACCTTCTTCTTATAGATTCCCTTGGGAGTTAACAATAGAAGGTATCTATTTAGACTTCCATGCTGAGGGAATCGCGGCCCTATCTGATTTAGAATTCTTCAACAAAGAGGCCGTTCATGAGTTTGACAGCAATTCACTTACTTCTACACAGCAAAGACTAAGCCTTTCAACATTAGGGCACTATTTTAAGCAAAATAAACTTTCTTAAACACCTTCAACATGTCAGCTCCCGAAAACACAAGGAACAGAGTTTGTGATCTCTTTTCGATAAAGTACCCCATTATTCAGGGTGGAATGGTTTGGTGTGCTGGGTGGGAACTCGCAAGTGCGGTCAGTAATGCTGGAGGATTGGGGGTTATAGGCTCAGGCAGTATGTACCCAGAGATATTGAGAGATCAAATAAAGAAATGCAAAGATTCAACTTCTCTCCCTTTTGCTGTAAATATCCCTCTTCTTTATCCCGGAGTTCAAGAGCATATACAATCTGTAATTGACCTTGGAGTCCCCATTGTTTTCACTAGCGCAGGAAGCCCCAATTCATATACATCGAAATTAAAATCTCACGGAATTACAGTTGTTCACGTAGTGAGCAGCTTGAAATTTGCATTAAAATCAGAAGCTGCTGGCGTTGATGCTGTTGTAGCTGAAGGTTTTGAAGCTGGAGGACACAATGGCCGCGAGGAAACAACGACTATGTGCCTTATACCCTCTGTTGCAAATGCTTGTTCAATCCCTGTGATAGCCGCTGGGGGTATATCGGATGGAAAGTCAGTTCTTGCATCAATGATATTAGGAGCTGAAGGGGCTCAACTTGGATCAAGATTTGTTGCCTGTGAAGAGTCATCTGCTCACATCGCTTTTAAAAATGCGGTTGTAGCCTCCGGCGAGGGTGATACAACGCTAACCCTTAAAGAGCTAACGCCCGTTAGAATGCTACATAATGATTTATTTAGGGAGCTTTCTAAAGCAAAAGAGAACGGTGCTACTCCAGAGCAGTTATCCGAGATTTTAGGAAAAGGAAAAGCAAAAAAGGGGATGTTTGAGGGAGATCTTGAAAAAGGGGAGTTAGAAATAGGCCAAATAGCCGCCCTTCTCAAGAACATTCTCCCAGCCTCTGAAATAATTTCAGACATCGTCCAGTCATATAGGAAAGCAGGAGGGAATAAATTGGGGCTGCGATTTGAATTTTAATTCTAGTTTTCCTTAAAAAAGGAAATAATTTGTTGCGAAACTCGATCACTACAAACATTATTTAAATATTCTAAACTCGCATTTCTGATTTTCGAAACAGAGCCGAATTCAATAAGCAACTTTCTTTTTGTAGCCTCCCCAACACCAGGGATATTGTCCAATATTGATGCGGTAGATGACTGGCTTCTCTTTTTGCGGTGATGGGTTAATGAAAACCGATGTGCTTCATTTCTCATATTTTGAATCACCTTTAGCGTGGGCGATCTCTTATCGAGATAAATAGGCAAGGAATCCCCGGGGAAAAACAGCTCCTCTAATCTTTTAGCGATTCCAACAACCGCAACTTTCCCTCTTAAATTAAGCTCTTCGACAGCTTCCATGGCATGACTTACCTGGCCCTTGCCTCCATCAATTATTATAAGTTGGGGCAGCCCCTCTTCACCAGACTCCCTATACAGCCTGTCATAACGTCTGTACACCGCTTCTTTCATGCTGGCAAAATCATCAGGCCCATCGACGGTTTTAATATTGAAATTTCTATAATCTCGTTTGGAAGGTTTCCCGTTTTTAAACACGACACAAGCAGAAGTAGGGTTAGTTCCTTGCAAATTCGAGTTGTCAAAACACTCAATATGTCTCGGCTGACTCTTAAGCCGTAAATCAGATTTCATGGTAGCCATAAGCCGATCTAAAGCCGCTTCAGGGTCGATTTGCTCTTGATGTCTTTGCCTATCTTTCATGTAAAGTCGAGCATTTTGCTCAGACATTTCAACGAGTCTTTTTTTATCTCCTTTTAAGGGGATAGAAAAAGTCACATTATCTAAAGCAACATTAACCAGAATAGATGTAAAAATTTCCCGACTAGAGCTGTTAAACTTTTCTCGAATAAGAGGAATAGAAGCTTCCAATAACTCTGCGTCTGTTTGGGCTAACTTACGCTTAACCTCAAAACTAGACCCACGAATAATTGCGCCAGAGACAATTAATAAACAGTTTACGTAGGCAAAACTATCATCACCAACTATAGTAAAGACATCTACCCCATCAATTTTAGGGTGTACAACAGTACTTTTTGCTTGATACTTATCTAACGAATTGAGCTTTGACTTAAGTCCCTCCGCCTTTTCAAAAGCAAGGTCTTTCACAGCTAAATTCATTTGACTATTTAGAACTTTGCGGACAACTTTTAAGTTTCCTTTCAATACATGTCTTATAGATTGGATGCTGAGTTCGTAATCATCTTCGGACTGGTGTCCCACGCAAGGCCCCAAGCAATTACCAATATGATATTCAAGGCATACACGGAATTTACCTCCGGCAATGTTTTTCTCCGATAGCGAAAGGGAACACGATCTTATCGGATAAAGTTTCTGGCACAGGTCTAACACTGTCCTCATACTCCGAATACTTGTAAACGGACCAAAATACTCCCCCCCATCATTTATCACCTTTCGTGTAGAAAACACCCTGGGAAATCGCTCCTTCTTAATAACAATATAGGGAAATGTTTTATCGTCTTTCAGGAGGATATTATAGACCGGCCAGTGCTCTTTTATTAGATTATTCTCAAGGAGTAGAGCGTCTTGCTCTGTAGGAGTAACAATCCACTGAATATCTGCAATTTTTCTAACTAACAACCGCGTCTTCCCATTTTCATAATTCTTACGGTTGAAATAACTGCTCACTCTCTTTTTCAAATCCTTCGCCTTTCCAACGTATATAATGGTCCCTTCAGCATCAAAATGCTTATAAATACCAGGCTTATTAGGCAGCCTTGCAAGAATATTTTGTATGTGTTCTAAGGGCTTCATTTAAACCAAATCAACTTCAAAGATAACTACCTTTACCGCCATGGATTTTATCACTGGCGCAACAGGTATTGTAGGAAGAGAATTGGTTTCTCAACTAATCTCAGCGGGTCACACAGTGAAGGCTCTTTGCAGAATTAATTCAGATGTTACTTCCGTAGAGAATCTAATAACTTCTAGAGGCCTTTCTTTAGATAGATTAACATGGGTGGAAGGCGAATTACACGACACCCAGTCGTTAGAATCTTCACTTAAGGGCTGCACAAGAGTATTTCATGTTGCAGCTTTAGTTTCTTTTCACCCTTTAGACGAAGCTTCGCTTTTAAAGACGAATGTTGAAGGCACGAAAAACATTGTAAACGCTATGCTTCATCAGGATGTAAAAACCCTTATGTATGTTAGTTCCGTAGCGGCTTTAGGAAGGCAAGAAAACAAAATTGTTGATGAGGAAACTCCTTTTGAAGATGGGATAGGGGAAACAGGGTATTCGAGGAGTAAGTATCTTGCGGAACTTGAGGTTTGGCGAGGACAAGAAGAAGGATTGAGCGTTGCGGTTGTAAATCCCTCCATCATCATTGGCGCGGGTGATTTTACAAGGAGCTCAGCAGAGCTTTTCCCCCAAATTCACGCAGGTCTTTCGTTTTACCCAGCAGGTTCAAGTGGTTATGTTTCTTCAAGCGATGTTGCAAAAGCCTGTGTTTTACTTGCGGACAACAATATTAGAGGCGAAAGAGTCCTACTAAACTCAGAAAACCGCAGTTATAAAAGTTTAATGTGTGAAATAGCGATAGCATTAAACGTTAAGCCTCCATTTAGGGTTGTTAAACCATGGATGTCTTCTTTTGCGTGGAGGGCTTTTTGGCTTATTGAAAAACTCACAGGCAAGAGAGCCTTAGCCACAAAATCCAGCCTTAAAATGTCGCGGTCAATCATCGTGTATGACGGCTCAAAAATTGAACGAGTACTGGCTTTAGAAGGTGTTAAATGGGAGTACGAACCTGTCAACAAGGCAATTTTAAGAACAGCAGAAAGCTACCTCGCCTCAATTTCTAGCTGAGTAATTCTTTCCGTTACTTCTAACAGAATACCTTTCATAGCAACTGGGTGATTCCACCACCAACTATGACTGGCCTTAAACTGACTTTCAGTTATATCGTGTTTACGGAAGACTTCGTTGTACGCATCCCCTAATCTTTTTTCGACATCATCGTTTCTCCAAACACGGTTTTTTGAAGCAGCTTCTATAAGCTGAATGTCCGCTAGAACATTCACAAACTCGGTTTTTTTTAATACACCATCTGGAGCGGTCACATTAACTCTATCCCTACTGTCATTTGCACATCCACCTGTACCTATTATGGCAAGTAACAGCAGTAAAATAGATGTGAATTTAACCTTGACCATTTCGTTTACCGATTAAATTTTAGGCGCTCACCTGCATGATTACCATTCTTAGTTAAGATATTCACCCCATCCCAAACCCTAACTCCGTTAACCCATGTTCCGACAACATGAGATTTGAATTTATGTCCAGTAAAAGGAGACCAACCGCACTTATACATAATATTTTCTCCCGTAACCGTCCATTCAGCATCAGGGTTAACAAGTACCAAATCAGCTTTGTACCCTTCTCGTATATAGCCTCTTTCTGAAAGTTTAAAACACTCTGCCACACGATGTGACATCAGTTCAACAACCCTTTCAACAGTTATTTTACCCTTGTGTACGAGGTCTAACATTGCTGGTAAACCATGCTGTACTAGAGGCCCGCCTGAGGGGGCAGAAAAATACTTTCCGTTTTTTTCTTCTAAGCTGTGCGGAGCATGATCTGTAGCTATAACATCTATTCGCCCATCTAAAAGAGCTGCTCTTATCGCCTCCCGATCTTCAAGAGTTTTTACCGCAGGATTCCATTTAATATATGTGCCTTTTTGTGAATAATCTGCATCAGTAAACCAAATGTGGTGTATGCACGCCTCCGCAGTAATTAGCTTTTCAGAGAGAGGTTTAGAACCTTCAAATAGATCAAGCTCTTTTGCTGTCGAAATGTGTAGAACATGAAGGCGAGTACCTAATCTTGTAGCTAACTCAACAGCTTTCGAAGAGCTTTTATAACACGCCTCAGCACTACGAATAAGATGGTGTTGGTCCATTGGAACGTTTTCGCCCCATCTTTCCCTAGCCTTTGCAAGATTGGTTCTAATTATTGACTCTTCTTCACAATGTGTAGCAACAAGAGTTGGGCTTTCTTTAAAAATTCCTTCTAAGACCTTTTCTTCATCTACAAGCATATCTCCAGTGGAGGACCCCATAAAGACCTTAACCCCACAGACTCTTTCCGGATCTGTTTTAAGTACTTCCGAGATATTGCCGTTACTAGCACCCATAAAAAAGCTGTAGTTGACTGCAGAAACCTCATCTGCCCGCTCATATTTATCTTCAAGCAGCCTTTGAGTTAACGCCTGAGGCACAGTGTTAGGCATCTCCATAAATGAAGTGATACCACCTGCGGCAGCAGCGGCCGATTCAGTTTTAATTTCTGCCTTATGTGTTAATCCAGGCTCCCTAAAATGCACTTGATCGTCTATACACCCAGGCATAAGCCAAAACCCATTTGACTCAACTTGTTCAGCATCTTCAACTTCGATAGGCTTAAATATCTCGCCACTATTTCGCTCTAAAATTTTAGCAATACGATCACCAATTACGAGCACATCTCCGACAACAACCCTCCCTTCATTTACAATGTGAGCTCCACGAAACAATGTCTTTTTAGCGGCCATTTTTCAAACGGATTTTCATTTTTAAAACTCCAAAGAAGGCCTCATTAAAAATATTTAAACTCATCTTAGATGTACCGAGAACCCTGTCGCGAAAGATAATAGGCACCTCGACAATTTTAAATCCCTTTCGTTTTGCTCGTAGCTTCATCTCTATTTGGAAAGCATAACCTATAAACTCAACAGAATCTAGAGCTATGGCATCTAATACATCCCTTTTATAAGCAACAAACCCGGCCGTGCCATCACTCACGCCAAGCCACAAAACCAAGTTCACATATATAGACGCACCTCTACTAATTATCCTTCTATCGAGAGGCCAGTTTACAACTCCCCCGCCTTTTATATTTCTTGAACCGACAACTACATCCGCCCCTCTAACACACTCTTCTCTTAATCGGATTAAATCTTGAGGATTGTGCGAAAAATCACAATCCATTTCAAAAATATAAGCATAGTCTTTTTTTAACGCCCACTTAAACCCAGCGATGTATGCGGTTCCTAACCCTTGCTTCCCCTTACGTTCGAGAATGAAAATCCGCCCATTAAATTTTGTTGCGACGGATTTGACAAGGTCAGCGGTTCCATCAGGACTTCCGTCATCAACGATAAGAACATCAAAAAGTGGCTCGAGAGACATTACTGTTTCGAGCATTTTTACAACGTTTTCTTTCTCGTTGTATGTAGGAATAATTACTAAGCTATCAGACATCTTCACTAATACGCTTATGTGGTCATTCTTAGTATGCTCATCTCCTCCTCAGTCAAGTGTCGCCAATGCCCACGTGGAACATTTTTCTTAGTAAGACAAGCAAAAATCACCCGGTCTAATTTTGTAACCTTATATCCAAAATGTTCGAAAATTCTTTTAACGATTCGATTTCTTCCAGAGTGGATCTCCACGCCAACCTCTCTAGGGTCGCTTTTCACGAAACTAGCTTTATTAAACTTCACAAACTTCCCATCTAATTCAAATCCCTCTAGCATCTTATCTAAATCACCTTGACTTACCTTTTCTTTAAAGCTAGCATGATAAAGGTTCCTTACTCCAACTTTAGGATGAGTCAGCCTTTTGGCCATCTCCCCATCGTTCGTGAACATTAATAATCCAGTGGAGTCTCTATCAAGCCTTCCAATCGGCACAACCCTCTCCTTACAAGCCCCACGGATTAATTGCATAACAGTCCTTCTGCCTTGAGGATCTTCGGAGGTTGCTAAGAAGTTTTTAGGTTTATTTAATAATATATACCTTTTAGTTTCGGCCTTAATTGTATCTCCTTCAACCTGAACCTTGTCAGTTTGGCTAACCCTATACCCCATCTCGGTTATAACGTCACCATTAACACTTACAACCCCAGCGGCGATTAATACATCAGCCTCTCTTCTTGAGCAAATGCCAGCTTGAGAGACATAACGGTTAAGTCTCATAGGAGCATTTGAATCTGGTAATGGTTGACGTTTCTCAACCTTGTTACGCCTTAAATCAGGTCTGTAACTCCCGGTTCTTGTTTTAAGAATGGTCTTCCCCTTCCCCCCATATTTTCCTCCAGACTTAGACTTGGGATATCCTTTATTTTCTTCAGCAGTGCTGGTTTTATCTGACTCAGAATTTTTAGTGCTGTTTTGCGAGAGCTTATGTTTAGGTCTAAACGACTTCGACTCGGGTTTGGTTCTTCGGGCGCCTCCTCGGCGGCCTGAACCTGTTGACTTTTTCATCTTACAATAAATATTGAACTGCAAAGATACATCACTCGGTTTCATACCTATGAGAATTAAACAACTTCGAAAGCACCCCTAATGTGTTCTACCCACCAATCGCCATTTGTTTTTCTAACCCTCACAAGGTCAAACCTAGGTTCAAGTTTAATCTTCCGATTCTTCAATAAATAGGAATTAGCAGCATTGATTATTCTTTTTCTCTGACTATGCGAAATATCTACGCCCTGCTCTATCCGATTTCTACCACGTGTTTTCACCTCAATAAAAACAATTTTATCACGGTGGATTGCTATAATGTCAATTTCACATTTGCGCCATCGCCAATTTCGTTCTAAGATTTTAAATCCCAATGACGAAAGATATTTCTGAGCAAGGCCTTCACCTGTGCGTCCAATTTCTAATGTTGTTTGACCCATCAGCTAAAAGTCCGCTGAAGAGTCGATAGTATTTTGATAGACTTTATATCTGTTGCTCACTACTTTATTAAACGAAAGAGATTCTAGCAGAAAGCTCAATTATCTCACCTTAAATTTAGAACACTTGATCCTATCACCACCTCTTGTTCTAAGATTTCAATAGTATATTCTCCAGAAACTAATGCGTTAGTTTCTGTGTCCACGGAATAAAACACACAGGCATCTAATCTATCATTAGAGTAATCAATATTTCTTGTAGCGCTATATTCTTCATCATTATTTGTCAAAAACACTTTGCCCTCTATGTCTGTGACCCTTAGGTTTAGGACTTTGTTCCCGGGTTCTGCGATTTTGTTTTCAAGAAGTGTAAAACAAACCTTAATCATCTCCACTCTATCCGCTCTTGCCGTCTCTCGTTGTCTTCCAGTCTGTGTTACTCGAATTCCCACAACGTTTATTCCCGTGCATTGAAGAACCCTCCCAACTTCAATAATCTCCTCCATATTTTCTTGGCGCTCTTCGAGTTTTTCGTTTTTCACTTGTACCTCTTTAACTCGGTCTCGCATAGCGGTATTTTCTTCCGTTAACGCTTGATTGAGTTGATTTATAGAGTCGATGGTTACTATATAACCCTTCATAATTACCCTTAAAGTTGCAGCTTCTTTTTTAGCTTTGCCAAGCTCCCAATTTCCGTTTTTTACATTGGTAATTAAGCCATCAATTTTATCTCGTTGGGCAGAAATTTCTGCGAGCATCATAGAATTTTCAATATTCAATGTATCATAAGAAAATCTCAGCTTCTCCAGATCGAAAACGACCTGTTCTTTATCCATTTCAAGCCTGCCATAATCACCAGACAAGTCTTTAAACTTTTCTCCTCCCACAAAAAGCTGAATCCCAAGGAAAAGACATATTACTGCTAATACCACAATAGCAATTAGTGATTGTTTAGAGCTGAGATTCATATAAATTCAATTATTAATATTTAATGCAAAGATGCAAATCTTAAAACTCAATATGGCGTATTGCAAATTTATATAATGAAATATAAGGGGTTAATAACGGAAATAATTAACTTTTATTACGGATGCACCTAGCTAAGGAGCGTCAAATTATGATGCCGCCGCTAACGATGATGATGGGACTTGCCAGTTCGCTGGCTGTCTCGATTCGGCAGCTCTCAATTATATAGTTTGAGAAATGCGAATTCAAGGGCTTGTATTTATGCCGCGTTTTGTACAGAAGAAATCAATGCTGAGGTCTGCTCGGGTCAAATTCTCCAAATCAACACTTAAATTATTTTTCAAGCAACTAAAGAATAGTTTTTTGCGTCATGAATTAGAACAATTAAGAATTGATATCTATGAATTATCCCTACTCTACTATATTTTCTGGAATTATACTCCTACTTTCCGCGTCTATCTCAACCTCAATTTCAGCCCAATGCGTTGAAGGAGAGTCCGAGGTTGTTGTTCAAATATTAACGGACAACTATCCAGGTGAAACAACATGGACATTGTCAGATGCAAGTGGTGTACTACTAACTGGGGGGCCATACTCAGCAAATAATACAACTTATACAGCTTCAGCGTGTATACCAAATACAGGGGACCCTACTTGTTTACAGTTTGTAATAGATGATAGTTATGGAGATGGAATTTGTTGCGGCTATGGCAATGGAGCTTTTACACTATTAATTGATGAAGTTGAAGTAGCAACGGGAGGCAATTTTGGGTATCAGGATATTGTAATGTTTGACTGTGCGCCAGGTACTACATGTAACGATGCAGTGGTTTTGACCGATGCCGACTATGGAGTTGTGGCTCAGGCATCAGATAACTTTTGGTACACGTTTACCCCCCCAGCAAACGGAATGTATTTATTCAGCTCTTGCGGAGCAGCGTGCAATACAACCCTTTTTATCTACGACTATTGTAATATGAACAACTTTGGTGATACTAACGAAGGGACTATTTATTACGATGATTTTGAAGGGGGTTGCGGAGATGAGGCTGCTATTACGGCTTTATTAGTTGGAGGAGAACAGATGTGGATACGTTGGGCATCTTTGGATGCGAGCTGTGGAGCTTTCGACTGGGATTTTTCTTTTGTAGGCCCTCCTGAAGGATGTATGGACTCGACAGCATGTAATTACAATCCTACAGCTGAAGTTGATAATGGAACATGTATTTACGAAGGAGACCCTCAATGTAACGGGCCAGACCTTACAATTGTAACTGACGCGATTACTAGCTCCCTGTATGCAACGACAATGAATGTTAATGAAACAGACTGCTATATAGAGGAAGGCTGCTTAAATGGGTTTGGTCAAAGGGAAATAATTAGATTCACAACACACATTAAGAATATTGGGGACCTTGACTATTACATAGGCCAAAGTGGGGGGTCATCTACACAATTTGAATGGGGAGATTGCCACAATCACTGGCATTATGATGGATATGCAAAATATGATTTATTTGACATGGATGGAGGCTTCATTCCTGTGGGATTTAAAAATGGATTTTGCGTTATGGATTTAGAATGTAGTGGAGGGGGGTCTGCAACATACGGATGCTCAACGATGGGAATTACAGCTGGTTGCGGAGATATTTACTCAAGCGGACTAAGTTGCCAATGGATTGATGTTACTGATGTACCTGACGGCCAGTATCGTCTAGTGGTTCGTGTAAATTGGGATTACGCTCCAGATGCTTTAGGCCATTACGAAACAAATACTGACAACAACTGGGGTGTTGTTTGTATTGAGATAGACAGAACAAGTGGATATGATGTAAGTATTCTCACAGACTGTCCAGTTTTCACAGATTGTTCTGGAGAGCCTTATGGAACTACCCTGAATGACTGTACTGGGACTTGTGGAGGATCGACCTTAATGGGAGATATTGATGCTGATTCCGACCAAGATTTGACTGATGCTCAGCTTTATACAGAAGGTGTTCTAGGAGGGGATATTTCATTAAATGATTGCAATGACATTAATGCTGATGGTTTGATAAATGTTGTTGATGCAGCTACTATAGCTGACTGTCAGTATTGGAATGTAGCTCACACTCATCCTGACAGCTCAGGGGTTCACACCCATTGTGACTTCCCTACTGTCGCGATTGAAAATCCGTTTGATAATGTAGAGTTTACAATAGGAAATGTAGACTGGGACTTACAATATTTTGACGTACACGTTCTGAATCCAGACAATAGAATCTACGCTTATCATCTAGAGTTCGATGGTCTTCAAATTTCACAAACAGAGAGCTTGGTTGATCCACTGATATATTCTGGAACACCTTCTCACGTACCAGGTGGAATAGACGTCCTTTCTCTAAGTTACGATGGCACTTCGATTCCAAAGAACATTGTCTACACTCCTATTCTTCGTGTTCATTGGATTGGATCGGCAAATGGAATGGTATGTATTTCTCAAGCTGTAGATGTGGTAAATGAGTCTCTTCAGACAACCATGACATCTCTTTTCAACCCATGTATTGAAGAAACAAATACAGGATGCGTTGGAGATCTCGATGGTGACCTAGTAGTTACAGTAAGTGACATACTAGCTGTATTAAGCGAATTTGGTTGCCTATCAGATTGTACAAATGATGTAAACGGTGATGGCTTTGTTAACGTTGCGGATGTGCTACTTGTGCTTTCTGCGTTTGGTACAACCTGCTGATAGGAATTCTCGATCTCCCAGAATTTTGTGACTTTAGTTATTTATGATGTTTAAAAGAAAAATAGTAAACTCTTTAAAACAGTCTATTCTATTAGTTTTATTATGCCTGTGCGTATTCCCTGAACAAACATTTGGGCAAGGGCTTACAATCTCATCGGCCAATTCTTACCTCGTAGATGAATTTAACACAGCAAAGACAGAAGTTTACAGCTTAGTAGTTACTGGCACTGAACCCGGTTATATTCCAGCTTATTGGGGGTCATATAGAAGTAGAGAATGTTTTTGTTCTCGTGATATTTGTCATCAAGTAGAGGCCGCCCATTTGCTAGGTCTTGATCTGGAAAATTTCTCTATGCTTAAGACCTTTGCGAGTGATGCGCCTGAGAGTAATGATTATTGGCCTAAGTGGTCTTTCGATTTTTATGGCAACCCATACTTTGTAGATGCTGATTTTAAAGAGCTTCCTGCTCCTTTTGAAAATGTAGAGAAAATATATGAGCAATATTTATGGACAGGAGACACAAACTGGATATATGATGAAGCAATTTTTACATATTGTTACAACACAGTAAATGGGTTTATAAATGTTCATGATGAGAACGGAAATGGCATTGCTGAAATGCACACAGACCTATCAACCTATTGGGAACAAGAAACTGACGATTTCATAGAAGCCGGAGACGCATTCGCAAATCAATACCGATCAGTACTAGCATTCGCCGGTATTCTAGAAGCAAGAAACGAACTTGCTGAAGCAGAAGAGTATTTCACTATTGCGGAGGGACTCAGACTTCAATTTGAAAACGAATGGTTTGACATAGAAGAGAACACATACATTCGTGGATTCGACGTAGATGGAAATTATAAAACCGATTTTGGGCACGAAAATAGTTTCTTTATGCCCATGAAGGGGATAACTGATTTGGGATTAAAAACCAGTGAATATATTAACTTTTGCCACAACTCAATAGCATTCCCTAATGGTGATAATTACACCCAATGGGACTATAATTCAGGGATAAACATTGAAGCAAAAACCTATCTGCCACAGATGGGATATTTCAACAATAAGGTTGCTATTGGTTGGCATTGGCTGTACAATATTATGCAGAGCAACCATCCATATCCAGAGGTGTCGTTTTTAATTATAGGAAATATTGTTACTGGAATGATGGGCGTTTCCGGTGATTCCCCTGCAAACCGATTAACCACCTTATCTAAGCTTAATCACGAAGTTGAGTGGATTCAGATCGATAATATTCCACTTGGAGGCGCTCTCTTTAACATTAAGCATATAGGCCAAACCTCATCAACAGCTACCCTTAACTCAAACACGAATGGCTCGAGTATGGTTTGGCAAGCTCAATTTTTCGGAGAGTTTAACGAATTATTAATAGATGGTATGCCCACGTCAGCTCAAGTAAAAGATGTAAAAGGCTCTATTGTAACCTACCTCGATATTTCTATCTCTCCTGGCCAGACGGTCACGGCCTCTACACCGATATCCTCAGATTCTCAGATTTATTTAAGTGATCTTAACGCGACTTACTCTACATCTCAAGATGGCGATATGAAGCGCGATGTAAATAGCCAAGGATATGCAATTAGCATTGATGGTAATCTTTACGAAAAAGGTCTTGGTGTAAAAGGCATTAGCGAGGTTAGATATAACCTATCAGGAGAATATTACAGATTCAGTTCAGACTTTGGTATAGACGATGCAAGAACGACTGGAAGTGGCACATTCCAAGTAATCGGAGATGGAGTAGAGCTGTTTAACAGCGGAGATGTTAACTGCTTCGAAGAATTACGATTTATTGATATCAATGTCTCAGGTATTCAAGAATTTATTTTAAAAACTTCTCCCTCTTCAGGTTCATACGATGTACAAATGAATTGGGGCAACGCCCTTTTCAGCACCGAGGCCTCCCCCATTCTACAACTAGTAAGTTCAGATGTTGTGTCTGACACAAACAATAACGGAGCCTTCGACCCAGGTGAAACAGGCTCTATAGAAGCAACACATACAAATGTTGGAATCCTCACTCCTGACTCTTGGCTTCTACTCTCAGTAGTAGCTACAGCCGGAACTTCCGCAACGGAACTTACAGAAGAACAACTAACATCTATGGTAAATCTAGAGCTTGACTCTATACATATAGGACCCATCGGTCCGGATGATGAAATTATAACCCCTTTTTTTATAACCATAGACGAAGCTATGCCTCGTGGTGCACAATTTGAACTTCATTTGACTTTAACGGACGGTGAAAACACAGCTGTACAATCATCGATTTACAACATCCCTGCGCCAGAGTTTTCACTAGAATTTGGCAATATATATTCCGACGACAATGGAAATGGAGTGCCCGAGCCAGGTGAAACCTTCATCCTCCCGACTACGATTACTAACACTGGAACATACCCAAGTGAAGCAATAGAAGTAGCTCTTTTTCTTCAAAGTCAGAATTCTCAGTTTCTAACTTTCACATCCCCCAACAACACGCTTATCGCAATTAACCCCGGAGAGTCTACACTCCTAGAATTTGAAGCTTATCTCACAGCTGCAACTCCTAAAGGCACAACATTTGAATTACAAGTAACGGCAAATGACGGTTCATTTGGCACAACAGAAGAGATGAGTTTCACAACGCCATATCCTACCATCGAGTTTATTTTCAATGGATTTGACAGTGACACAGACGGCAACAAAGTAATCTCTGCTGGAGAAAATGCTGAATTTTATGTAGAAATAGAAAACACAGGAACTGGAGGTACTGAACTCGGAGCTATCAGCTGTACTGCAATAGGTGTAAACTCTGGATTTGTTACCGTAACGGACCCTTCAATAAACTTAGATATTCTTTATCCAGGTGAGACAATTGAAATTCCTATCACTGTATACATCGAAGAGACGGCCCCTCAACACATGATTTTTAATCTAGAATTCTCATACTCAGATGGCCTAGACACTTTCACTTTTGAGAAGTCAATAGGAACTGATGTTCTTTGGATAAGTGATGCGAGGTGGGATTCAGGATATTCTGGTTGGGGAGATTTAGGCAGAGATAAATCGGTCCAAGGTGGCACCATCGAGCTTAACGGAGTAGCTTATGAGAAAGGCTTAGGGCTTCATGCCAATGCTGAAATAGTAATATCATTAGACAATCAGTTTTCAGACTTTATCACAGATATAGGAGTTGATGATGATATTTCAAATGGACAAGGTTCAGTTGAGTTTATTGTAATAGTGGACGGTTCTCCAGCATACACTAGTGGAATTATGGATTCTGACTCTCCGACCCAACACCTAGAAATTGATATAACTGGCGCTTCAACGATAAAACTAGTCTTAGACGAAGCAACATTCGGAATCTCAAGCGACCATGCAGATTGGGCTGGTGCATTCTTCACTTCTAACTACGAAAGTGGTGGAGAGTATGGTTGTACAGACATCACAGCCTGTAACTACAACGAGACAGCTGTTTATGACAACGGAACGTGCAACTTCACAGACGAGTGTGGAATTTGTGGAGGCAACGGTTCTAATCCCGGCTTTGACTGTGACGGAAACTGTCTCTCTAACGGAACTCTAATTGTCGATATGACTGACAGTTATGGTGATGGCTGGAACGGAAACATATTAACTATTAACGGAGCTGAGTTTACCCTTGGCGGAGGGTCTTCCGGAGTTGAAATGGCATGTTATGACGCTAATGCAGAGTGCAATTTCGTTACATGCGGAGGGGGGAGTTACCCAGAGGAAGTGGGTTGGACATTAACAAATGAAGATGGTATTGTCCTTCTATCTGGCGGCTCTCCTTTTAATGGAACGTTTGGAAATTGCGGAGCATCTTTAGATGGTTGTACTAACCCCGCTGCTTGCAACTACAATCCAAACGCAACGGATGATGATGACTCATGTTGCTTAGAAAACTGCGTTTCTCTCATCCTTAACGACTACGGGGACAATGGTTGGGAAGGGTCAGAGTACACCCTTTTAGACTATGCTTCAACGGTTCTATACTCAGGAACTTTAAGCTCAGGATCAACATCTTTAGAAGCCATTTGTCTCGAAGAAGGTTGTTATTATATTGAGGTAAGTGAGCAAGGAAACAATCCTCTTGAAATTAGTTGGATTATAGATGGAATCATAAGTGGAGTCGCTGGAGATCTTTACTCATTCGGAGTTGGCAATTCAGAACCTTGTGAAATCGAAGTTTTCTGCCCAACCGACCTCAATGGAAATGGTATAGTGGAAACTGGAGATCTACTTTTATTACTGAGCGAGTTTGGGACATATTGTGAATAGGTTAAGCTTAATGAGGAAGTTTATCCTTTAGAATCCCGTAAGCCACAACTCCAAGCATAGCTGAGAAGATTGATACGAGAATAATTCCATAGCCGCTTCCAACAAGAGCGTAAAGTGGTCCCGGACATGCGCCTGTTAAAGCCCAACCGCATCCAAAGATTATTCCGCCTATTAAGTTACCTTTTTTATTGAACTTTTTATCTGCTGGATTGATCAGGTCGCCCGAAATAGATTTGGCCTCAAGGCGCTTTATAATTTGCAGAGAAATTGCACCTACAACAATAGCGCTTCCTATTATTCCGTACATATGAAAGCTTTGGAACCAAAACATTTCCTGTATTCTGAACCATGAAAGGACTTCAGCTTTAACAAGTATTCCTCCGAAAAGAGCTCCGAGGAGCACCGCGTATAAATGTCTCATAGTGATGAAAGAATTAATGGTAAAATGAACCAACTTATAGCGAGTCCGCCAATAAAAAAGCCGACAACAGCGACAAGCGAGCCGAGGTTCAACATGCTAAGACCCATAATAGCGTGACCCGATGTGCATCCCCCAGCGTAACGTGTTCCGAACCCAACAAGGAAACCACCGAGAACCACAGATATTAGAGTAGCAGTATTAGAAATATGATCGAACCCGAATATTTGCGAAGGCATAAGGCCGGTAAAATCGCTTATACCCAGGGAACTCAGTTTGGTAACCGTAGCAGTAGAAATACCCACAAGCTCATTAGTAGGAATATACTCAGCTACAAATAAAGCTCCGAGAAATATTCCGAAAACAAAGAGTAAATTCCAACTCTCGTTTTTCCAATTGTACTTAAAATAATCGTCCTTAGAAATAGAACACATTGCGCACAGATGCTTCAGCGAACTACTCACCCCGAAGGATTTGTTTAACACAAGAAGAAGAAGAGGGACCATAAGCCCGATTGCCGGCCCGGCAACGTACCAAGGCCAAGGTTTAGATATAAATTCTATCATATTAGCGTGTAGATTATAGATATATTTGCGTCACAATATAAATAATAATATGATGCGCATCACATTTACCCCACTTGTTCTATCTGTTTTACTTTCAGGATTTATTCCTTTTTCTAAGGCGAATGCCCAAACCCTGATTGCACCGTCTTTCTTATCAGGTGATAGCTATACCATGGGCGTATTAGAATTATCAGAAGCGGGTGAAGTGGGAGAAAATATGGTTTGGGATTATAGCACCTTTTTAACGGTTAACTCATACAACGCTCAGATACTGTCATCATCACCATCCTCATTTGAGGACGATTATCCCTATGCTAATTGGATGTTAGAAGCATGGGGAGGTCAGTATTACTATAACTACGGACCTGATGTCTTCGAATATTTCGGAGGGGTAGAAGGAGGAGTGAGTTATCCATATAATGATTCTGAAATTTACTTTCCGTACCCATTTTCATATGGCGAAACATGGACAGATACTTTTGACAATGTGTTAAATATAGCAGGCTTTGAAACACATAGATCAGGAACTGTCTCGAGTGTAGTAGATGGCTATGGAACCCTCGACCTTCCCGGGGGAGTTCATTTAGATGATGTGACGAGGATCTCATTATCTAGAGAAATTACGGACAGTTCAATGACAGGTGAAGTAACGTATTTAATAGACATTGCAACGTTTTACTCTGGAACGACCGTTGTTCCGATGGTCAGTCATACACATGCTCAAGTAATAGAAGGACAAGACACGACAATACAGGACTATACAGAGATCCTTCAGTCCTACCTTGTAGAGATTGATGAACTTCAGAATGAAGCGACCGAGATCAATTTTACAATGTTCCCTAACCCGGCCAGTTCGAAAGTACAATTTGTTTTCGCCGGTGGAATATTTACACCCAACTCAATAATCGACGCAATTGAAATTCGTGATATAACAGGTCGTTTAATCGAAACGCTGCAGCTTGTACCGGGTGTAAATTCTGGAATGATAGATGTTAGCACTTGGGCGAAAGGAGTCTATACGGCAACATCTAAGCGTGGTTTAGAAAGCCTCTCCACAAAACAATTGATTGTAGAGTAGTCTTCCAAAAACAGACTTGGTCTATTCGAGATGTAGGAATTTAGTAAGCTCTTTTGTCGCGTCCTTCCATATAATTTACGAAGGCGCGATTTACAACTCTACGTCCTCCTGGCGTAGGATAATTTCCGGTGAAATACCAATCTCCGGTGTGATTGGGACAAGCTTCGTGAAGACCTTCAATGGTTTGGAATATGATTTTAACATCAGCAACCATTCCCTTGGGAGTTAGAAGTTCAGAGATTTTGTCAGAGACTTCGTCAGCGGTAAAAGGGTCATAAATTGCTCTTACGGGATTTTGCATGTCAGCTAAAGGTTTCATTAGCTCAGCCTTACATTTCTCATAAGTATCGCTAAGGACTTTTTCAAGACCGCGATCTTTCAACAGAGCCACAGCTGCTCTGAATGCAATGAAATCATTCATTTTTGCCATATCGATTCCGTAGCAGTCGGGGAAGCGGATTTGAGGGGCACTTGAAGCGACGACGATTAACTTGGGTCCGAGGCGATCAAGAATTCTGAGTATGGATTGTTTTAACGTCGTTCCTCTAACGATGCTGTCATCAATAACTATGAGGTTGTCTTTACCTCTTCTTATTGAGCCATAAGAGATGTCATAAACGTGAGCTACTAGATCATCACGAGAAGAATCCTGAGTAATGAACGTTCTGAGCTTAGCATCCTTAATTGCCACCTTCTCCATTCTGGGGCGCTCGTTCATAATAGCTTCAATATCCTCATCAGATGGATGAGACCCGAGGCCTTTAATCCGAGCTATTTTACTTATATTTAGGTAAGTCTCTAACCCCTTAATCATACCGTAAAAACAAACCTCAGCTGTGTTGGGTATGAAGCTTGAAACCGTATTGTCAAGGTCGTGCTCAATAGCTTCGAGAATTTTAGGGACGACTTTTTCCCCCAATGTTTTTCGCTCATTGTAGATTTCTATATCGTTGCCTCGACTAAAATAAATTCTCTCAAAACTACACGCTGTACGTGGTGCTGAATCTAGAATTCTAGGCATGTAAGTTGTTCCGTCACGTTTGATAATTAAAGCGTGACCAGGCTCGACTTCATGAACTTTATCAGCAGTGAGGTTAAAGGCAGTTTGGATTACAGGGCGCTCAGAAGCTGCAACGACAATCTCGTCATCCTCATACCAATACGCAGGTCGAATTCCGTTAGGATCACGTAACACGAAAGCGTCGCCATGACCAAGCATACCACACATTGCGTAACCACCATCGAAACCTTCTGCTGCAGATTTCAAGACACCTTCAAGATCTAAAGTGTCGGCAATTTTTTCAGAAATGCTTTGATGATTTAATCCCTTAGCTTTTAGCGCATCAAAACGAGATTGATTCTCTACATCTAAATAGTGACCTATTTTTTCAAGGACTGTGACGGTATCAGATTTTTGTTTTGGATGTTGGCCTATTTCAATAAGAATATTAAAAAGCTCGTCGACGTTTGTCATGTTGAAATTACCAGCTACTACGAGATTTTTAGTTCGCCAGTTATTCTGTCTTAAAAACGGGTGACAATTTTCAATGTCATTTTTCCCGTAAGTGCCATATCGTAAGTGACCTAGAGACACTTCACCAGTAAAGCCAAAGTTTTCTTGTAGAAAATCGGCATCGGCAAGCTGAATTGCATCGAGATTAGAAAACCTATTAAGAATATCTTCGAAAATATCATGAATAGGCTTAGAGTTTATAGATCTTTTTCTTGAAATATATCTTTTACCAGGGCTAACATCTAGTTTTATATTAGCAATTCCGGCACCATCTTGTCCGCGATTATGTTGTTTCTCCATCAGGAGATACATTTTATTCAAACCGTAGAATGCTGTTCCGTACTTATCGATGTAGTACTGGAGAGGCTTTTTAAGCCTCAGAAGTGCAATGCCGCATTCGTGAGTTAGGAAATCGCTCATAAAGATGTTGTAGGTGGAGGTGCGAAGGTAGTCACAATCGTACATTTGTAACGATGGCAAAAGACCTTGATCCGGAAGACTTTTACACTACTGATGAAGGTTTCATTGTCTTCACAGAAACATTCCATTTAAAGCGTGGTAATTGCTGTGAAAGCGGATGTAAGCATTGCCCTTATGGTTTTGATAAAAAGACGGGAATCTATAGAAACAAAGGAAAGAAATGAATTTAGATAAGTTCAAAGAATCGATTACGCAGGGTATCCCCTCGATTTTACCTCCTTTAAAAACGCCCAGCGATGGAGTACCTCACGCTCCTGTGAGAAAAGAAATCCTAACGTCAGCGGAAAAAGAACTGGCCTTATCTAACGCTCTCAGGTATTTCCCAGAAGCTCAGCATGCAGTTCTTGCGCCTGAATTCGCTCAGGAATTAAAAAATTACGGAAGGATATATATGTACCGCTTGATGCCTGATGTTGAAATAAAGGCCCGTCCTATAGAATGGTATCCCGCAAAATGTCAGCAGGCTGCGTCAATCATGTTAATGATTCAGAATAACCTCGATGCTGCGGTGGCACAGCATCCTCAGGAGCTAATAACTTATGGAGGAAACGGCTCGGTATTCCAGAACTGGGCTCAGTACAGGCTCACGATGAAGTATTTAAGCGAGATGGATTCATCCCAAACCCTTACCATTTTTTCCGGCCATCCAATGGGACTTTTCCCTTCACATCCAGACGCCCCAAGAGTTGTTGTAACAAACGGAATGGTAATCCCTAACCACAGCTCACAAGACGATTGGGAGCGCATGAACGCACTCGGAGTTAGCCAATATGGCCAAATGACAGCAGGGTCGTACATGTATATAGGCCCTCAAGGAATCGTTCATGGAACAACGATCACAGTTCTTAATGCCGGCAGAAGACTCACAGAAAAGCACGGTGGCGATGGATCTTTAGCAGGGCGCCTATTCGTAACTTCTGGACTCGGCGGCATGAGTGGAGCCCAGCCTAAAGCAGGTAACATCGCCGGTTGTGTTACGGTTTGCGCTGAGGTCAGTGCGGATGCGGCGTATAAGCGCCACGAACAAGGATGGGTCGACCATGTAATTACGGACATCATTGAGCTCTCTGATAGAGTGCGTGAATCTATAGCGACTAAGGAGGCAGTCTCATATGCATATCTCGGCAATGTGGTGGACGTTTGGGAAGAGTTCGATAAGCAGGAGATTTATATTGATCTAGGTTCAGACCAAACCTCACTTCACAACCCTTGGGCTGGTGGATACTACCCTATAGGAATCTCATTTGATGAGTCTAATATTATGATGGCAGAAAACCCTGAGCAGTTTAAAAAGCTAGTTCAGGAAACACTAAGACGCCATACATCAGCGGTAAATAGACACACCGCAAAAGGAACTTATTTTTTCGATTACGGAAACGCTTTCCTTCTCGAAGCAAGCCGAGCTGGAGCAGAGGTAATGTCAGAAGACGGCCTTTCATTTCGCTATCCGAGTTACGTTCAGGATATCATGGGTCCTATGTGTTTCGACTACGGTTTTGGACCATTTAGATGGGTGTGTACTAGCGGGGAACCCGACGATTTAGCTTTAACTGACGCCATAGCATGTGAGGTACTAGAGGAGATGATGAAAGAGTCTCCAGAAGAAATTAAAACTCAAATGCGCGACAATATCCAATGGATTCGTGGTGCTGAGGAAAATAATCTTGTTGTCGGATCACAAGCTAGAATTTTATATGCAGACTCGGAAGGTAGAATCAAGATTGCAAAGGCATTCAATGATGCGGTAGCCTCAGGCGCGTTAAAATCTCCCGTTGTTTTAGGCCGGGACCATCATGACGTGAGCGGAACTGACTCCCCTTATCGGGAGACCTCAAATATTTATGATGGATCTGCGTTTACAGCTGACATGGCGATACAGAACGTTATCGGTGACGGATTTAGGGGAGCGACTTGGATTTCGATACACAACGGAGGAGGCGTTGGTTGGGGCGAGGTTATTAACGGAGGCTTCGGTATGCTTTTAGACGGTTCACCGGACTCGGAAAGGCGCTTAAAATCCATGCTATACTGGGATGTGAATAATGGCATTGCACGTCGAAGCTGGGCACGTAATCCCGGAGCTGAATGGGCTATAGTTCGTGCCATGGCTTCTGAACCCCGCCTCAAAGTAACACGAGCAAATCACGCCTCTGCTTCGCTAATAAAGAAAGCGCTATCGTGAATACGGTGAAAGTTGTCGCACATAGAGGGTACGCCGCAAAATATCTGGAGAACACTCTCGAGGCATTAAGCGAAGCCGTCAAGGCAGGAGCAACAATGGTTGAATTTGACGTCCAATTCACAAAGGATCTCACCCCCATCATGCTTCACGATGACAATTTTAAACGCACAATGGGATTGGATCTAAGTGTGTTTGAAATCACCCAAAGAGAACTCAAAGGCAAGTTAGAACTTAAGCAAATTAGCGAGGTTAAGGAGGTTATGGTTTGGCTTAAGGCAAACCCGGGAGTGAAGGCATTTGTGGAATTAAAACAGGAATCCATCCAAATGCACGGACTCGAAGTATGTGTAAAAGCGCTCCGGGAATCCTGCGACCCCGCCATTGACCAATGCGTGTTTATCAGCTTCAATCCTGACTCTGTAAAAACTGCTCAGGAGTGTGGCTTCAAGGAGACAGGTTGGGTAGTTCTAAGCTATGACGAAGCTGCCGCGAAAATCTCAAAGAATCTCTCTCCAGATTACCTCTTCGGCGACAAGGGAATTCTTCCTAACGATGGCTCAAGACTTTGGGAAGGATGCTGGGAGTGGGTTATTTATGAAGTTACTTCTCGCGAAGTAGCCTCTAGATTATTTGCAAGAGGAGTGAAAATTATAGAATCCAAGGAGGTAGAAAAGATGCTGTCATGATATACGATATGGTAATTATTGGCGGTGGAATTCACGGCGCAGGTGTCGCACAAGCTGCCGCCGCCGCGGGATATTCCGTCCTTGTTTTGGAGAAAACGGCCATAGCACATGGTACATCTAGTAAGTCGAGTAAGCTTATTCATGGTGGGCTTCGATACCTTGAGTCTGGCCAAATAAAACTTGTTTTCGAGTGCCTCTCCGAGCGATCTCTTCTATTAGAACTTGCCCCAGAGCTTGTTCGCCTTGAATCGTTTTTTATTCCAATTTATAAGCATACAAAACGAAGATCATGGGAAATTAGAGCGGGACTCTCCATATATGCCGCTCTGGGAAAATTTAAACGTGATGCGAGGTTTGTAAAAGTGCCTGAAGCAGAGTGGAAAAACCTCGATGGCATTTCCTTAGTTAACCTTCAAGCTGTTTACAAATACAATGACGGAGCTACAGATGACGCTGCATTAACTAGAGCTGTGATTGAATCGGCTAAGTCTCTAGGAGCGCAACTTAAGATGCCTGCAGAGTTTATTTCAGCAATCCCGGGCGATGACGTAAACGATATCAAGTATTCTGTAAATGGCACGATTTACAGCTGTAAAGCTAGGCTTCTGGTCAATACAGCTGGCCCTTGGGCTAATGCAGTCCTAGAAAAAGTAACGCCAATTCCAGCTAAGCGAGAATTCGATCTCGTATCGGGAGCCCATATTATTTTAAACGAAACAGCGCCAAGTGGAATGTATTATGTTGAAGCCCCACAAGATCAGCGTGCCGTTTTTGTAATGCCATGGAAAGGAAAAACTATGATAGGAACTACGGAAACGGTGTTCAGTGGCGATCCTTCAGAGGTCACCCCTCTACCTGAGGAGGAAACCTATCTCTGCGATGTCGCTTCGAGTTACTTTCCTAAATTTAAAGATCTAACGAGAGAAAAAATTATTGAATCATTTGCAGGTTTACGTGTACTTCCACACGCTTCCGGCAAAGCATTTTCACGTCCACGCGAGACGACATTTCACGTCGATAAAGAACTCGCTCCAAGGATTGCAACAATTTATGGGGGAAAACTAACAGCATATAGAGTAACAGCTGAGAAATTTGTGGAGAAATTTTCGGCCGCCTTACCTCGTAGAAAACGAAAAGCAGAAACCAACAAGCTGCCTTTGAAACCTACTCAGGCAGCTCCCAGAAAACAGGTGTAAACAGCGATTAAAACAGTAAAATTGAACTAAAAGCAAATTTTAACATTTGCCCGAACAACCTTTATAGTATTAATAACGTTTAGAGATTGATTGTAATGATAATGTTGCGTGATTTCGACATTAAATAAGAAGAACAATGAAAAGGCTGAAGCGCCATTCGATAAGAATGGCGCTTCAATTTTTTATACTCCCCCTGAAGAAGTTCTAATCACCCGCCCATGAACCCTTGCTAACAACTCGTATGAAATTGTCTCAGCTTTCTTAGCAAGCTCCATAACACAAAGATTCCTCCCGAATAATTCCACCTTTTCCCCTTCTACAACACCTAATCCAGTCACGTCTATAGCAACTAGCCCCATGCACACGCGACCCACGGATTTAGCATAAACACCTTTAATAAAAACAACGCCAATTCCATTTCCGAGACACCGGGGATATCCATCGGCATAACCAACAGGAAGCCAGGCAATTTCTCTATCACTGGACTCAGCGCCCGTAAATCCATAACTCAACCCCTCGCCAGCGGATAAACGCCTCACCTGAGTAACGATGGTATTAAAACTAACAGCGGGTTCTAACCCCCATTCTTCTTTGGATTCATCAATACCTAATAAGCAAATCCCCACTCTCACATAATCAGATTTGTGATCTGGAAACCTCGCGACTCCTGAAGAATTTAATATATGTCTCTTAAATGGGAATGAAAATTTTGAACAAACCGTATCGAAAAGTTCTAACTGCTTAAGTGTTTTTCCATCAAGACTTTTATCATCAGATCCCGCTAAATGAGAATAAACTGTAGCTACAGTTAAATCAGACTCAGTAATAATTCGTTCAATTTCCAAGATATCACTTGCCTCAAACCCCAAACGATTCATACCCGTGTTGATATTTATGTGAATAGCCCCCCCCCGTCCATTCTTCTCAGCCCAACCAACATAAGCCTTCAAATGCTCTATCGACAGTAAAGTTGGCTCTAAATCGCTCCCCCCTAAAACATCAAAAGTGCTTTTGTCCGGATTGAGCACCAAAATTCGAGATTTCACTCCCGCTTCTCTTAAACGTACGCCCTCATCAGCACAAGAAACAGCTAGATATTCGACTCCTTGCTTTTGTAAGAGTTTTGCGAGAGAGATATCATCGGTTCCATATCCGAAAGCCTTTATCACACAAATTACACCCTTGCAATTAATTTGTTCGCGAACTCGATTTAGATTTCGTTCAACACATCCCAGGTCAATATCTAGAGTAGTAATAGGTGTATTTTCTGACATTAATTACTTCGAGTTTTCTTTTTTACGGAATACCACAAATGCATGCCTAGCAAGTGGGACATATCGGTCTTTTTCCCCGAGTTCAATGGTGTTATCTCCACCGGCAATTCTATGTGAAAAATGAGCCGCGCGCCCCGTCTCTACACAAACAGCATGTAGCTTAGTTACCTCTTCTGCTAAAGCTAGTAGCTGAGGCATACAGCCAAAGGGCTTTCCTGTAAAATCTAAGTCTAATCCAGCAACAATAACTCTCAACCCTCGATTTGCAAGTTCATTACACACATCAGGCAAATCATCATCAAAAAATTGAGCTTCGTCAATAGCTACAACTACCGCCATTCTACCGTCTACCTCAAGGGAATTTAGGATATCTCGACTTTTTTTCACAACCTTAGAAGGCATTGCATTCTTATCGTGTGATACAACTTCGTTTATAGCGTAACGCGTATCTGTAGCTGGTTTAATTATCAGAGTTGGTTGATGAGCAATCACCGCTCGTCTTACCCTTCTTAACAACTCTTCTGTTTTACCAGAAAACATAGGGCCGCAAACGACTTCTAGCCTTCCCTCACCTAAAGGAAGCGTCGTTAAATCGTGGATTGAATCAATATTATGCATAAGCGAGAGCAAGTTACGATTTGAATGTAATTTAGCACCTATGAAAACGATGCATTATCTCACAACTTTAATTTTTACGACTATTACTCTTATTTCTTGCGTTAAAACTCCCGGCGAGGGAGGAAGCGCTTCTATCGAGGGTTCCATTAGTCTCGTTCGTAGAGTCCAAATAAACAACCCCGCCTCCACCGTCGACACCATTCCGGCATCAGATGTAGAGGTTCACATAATTTATGGCAATCACACAAGTCCGGATGATAAAGTTGATACAAACCCTGATGGTGAATTTGCTTTTAACTGGCTTAGAACAGGAGATTACACCTTATATGTGTACTCAGAGGACACATCTTCAACAACAAGTCCCCTCCCTAAGATCGCATTTTATTTTGAAGTTGAGATTGAAGACAGAGACGAAATAGTAACCTCAGCACCAATCCTAATATATGACGAGTATTAAAAGTATGGTCAGGCTTGCGATCGTTCTCCTCTCTCTGTTCTTTTCTTCTACGTCGATTTTCGGACAGTGGACAGATTACGGGGTTTGGTCTAGCATGTCTATTTCTAAGAACATTACTAATAATTTAGAATTCTCTTCAGAAGCCCAAACTCGTTTAGACTACGACGCCTCCCGCCTCGGATCCGCCTTTACGAATTTCACCCTTTCAAGAGAGTTCTCTCCTTATTGGAAGCTCTCCTCAGAACTCCGACTCGGCATGTCACGAACTGACGAGTACGCCTTAGAGCCGCTACGCCGTATTACCATATCTGCAAAATATAAACGCCCCCTCATCTCAAATCTTTCCGCCTCACTACGATTTCGATACCAACTAAAATCCGATTATAATCAAACTTTCCGACTAAGTCCTGCCTTGTATTATAAGGTTTCTAAAAAAATACGATTGGCTATATATACGGAACTGTTTTTTAAACCATCTCAGGAAGGGTTTTATCAGAGCGATTTTAGATACAGATTTATGGCTAAACACAAAGTGTCCAAACGTCGCTGGGTTTCTTTTGGTTACCAAATTGAACAACAAATAAACACTCCGGATCCATGGACTCAGCATGTGTTTATTTGCAGTTACGATTTAGAATTGAAGCGTCGGAATGGAAAAAAGTAATTTTTGTCCACCTAAAAGGCTTGGTTATCCACATTGTTAACTATCTTTGCACCCCTAAATTTGGGGGAAATCGAACACGCAAGACATTCGCTGTGGATACTTTAAGTTACAAAACAATCTCCGCTAATAAGGAGAATGCCGATAAAAAATGGCTACTAGTAGATGCTGAAGGGCAGACTCTAGGAAGAATTGCTTCAGAAGTTGCAAAACTTATACGAGGCAAGCACAAGCCTAATTTTACACCTCACGCAGATTGCGGAGATTACGTAATTGTCATAAACGCTGAGAAGATTAAGCTTACTGGAAAGAAGTGGGATCAGAAGATTTATATGCGTTACACCGGTTACCCAGGAGGACAACGTACTCGTACAGCTGCTGAGGTTATGGCACGAAAGCCGTTTTCAATGGTTGAAGAAGCTGTAAGAGGCATGCTCCCTAAGAATACATTAGGTCGCGCACTTTTCCGCAACTTGCACGTTTATGTTGGACCGAGTCACAAACATGAAGCTCAAGAGCCGAAGACAATCACTTTCAACCACTAATCTGAAGCATGGACGTAATCAACACATCAGGCCGTCGTAAAGACGCAGTAGCTCGCCTTTACCTTTCAGAAGGGAAGGGAAAATTCACGATAAACAAGCGTGACTACAAGGACTACTTCCCTACAGGGACTCTCCAATACAAGATTAACCAGCCTTTCGAGCTAACTGAAACAGCTGGCAAATACAATATTAAAGTAAACGTTGCTGGCGGAGGTATTACCGGACAAGCAGAAGCGATACGTTTAGCAATTTCTAAGGCTCTTATCGAAATAGATCCAGAAAATAAATCAACACTTAAAGCTGAAGGTCTTACAACTCGTGATCCACGTATGGTTGAGCGTAAGAAATTCGGACAGAAAAAAGCTCGTAAGAAAGAACAATTCTCAAAGCGTTAATGGCTGCCGCCTGACACGCCTTCATTTTTTAATAATTTGTTTAGAATCCAAATTCCAAAGACTCACACAATTAAGTGGCTACTATGGGATTGCTTTAAACTAGGAAAGTAAACTAACAACATGGCTCGTACTAATTTTGAGCAATTGCTCGAAGCCGGATCTCACTTCGGCCACCTAAAGCACAAGTGGAACCCACATATGGCGCCTTACATCTTCACAGAGAAGAAAGGAATTCACATTATAGATTTGCATAAAAGCATCGTTAAGATTGACGAAGCCGCCGCCGCAATGAAACAAATTGCAAAGAGCGGAAAGAAAATCCTTTTTGTTTCTACAAAGAAACAAGGTCAAGATATCGTTTCAGCACACGCAAAGGCTATTGGTATGCCATACATCACTGAGCGTTGGTCAGGAGGTATGCTTACTAATTTCGGAACTATCCGTAAGGCTATTCGTAAGATGACTCAGATTGATAAGATGGAAGCGGATGGTACGCTTGCTATTCTATCTAAGCGTGAGCGTCTTCAAGTTAGCCGTCAAAGAGAAAAGCTAGATAAAGTTTTAGGCTCTATTGCTGACATGACGAGACTTCCAACGGCGATATTCATTGTAGATGTTAGGAAAGAGCATATCGCTTTAGCAGAGGCAAAGAAGCTTAATATTCCTGTCTTTGCTATTGTTGATACAAACAGCGATCCTCGCCCAGTTGATTTTGTTATTCCTGCTAACGATGATGCATCAAAATCAATCGACCTAATTACTCGTACACTTGCTGAAGCTGTAGCTGAAGGTTTAAACGAGCGTAAAGAAGAAAAAGATGAAGCTGATGCACAAGCGGAAGCTAGAAAAATTGCTAAAGAGAAGGAGGAGGCTGATAAATTAGAAGCTGCTGCTAAATTAGAGGAGACTTCTGAATCAGAAGATGCTTCTTCTAAAGAGGAAGTAAAGGCTGAAAAGGAAACTAAACCGAGGGCTAAAAGGCCGACTATTAAAAAGTCTGCTGCTAAAAAGCTTGCTACTAAGGAGCCTGTTGCAGAAGAGCCTGTTGCAGAAGAGCCTGTTGCAGAAGAGCCTGTTGCAGAAGAGCCTGTTGCAGAAGAGCCTGTTGCAGAAGAGCCTGTTGCAGAAGAGAAAAAAGATTAATTACCACTACCACTTTTTACAGATAATATCATGAGCATAACTGCTGCTGAAGTAAAAGCGCTTCGTACACAAACAGGCGCTGGGATGATGGATTGCAAAAGAGCACTCGAAGAATCCGAAGGAAATACCGAAAAAGCTGTCGAAATCCTTCGACTCAAAGGTCAGAAAGTTGCTGCTAAGCGTAGTGACCGTGAAGCAAGTGAAGGAGTAATTCTTTCAGGCGTTAGCAAAGACGGAAAGACAGGTATTGTAATGTCATTAAACTGTGAGACTGACTTTGTTGCACAGAATGCTGACTTCATCTCTTTAACCCAAACTTTAATTGACCTTGCTATTACTGATAGCTGTGAGTCTAAGGATGACCTTCTTGCAAAGAACTTCCCTGGATCTGACATCACCGTTGCGGATAGAATCATTGATGAAACCGGAAAAATTGGAGAGCTCATAGAAATTGGTGGATTTAATGTATCCAAGGGAGAAACTGTAGCTTCATATATACACCCTGGAAACCGTTTAGCTACAGTAGTTGGATTTAGTGGATCAGTAGATGCTGGAGTTGGGCGCGATGTTGCCATGCAGGCAGCTGCGATGGCTCCTGTTGCAGTTGATCAATCACAAATTCCAGAGGACCTAATTGCTAAAGAGACGGAAATCGCAAGAGATTTAGCTATCCAAGAAGGTAAGCCAGCTGAATTGGCTGAGAAGATTGCTATTGGACGTCTTAATAAATGGTATAAAGAAGTAACACTTGTAAATCAGCCATTCATTAAGGACAACAAGCAAACAGTTTCTCAATATGTGGCTTCTACTTGCCCAGGGGCAAAGATTGAAAGTTTCAGCCGTATCGCTTTAGGCTAATAAATATCAGTTAGAGCCCGCTTTAATAATAACTAAACTTAAAGAAGGACCCTACTGCGTCCTTCTTTTGTTTGTAGAGTATTTTCTTTGACCGATATTGCGCTTGCAATGAAGTACAAAAGAATCCTTCTTAAGCTGAGTGGAGAATCTCTCATGGGAGAAAAGCAATTCGGCATCGATAATGGAAGACTTGCAGTTTATGCAAGTGAAATCCAAGCTTTAGTAAATACTGGTGTAGAGGTTGCTATCGTTATAGGCGGTGGTAATATTTTTAGAGGGGTTCAAGCTGAAGAAGGCGGAATGGAACGTACTCAAGGAGATTATATGGGCATGTTAGCGACCGTCATTAATGCCATGGCTTTACAAAGCTCTTTAGAACAAATTGGAGTGGATACACGTTTGCAAACAGCAATTGAAATTAAGCAAATAGCCGAGTCATTTATTCGTAGAAGAGCTCTTAGACACCTTGAAAAAGGCAGAGTAGTCATATTTGGCGCTGGAACAGGGAATCCATTTTTCACAACAGATTCAGCCGCCGCTTTAAGAGCCGTAGAAATAGATGCTGATGTGATTTTAAAAGGCACAAGGGTTGATGGAATTTATACATCGGATCCAGAGAAAGACCCTTCTGCGACTAAGTATGATGAAATAAGTTTTGAAGAGATTTTCGAAAAAGGACTTAAAGTAATGGACATGACAGCTTTCACCCTATGCAACGAAAACAACGTTCCTATTGTTGTTTTTGATATGAATATATCAGGAAACCTACTTAGAGTTGCAAAAGGAGAGAAAGTAGGTACTATAGTCAATTAGTACAGGCAAGTTAATAAAGAAGGATATGCAAGAAGCTATAGATATGGCGCTAGAAGAGGCCAAAGACTTAATGGACAAAGCAATGGATCGCTTGACAGGAGAGCTCAGAAAAGTTAGAGCAGGAAAAGCTCACCCAGCTATGTTAGATAGCGTTAAGATTGACTATTACGGCACTATGACACCGATAAATCAGGTTGCAAACGTGAATTCTACAGACGCTAGAACTATTGTTGTTCAGCCTTGGGAAAAGCCGATGCTTGATCCAATTGCTACTGGCATAATCAACGCTAATCTTGGATTAAACCCTATGAGCAATGGTGAAGTTCTAATTATCAATGTACCACCTCTTACAGAGGAAAGGCGAGTTGAACTTTTCAAACGAGCTAGGAGCGAAGGAGAGGCTGCGAGAGTTTCTATACGGAATGCTCGTAAAGACGCTAATGATTTGCTTAAATCAGCTAAGGAAGAGGGTCTTAGTGAGGACATGCATAAGACAGGGGAGTCACAAGTGCAGGATTTGACTAACTCCTACACAAAGAAGATAGAGGAGATGCTAGATGCAAAAGAGAATGATATAATGACAATCTGAATATTTCAGATTCTAAACAAAAACTATAGACCTTAAAATTCTAAGGCGAAAGCTCGCGCCTCTGTGTCTGATGCTAGATGAGCTTCTAGATCTGGTTTTGATTGATAGCTAACCCGACTAAGGGCGTATTCGACAACATCAGGAAGCTGTGCAAATGCGATTTCATCATTAAGAAAACGAGCTACAGCGACTTCATTTGCTGCATTGAGAACAGCAGGAGCATTACCTTCTTTTGCCAAGGCGTCAAATGCGAGATTGAGGTTGCGGAACGCTTTAAAATCAGGCTTTTCAAATGTAAGAGAGGGGTAGTCTAAAAAGTCGAAACGAGGAAAGGTATTCTTAAGTCTTCTAGGGTAGGTGAGGGCGTATTGAATAGGGAGCTTCATATCTGGGAGCCCCATTTGAGCCTTCATAGATCCATCTTCGAATTGAACAATACTGTGAATGATTGATTGTGGGTGCACAATTATATCTATTTGGTCTTTGTTAAGATTGAACAACCACTTAGCCTCAATAACCTCAAGACCTTTGTTCATCATAGATGCAGAATCTATGGTGATTTTCGCCCCCATATTCCAGTTCGGATGCTTAAGTGCGTCTGCCTTAGTTACACTTGCAAGCATATCAGAGCTGAATCCGCGGAACGGACCACCTGATGCTGTAAGAACGATTTTTTCAATGGAATTGTGAAATTCACCAGCAATGCATTGATAAATGGCACTATGCTCTGAATCGACGGGGTGGATATCAACCCCGGCTTTACGAGCTTCGGCTGTTACAAGTTCGCCTGCGACGACCATGGTCTCTTTGTTAGCTAGAGCGATGTGTTTACCAGCTTTGATTGCACTAAGGGTAGGACGTAATCCTGCGGCGCCGACAAGGGCGGTTAGCACCATATCAACACCCTCCATCTCTACCACTTGGACGAGAGCTTCATCTCCACAGTAGACCTTAATTCCTTCGTCAAATAGGGTGTTAAAGACTTTATCTCTGAGCGAAGGTTCAGCAATAACTACGGCGTTAGGCTTAAACTCTAGAGCTTGTTTAATCAAAAGATCTGCATTTCTTCCTGCAGAAAGGACTTCTACATGTAGGAATTCAGACTGCTCGCGTATTACGTCGAGGGCTTGGGTGCCTATAGAGCCAGTTGAGCCGAGTATTGCTATACCGCGAGTTGGAGCCATTGAATCTGTTGACTTCATAGGAATCCACACTCAAGCTTTGCTTCCTCGCTCATCATATCCTGAGTCCAAGGAGGATCGAAAACGATATCAACCTTTGCGCTCTTGACTCCATCCATTGCTGCTACTTTATCCTCTACATCTTTAGGCATACTTTCTGCCACCGGACAGTTAGGTGATGTTAGAGTCATATCGATTAAGACCAAGCCCTCATCGGAAATCTTCACTTCGTATATAAGGCCTAATTCGTATATGTCTACGGGAATTTCAGGGTCGAAAATAGTTTTTAAGACTTCGATAATTTGATCTGTAGAGGGGGTGGCCATTTCTAGTAATTGAATTGTTTGATTAGAATTGCTCAGGTTTCATTTGCGGGAAGAGTAGAACTTCTTGAATAGAGGTTTGGTTTGTAAGCATCATAACAAGCCGATCAACACCAATACCTACACCGCTTGTCGGAGGCATACCAAACTCTAGTGAGCGCAGAAAATCCTGATCGATGAACATTGCTTCATCGTCACCTCGCTCAGCAAGCTTAGCCTGAGCCTCGAAACGCTCAAGTTGGTCGACAGGGTCATTCAACTCCGAGTAAGCGTTGGCAACCTCAGTACCATTTATGAAAAGCTCGAAACGCTCAGTATAACCGGGTTTGTCACGGTGCGTTTTTGTGAGTGGAGACATGTCAACGGGGTAGTCCGTGATGAATGTCGGTTGGATATACCGGTGCTCGCACTTCTCGCCGAAAAGCTCATCAATGAGTTTTCCACGCCCCATAGAAGCGTCAACTTCAATTCCAAGTGTTTTACAAGCATTTCTAAGCCCATCTTCATCAAGGTTGTCAATGTCAAAAGAAGTATACTCCAGGATAGCATCACGCATAGTTACACGTGCGTATGGAGGCGTGAAATCTATTTCTTGATCCGCTAAAACAATCTTAGATTTACCATGGACTGACTTTGCTACGTCACCTAGTAGGTTCTCCATCGTCTTCATCATCCAGTTGTAATCCTTGTAAGCAACATAGAGCTCGAGAATTGTAAATTCAGGATTGTGCGTTCTATCCATACCCTCATTTCTGAAGTTCCGAGAGAACTCATAAACACCCTCGAACCCACCAACTATGAGTTTTTTTAGGTATAGTTCATTCGAAATTCTAAGGTAAAGGGGTATGTCAAGTGCGTTGTGGTGAGTTGAGAAAGGACGAGCGGCAGCTCCTCCGGGTATAGCCTGCAAAACAGGAGTATCAACCTCAAGCCAACCCTCGTTATCGAAAGCCTCTCTCATAGTTCTAATGATCTTACTTCTGGCTATAAACGTATCCTTCACCTTGTCATTTACGCAGAGGTCAACGTAACGCATCCTGTACCTAAGCTCTGGATCAGAGAAAGCGTCGTGCACATTTCCCTCCTCATCAGTTTTCACGGCTGGAAGAGGGCGGATAGCTTTTGAAAGGACTTTGAATTCGAGAACTTTCACAGAAGGCTCACCCACTTTCGTAAGAAAGGTTACTCCTTTCACTCCAATAAAGTCACCTCTGTCGAGGAGCTTTTTAAAGACTGAATTGTAAAGAGTTTTATCCTCACCAGGACAAATCTCGTCTCGATTGAGGTAAAGTTGAAAACTGCCTTGAGCATCTTTAAGCTCAGCGAAAGAGGCTTTACCCATAATGCGTCGGCTCATCATCCTTCCGGCCAAGCTCACCTCAACACCTTCTTTAAAGTCAACTCTAAGGTCCGCACTTCTATGACTTACAATGAACTCCTCGGCAGGGAACGGGTTAATTCCAAGGTCTCGTAATTGCTGTAAAGACCCTATTCTAACTTGCTCTTGTTCGCTCCTAATCATGCAGCAAAGATAAGCTTCTAAACGTGGCATTAATGTGACAATTTTTCAAGCTTTTAACATAGTTTTATACCGTCTTATTAAACCTACAAATTGTTCTATAATTATGAAGATTAAATCAATTATTTTATTAGTGTTTTCGGCTATTTCCTCCCATTCTATTATAGCCCAAATAGACTCTCTTCACTATATTTCTATTCCAGAAGTTGTTATTTCAACCTGCCCCGGTAACCTATCTCCGAAAGAAGCACCACGTTCAATTTCGATAATTTTACCTCAGGAAATTATAAACGCTGCTTCAACTTCTCTTGGGGAAGTGCTTGAAGGTGTAGCGGGCTTTGATTTAAGAGAACGAGGAGCTTTCGGAATTCAATCAGATATTTCAATACGTGGCGGATCGTTTGAGCAGACAGCGATGATTATTAACGGTGTCAGATGGAGCGCTCCCCATACCGCACATCATCTAATGGATGTAACATTCGATGTTGAGGATATCTCTAGAATCGAAGTTCTTAAGGGTGGTTCTTCTCCATTTCTAGGTACTGGTGCTCTTTCTGGAACGGCATCAATATTCACAGGTCCTGGAAGAGAAAATAAAGCATTTGCTTCAATAAAGGCAGGATCATTTGGTATGCTAAGAATTAAATCTACAGTGGACTTTGGATCTCAAAATTTCAGGCATCGCTTTGCTGTAAGTCGACTTTCAACGACGGGCTACGTTGAAAACACAGACGCCAAGATGATGCTTGCTTCCTATTCTTCTAGTTTAATTCATGAAGCCGGTCTGTTTAACTTCTCAATAAGTTCTGCAAATAAAGCTTTCGGTGCTCAAAATTTCTATACAGCATCGTACCCTACTCAATACGAAGAAACAGAAACATTACAATCCCAACTTTCATGGGAGCAGAGTTATGGCAATCTTAAATTGCAAGGAGCCCTCCATATAAGAAACCATAATGATATGTTTGAGTTATTCCGAGAATCGGAAGATTTTTACGAAAACACGGCTGATGGTTTCTACGTTATGAACGGAGATACAGCAGCTCTTTACGCTCCAGGAGCAAGTTGGTATCACGGTCCCAATCGCCATAAAAGTCTTACAAAAGGAACTAGCGGTAGTGCTGTGTACGACGGTTCACTTGGGTTTACCGCTTTCAGGTTTGATCTCAGAAAGGAGTCTGTTTTCAGTAACGTATTAGGCAAATTAGAAGGCGCCCTAGAAGGCGATACGGTTCTCACAAAAGGGGATTCGAGAACCACTAATGAGTCAGCTATTTCTCATAGGTTTTCGGCAGGACGTTTTGCTACAACTGTTACTGGAGGGATCACAAATGGTGTTTTCGGAACTTTTTTTTTACCAGGAGCAACACTTACTATGAGACTTGAAGAAGAAGGGTCTGCGCTCTTATTCGGATCTGCTAACAGATCTATGAGACAGCCTTCCTTTACAGATTTGTATTATAACATAGGTGGAGCACAAGGATCCATTGACCTTCAACCAGAGTGGTCGGATAATTTTGAAACAGGCATAAGAGTATCATTAGATATTAATGAAAAACAAGCCCTCTCTTTTGAACAGGCGTTATTCATAAGACAGGGTCACAATTTAATTGACTGGGTCCGTTTTGCAGGAGAGGACACCACTAGAGCCACCAATTTTAGAGAGGTAACCTTCACAGGAATGGAGACTTCTTTGAAGTTGAAGAACGTTAACGGAAATTATATTGAGGCGCACTACACAGCAATGAAAGCTTCTGAGTCTAGCTCTGGGTTTGAGTCGAATTATGTCTTAGACTTCCTGAAGCATCAGCTTAATGTGAGGGCTTTGATAACCCTTCCAGGAGAAATTAATTTAACCTTTAGGTATTCACTTCAAGACAGAGAAGGTGGATACTACAACCCCGTTGATGAGATTGAAGAGGAATTCGTTCCTTTGAACCTTTTTGGGGTCAGTATTTCCAAAAACTTTATGGATGGAAAACTTAATACGAATCTTAGAGTTGACAATGTGCTGGACATAGAAGTTCACGATATAGGAAATGTACGACTGCCTGGTAGAATGATCAGAGTAGGGCTTAACTTCGCACTTGATTAATTTAAAACACACTTAGAATGGCTGATGCGAATATGAGGGACCTTATTGAAAAATTCCCAACACAACTGAATGATGCAATTGTTGATTTATCGAAAATGGACAGTAGCGCACATAAAACTGTAGCGCAAAATTTTTCACCATCGGGTGTATTGATTATCGGAATGGGAGGATCTGGAATCGGAGGTGCTATAGTGGAAGGTATCCTATCTCAAAGTAGTAAAATACCAGTGTTGTCATGTGCAGATTATTCCATTCCAGGATGGGTTTGTGAATCCACCCTTGTTGTTGCGTGTAGTTATTCAGGAAATACTGAGGAGACGATAGAGGCTGTGAAAACTGCTTCTGAAAGGGGATCTAAGATATCGGTTGTTACATCTGGGGGTGTTTTATCTGAAATGGCAAAGGAAAAAGATTGGCCTATTGTTACGATGCCGGGTGGACATCCACCAAGATCTCAGTTTGGAAGAGGGTTTACGGGTCTTACTTGGACACTAAAGCAATTTAGCGTTTTTTCTGAGAACATGTATGCTGATTTAGAGTCTTCACCAACGTTTTTAAACACAATGGTGGATACAATTATTGAGCAAGCGGGTTCATTAGCTGATTTAGTTGAGAATAAAATAATAATGATTTATTCGGATACTTCTACTGCCGGTATTGCTACAAGAATGCGTCAACAATTGAATGAGAACTCTAAATTATTAGTTAATACTCATGTGTTACCTGAAATGAATCACAACGAATTAGTTGGTTGGGATTCCGGAACGAATGAACATGTTGCGATAATAATACGCACTCCTGAGGATAATATTCGATCTAGATTTAGAATGGATTTTTGTTCGGATATTTTTAGAGAGCTTGAAGCAGATGTGATTATGATTGATGCTATTGGAGAAAACCAAATGCAGCGTTTAATGTACCTTAATCAACTTAGTGATTGGCTATCATTATTGCTGGCAGAGCGTTCAGGCACTTGCCCTGTAGACATAAAGAATATTATTCGACTAAAGTCTGCTTTAGAATCTTTTAATGGGTGATGAAAAACCTTCAGTTTGAAGATTTAGGTTTAATGCGTTACAAGCCTTGTTGGGACTATCAAGAGGCGCTTTTTAAGAATGTGGTTTCTCAAAAACTTGCCAAACGTGATGCTTTAACTAAAGAGGAAAAAGATGCATCACCTTCTCCAACGAGTCGTTTAATATTTGTAGAACATCCCCATGTTCTGACTTTAGGCAGAAGCGGTGATGCAGAAAATGTCATTGTAAGCCCAGCGAGATTAGCGGAGTTAGGAGTGGATTACTTTCCGATAAACAGGGGAGGGGACATAACTTATCATGGCCCAGGCCAACTTGTAGCCTACCCTATTTTAGATTTAGACCAATTCTTTACAGACATTCACAAATACCTTCGCTTTCTTGAAGAAGCCGTAATAAAAACATGTGCTGAATTCGGAGTTGAAGCAGGAAGAATTGATGGACTTACTGGTGTTTGGGTAGATATTGAGGCGGGACCTCAAGCAAGAAAGATTTGTGCATTTGGAGTAAAAGCTTCACGCTGGGTTACCATGCACGGCCTAGCCTTCAATGTTGATTCAGATCTAGATTTTTTCGACTTAATTGTTCCATGTGGAATTAAGGATAAAGGAGTCACATCTCTCACAAGAGAAGTTGGCAGAAAAATTTCTCTAAGTGAAGTGAAACCACTTTTGAAGAAACATCTACAAGCACTTTTTGAGTGGAATGAGGTAGATTAACGCTGTATGGGAGAGACACTTAAGAGATAAGATGTATATTTATCTGTAAGCAGCTCGCAATTTGCTACGGATATAAACTCACGGCCAACGATTATAAAAGGGTTTTGAACGGTTTGAATTGTTTTAGTTTCTTTAGAAAAACAATGATCATGCGCCGAAATTTGAACGTACTTGTAGTTGATGATGAAGCCCCGGCAAGAGTACTTCTTTGTCGCCAAATAGAAAACATTTGTCCATCACTTAACGTAGTTGCGACTGCCTCTAGTGCCGCTGAAGCAAGATCCTATATAGATAATTTTTCACCGGATGTTGTTTTTTTAGATATTCAGATGCCTTATGAAACAGGCCTAGAATTAATCGAGACATACCAGGATAGAGATTTCTATGTTGTTTTTGCGACCTCTTTTAATGAATATGCTATTAAAGCTCTGAGGCAAAGAGCGTTTGATTTCCTACTTAAGCCCATAGATAACGATGACCTTAAAGCATGTGCAAGAAGGATATTAATGCATTATTATCACAAAAGAAAACCTGGCCAAGGGGCGCTTCCCCCTGCTCCACGTCGATTTGAAATTGTTACATTAGGGAAGAGACACTTTGTTAAGCACGATGATATTCAGCATATAGAAGCTTGTGGAAGTTATGCTACACTGCACTTAATATCAGGAAGGAGAATAACGATTTCTAAAAACTTAAAGAAAGTTGAAGGAATACTTGATGACCCAACATTCTTTAGAATACACAACTCTCATATTGTTCGTCTAAATTATATTCACACATGTAACTATAGATCTCACTCTATAACTTTAGAGAGCGGAAAAAAAATCCCAATGGCTGTTAGAAAAAGAGAAGAGTTAAAACAACGAATGCATATTTTGATATCAAGTTAGGAGTACTTTTGCGCAATGCTTAAGGATATTCGAACATTAGATAGTAAGCAGTTGCATGACGAGGTTGTGGCTATGGGAGAAAAACCGTTTAGGGCTAAGCAGTTGGAAGATTGGGTATGGTCTAAATCGGCAGGATCATTTGAGGAAATGACTAGCCTGTCTAAGACTTTCCGAGAGAAATTTGCACAAAAGTTTAGCTTAAAGCGAATTGAATTAAGCGAACAGCAGATTAGCAGGGATGGGACGGTTAAATTCGCATTCAAAGTAGACACAGTCAAGCCCGGAGATTTAAATATTATTGAGGGGGTTTTAATTCCAACTAAATCAAGGACAACGGCATGTATTTCATCTCAGGTGGGATGTAGCCTAGCCTGCGACTTTTGCGCAACGGGTAGACTTAAACTCATGAAGAATCTCACTGCTGCCGAGATGTACGATCAGGTAGAAATGATAGCAACTATAGCACGTGAAAGGGAGAGGTCGAATCTATCGAACATTGTTTATATGGGGATGGGAGAGCCTCTACTTAATTATAAACATGTATTAGAAAGTGTAAAAAGAATTTGCGGAACGCCAGGTCTTGGGATGTCGCCACGAAGAATTACCGTAAGTACGGCTGGAATTGCTAAGGCAATAAAGCGATTAGGTGATGATGAAGTGAGATTTAATCTCGCATTAAGCCTCCACGCAGCGAACGACAAGAAACGCTCAGAAATAATGGCAATAAATGATTCGAATAATCTTGAATCACTTGCTGAAGCCCTAATATATTTTCATGAAAAAACAGGGTCTAGAGTAACGTTTGAATACATCATCTTCCGAGACTTTAACGACGGTATAGAAGATGCTCAGGAATTAGCTATTTTCTGTAAAAATGTACCATGTAAAATCAATATTATCGAGTATAATCCTATTGATGATGGACGATTTCAGCAAGCTGATCCTGTAAAGGTGGATGCCTTTAAGGATTTTCTTGAAGAACGTAATTTGATAGTTAATGTGCGGAGATCAAGAGGTAAAGACATAGATGCGGCTTGTGGCCAGCTAGCAAATAAAAATGCTAGAGGAAAAGACTCATTAAGGAAATTGTAGGGGGTGTTCTAGTCGAGCTTTAAAATTGCTAAGAACGCTGATTGAGGTACTTCAACAGAACCAACTTGTCGCATTCGTTTTTTACCCTTCTTTTGTTTCTCTAGAAGCTTACGTTTACGTGTGATATCTCCACCATAACATTTAGCTGTAACGTCTTTACGGACAGCGCTAATGGTTTCACGTGCGATGATTTTAGAACCGATTGCAGCCTGAATTGCAACCATAAATTGTTGTCGAGGAATAAGTTCTTTCAGCTTGATACAAATACGTTTTCCAAACGAATGAGCGTGATCTCTATGGATTAGAGCAGAAAGAGCGTCAACCTGATCTCCATTGAGCAGGATGTCAAGTTTGACAAGGTTGGACTCTTTATATCCGTCAGGGAAATAGTCAAATGATGCGTATCCACGAGAAATGCTCTTGAGCTTATCATAAAAATCGAAAACAATTTCACCGAGCGGCATGCTGAAAGTAAGCTCAACTCTATCAGAGGTGAGATAAACTTGGCTTACGAGATCACCACGTTTTTGAATGCAGAGGCTCATTACTGTGCCGATATAATCGGATTTGGTGATGATTTGAGCTTTAATAAATGGCTCCTCAACCATTATTAAGCCTTTGTTTTCAGGAAGATCAGATGGGTTGTTTATGACTTGCTGGGTTCCATTAGGTAGGTGGGCTATGTAGCTCACGTTAGGAACGGTTGTGATTACTGTCATATTGAACTCTCTTTCGAGACGCTCTTGTACGATTTCCATATGAAGCATACCTAAGAATCCACAGCGGAATCCAAATCCGAGGGCAGCGGAGCTTTCAGGCTCAAAGACCAAAGAAGCGTCATTGAGCTGGAGTTTTTCCATAGAAAATCTCAACTCTTCGTAATCATCAGTGTCCACCGGATATAGCCCAGCAAAAACCATAGGTTTGACATCCTCAAATCCCGTTACAGCCTCTGTACAAGGGTTTTCACAAGTAGTTAAGGTGTCGCCGACTTTAACTTCTTTTGCTTCCTTAATGCCAGAAATGATATACCCAACATCACCGATACTTAAAGTGTCTTTAGGGATTAAATCAAGGCCTAGAACACCAATTTCATCTGCGATATATTCTTTTTCTGTGGAGAGAAATTTTACTTTTTCGCGACGATGCACTGTCCCATTAACCACACGGAAATAAGCGATAATTCCTCGAAAACTATTGAAAACCGAATCGAATACCATTGCTTGAAAAGGAGCGTCGGCATCACCTTTAGGGGCTGGTACTTTTTCCACAACAGCTTTAAGAATATCCTGAACACCTAACCCAGATTTTCCAGAGGCTGGAATTATGTCAGACCTATCACAACCGATAAGATCTATAATCTGGTCGCCCACTTCTTCTGGGTCAGCCGAGTCGAGATCCATTTTATTGAGAACAGGAATTATTTCTAGGTCGTGTTCAAGGGCTAGGTAGAGGTTGGATATGGTTTGGGCTTCGATGCCCTGAGTTGCATCTACAATTAATAAAGCTCCTTCGCAAGCAGCGATGGAACGGCTCACCTCGTATGAGAAATCTACATGCCCTGGAGTGTCGATTAGATTCAAGATGTACTGCTCACCGTCGGTGTGGGTGTGATGCATTTGAATTGCGTGACTCTTGATGGTGATCCCCCTTTCTCGCTCAAGGTCCATATCGTCGAGTGTTTGCTCTTGCATCTGACGCTCAGTAATAGCACCAGTTTCTTGAAGGAGTCTATCAGCTAGAGTACTTTTCCCATGATCAATATGGGCGATAATACAGAAGTTTCTAATGCGTTTCATTTGTGGCCTGTTTCAGTGTCTAAAACCTTCGGCGAGGCGCAAAAATAAGTCGTTAATAGGTGTTATCCACTAAATAGTTTTATACGATACTCAGTCGTCGTATATTTACATCCGTTAAATGCAAGATTTACAATGATTAGATTCCTTTATAACACATTTATTTTATGCTATATTTTTGCCATTTCAGCACCTAATGTTGTGGCTCAGAGTGATATAGATTTCATAGCTCATAAAAGTGCTGAAAAAATCATCGATTCATACGGAGGCTTCGACTACGCCGTAATCAATATGACTCGTGACGAATGGGACGTTGTTAGAGCATGGGAAGGCTTTGATGAAGATGCATATCTTGAGTCACTTAGCAACTTTAAGGCCTCTTTTGCAGGCGATCGTGAGAAACTTAAAATAGATAGGCAAGCAAAAATGCTTCAAAGTGATTGTGGATGCTGGGTAGAGCCAGACGAAACCTACATAACATTAGTGCCCCCTCCAGGGCTAGGTGGATTACAGCCAGGTGAAGAGCAGTGGGTCTCTCAAGGAGGAGCGGGTTGGGATGTAGACTGCGCATCGGCAGCAATTTCTTTTCCAGGCTGGACTTTTGAGCTTTATGGAGATGTTTATGAGGAGTTTTACATTAACTCAAAAGGGATGATCTCATTTGGCACTAATGTGATTGATTGGACACCGACAAAATTTCCAGAGGCTGAGTACAATCAAATTGCGGGTTACTGGCAGGATACAGACAATCGCTCTGTGGGAGAAATCATGTACAAAGTAACCCAAGAAGCGGTGTATGTAAATTACGTTGAGGTAGGTTATTACAACAACCACAATGATCTTACAAACAACTACCAAATTATTATCACACCTAATGACGGCATCATTGGCGATGGCAATAATGCACAAGTGTGTTATTTAGATATGAACTGGGCTCACGGAGATATTGGTGGGGGTGGAGGATGTTGCGGGACTGACCCCGGTGTTACAGGCGCAGACCAAGCTTCTACAGCCGCTGTTGGACCCCACGTTCAATTCGGGAGATTCAACCTTTTGGACGACACATATAACGGCCCTTATGGCATTGGCCCAGGTGCTGATGACGGGATAAATTGGCTAGACTTCAAGTTTTTTGATATAAATACGGCAGTTTCTAGTACTAATCTTCCGCCTGTTCCTACGGAGAATTTGGGATGTGACACCCTTACCATTTGTTTGGGTCAAACGATAGATATCGGAGTAAATTTTCTCGGACCAGAGCCCGGACAATCTGTTACTTTAGATGTAACCCCAAACCTAATTGCAGGAAATGATATTACTGGTTATAGTGTTACTAATGGTGAAACAGCTAGTATTACCGGAATCTTCAATGGAAACGTAGCAGGACTTAACACAATAGAAATTACCGCAACAGATGATGGCACCCCCGAGTCAACAACTAATGTAACGATGGTAATCGAAGTACTAAATGTGACATTGCCAGAATTAACAATTGAAGGGAACCTGAGTATTTGTGCTGGAGCAGAAACGGTTATCACAGCTTCTGGAGATTTTGACAGCTTTTCATGGAATCTTAGTAGCCAATTCACCGATGGTAACGTTGCGACAATTCCTTTCGGTGGAAATATTGTTGTTTATGGGCACCTAGACATTGGCTGTACAATATCAGAGACGTTTTTCATAGACCAAACCCCATATTATCTCCCCGATATTGAAACAGACCCTTCCCCTCTTGTTATCTGCTCTGACGACACAGCTTATGTATTTGTGCCTAATCCAGATAATGTATATGTTGGTTATACATGGGAGGCTGATTGGAATGGACTAGGTGGCGAAGTCTATGATGTAGGGCCAGATGGAGACGAGGTTTGGCTTGCGCCAGGAATGTATAGACTAGTTGTTGAAGATGCTGGTGGGTGTTTCGGACAACGTGTTTTCCCGGTGAATGGAGTAGATGCGGATATTCCTGATATGACTATTCCACCGATGTGCACAGGGCTTGATACAGTAGTCTTTGAAGGAGGATTTTCAAGTACTGATGATGGAGACTTAAACTTATATCTTATTACATCAAATAATTTAGGATGGGAGGGAAGTTTCATAAATGTAATTGTAAATGGAGAAGTTATGTCAACATTAACTCTCGTTAATAGCACTTTTGGGCTTTTTGCAATTCCTATTGTTTTCGGGGACTTTATTGAGATAGAATATATCTCAGCGGATGTTAATAATGACCTCTTCAACCAAGTGCAAATATTTAATTGTAGTAACAGTGAGAATGAGACAATAATAAATAGCTTAAGCTCAGGAATTATATACTCTTCAGACGCCCTATGTGAAACACAAGCTGCATTGGGGCTTTGGGATGAAACAAGCGGACCAGGCACTTCTTGGTTTGAGGACGAACTTCAGTATAACACTTTGTGGGCTCCTACAGAGTACGGGGTGTATGAGCTTTGTTTTTATGAGGAGAATTGCAACATACCATATTGTTATGATGTTGAGGTCACCCTTCCTCCAACCATATCATTAAATGAAACAGAAGTGTTCTTATGTGACGGAGAAGATTTGGAATTATTTGCTGACACCACAGACGCTGGGGGATCGGCGACTATTAACTGGCCCTACCCAGGAACGGACAATATTCTATCTAATGAGTACAATTACGATGAATACACAGAGGCTATTATTGTAGTTGAAATTGAAAATGGATGCGGATCAGATGAGGCTCAGGTAGAGGTAACATCTCAATTTGCACCACTTATCGACAGCATGTTCCTATGTGATGAAGAGGATTCAATAACAATCGATCCAATTGAAGGTGATGAAAATTACGAATTAGATTACGAGTGGACTTGGAATGGTGGAGACATTGATGGCGACGATGAACTTACAGTAAGCGCAACAGGATCTTACTGCGTTACTGTTACAAACGAGTGCTTTCCCGATGGCGATTCTGATTGTGGATTTGTTGATATTGTTAGTCAAATAGACGGCGTTTTTGCAGCTGAAGCAGGAGGAGTAGTAAGCGATTGTGACGGCTTAGGTATTGATCCAGGTGAGTTTGTAACAATTGATTTAGATCTTCCTAGCGATCAGTATATAGCTACGTGGCCTGATGGCTCAACTGGAACAACCTGGACAATAGCTGAAGATTTACAAGCGACAGACGCACAAGGCAACTTACTTTTCGACGAAGAGGGAAATCCAATTTGGGCTTATAACGGATCACAAATTTGCGTTGATATAGAAGACCCGTATGGCTGTGGGGTAACAGAACACTGTGTCTTTTTATTTATAGGACAGCAACCAACGATAAACCCAGATGTAAATGGTGTTATAGCGGCTCAGCTTGACGATATCATAACGATGTGTCCGGAGATTCCCTATACGTTTGATTTAAATGCAATACAACCAGGGCCTCCTTATAGCGATATATCATGGTCAACAGTTTGCAATGGTGAGTACATACATTTCGGAAATGACGAGGCTGAAACGCTTACTAGCTGGCAGTTCCCTGAAGATTGTTGGGGACAGGTGTTAACAATGCAAGGATCTCTTGCTAATCCATGCGCTCCAGGTGGAGTACTTTGGGAAGTTGACGTAGAAGTAGATTATTGTGAAATCACTATTCCAAATGTATTCACTCCTAGGAATGCGGATGAGTTAAATCAGAAATTTGAGATAGAAGGTTTAGAAAACTATGATGATGTACTTGTAAGAATATTTGATAGATGGGGTAATCTCATTTACGAAAACTTTAACTACCAGAACGAATCGGCTTGGTTCGGGGATGATGCTGCTGATGGAACGTATTGGTACACTTTGCTTCTTCCAAATGGTTTCGAACACCAAGGCACGGTTAATATTTTCCGCTAACATTTTTTGAGATACAGTAAATTTGGCAAAAGTACGTACCCAATATACCTGTTCAGATTGCGGAGCATCGACATCACAATGGGTGGGAAAGTGTCCAGGTTGTCAAGCTTGGAACACGCTTGCAGCTGAAACGGTTGCCGATTCAGGAAAACGAACACATAGGTATGCTGAAGGGGTTACTGGCGGAGTTCTTAGACAGAGAGTAATGCCACTTGCTGAAGTTAGTACAGATAAAGTCACAAGACTTTCTTCTGGCGAGGTAGAGTTAGACAGAGTTTTAGGGGGCGGAGTTGTTCCGGGCTCCCTTATTCTTCTTGGTGGTGAGCCAGGAATAGGAAAATCAACATTAATGCTTCAGGTTGCTATGATGGTTAGCAGCTTTGGTAAGAAGGTGTTATATGTAAGTGGCGAAGAAAGTCCTGAACAGGTTCGTATGAGAGCTATGCGTATTGGCAAGGTGCCATCTGACTTAATGGTCCTTCCTGAAACTAGGGTTCCACTGGTTTTAAGCGCCCTAAAGGAAGATGATTTCTCTTTACTATTCATTGATTCAGTTCAAACTTTAGATCAACCTGAAATTGACGGAGCCCCTGGGTCAGTTTCTCAAATCAGAGAATCAGTTGCAGCCATAACCGCTCATGCAAAAGCTCATGCATTACCCGTTTTCTTAGTGGGTCATATTACTAAAGAAGGGTCTATAGCTGGCCCAAAAGTACTTGAACATATGGTTGATGTAGTTCTTCAGTTTGAGGGGGATCGCAATCATGCTTATAGAATGCTTAGGGCTGCAAAAAATAGATTTGGCACCACATCGGAATTAGGTATTTATGAGATGCTTGGTGATGGATTAAAAGCTGTGGAAAACCCAAGTGAAGTATTGCTAGGGGAAGCAGGAGAAGCATCAAGTGGATCTGCAATTTCCGTTGCTCTTGAAGGAGTTAGACCTCTTCTTATAGAAATGCAGGCTCTTGTAAGTACAGCTGTTTACGGGACTCCACAGAGATCTGGAACTGGATTTGATTTGCGTAGGCTAAATATGCTCCTTGCTGTTTTAGAAAAACGCTGTGGCTTTAAGTTGGGCTCATTTGATGTCTTTCTTAATTTAGCTGGAGGTCTCAAGATAAAAGACCCTGCAAACGACTTAGCGGTTGTTGCAGCAATTCTTTCATCAAGTTTAGATCTTCCTCTCGATCGTGATACGTGTTACGCTGGAGAAGTGGGGTTAAGCGGTGAAATCAGACCGGTAGCTAGACTTGAAGAAAGAATGTCAGAAGCGGCTCGATTGGGAATGAAGCGCATGTTAGTGAGCGGTCACGGGAAACCTCCACAAGTTCCTAAAGGCCTTAAGATTGTTGCGATTAAGAGAGTCTCTGACATCCAGAGAGTGATATTTTAAGAAACTACTTTCCTTCCAGCACTACGACAAACTCTCCTCGGGGAGCCTTTTCCACAAATCGTGCAAGCACTTCGCGAACACTCCCTCTGACAACCTCCTCGTGAAGTTTAGATATTTCGCGGCAAAGTACAATTCGCCTCTCGCCACAGTCATATTTAATAATCTCTTCAAGCAACTTAATTACCCTGTGTGGACTTTCATAAAGTACGGTAGTGCTAGACTCTTCAAGAATCGATAGCAGCCTTTTTTGCCTTCCTTTTTTATGTGGTAAAAACCCTTCAAAAATAAAACGGTCACAGGGTAAACCGGAAACGACTAGAGCCGGGACGAAAGCTGTAGCTCCGGGCAGACAGCTGACATTAATACCTGCTTCAACACAAGCTCGAACAAGTAAAAACCCTGGATCAGAAATTGCTGGGGTTCCAGCATCGGAACACAGTGCGTAGATAAGCCCCGAATTAATTTGGTCTACAATGGCTTCCACAGCTCTATGCTCATTGTGCAGATGGAAAGACCGAATGGGCTTATCAATATCATAGTGACGTAAAAGCTTACCAGTAGTTCTGGTATCCTCTGCAAGGATTAAATCTGCTGCTCCAAGCACATCAAGGGCTCTTTCTGTAATGTCTTTAAGATTCCCGATGGGCGTTGGCACAACATATAACTGACCTTTATTCATGACGGAAATCGTCTATTTATTCGTTTGTAGAACGAGTCTAAAGCGGCCTCAATTTCATTACTTGTTCCTCTTGTTTTGATGCTTGAGTTGAAAACTTTTTCGGCACTTTTAATGTTATCACACTGATCTACGAGATCTAACATATCATTAAATTTCATATTATTATTCGAAAATAAAGTAGAGGTGAAATTAGCTCTATCTAATATAGTAAGACCTTCACCTATAGAGTTGAGGGGTGATGTTTGAAGGCTTTCGGCTATACTTTTCACTTTTAAACTCACCTTGTTAGGAGGTGTGCCGGTTACTTCTTCAATAGAAGAAATTAAATCTGTTTGAGACTTTTCACGTTCTTCATCTATTTCAGGATTTAAGAGATCCCCACCATCTTCCCCCTTCTGAGAAACGGTTTCAAAAGCTTTATAGCGCAAAACAGTAATTCGCTCGTATAGGTTTCGAGATAGAGCATGCATCTCGATGATTTCTTCGGTGGATAATTTACCCGTCTTTAAATCTCTCACGATATTATCAAGCTGACTTACGAGCTCTTCAAGGCTTATGTACTTTTCACGACTCATAAAAGAGCATTTTGTATAATCGCAAATATACAGTTTGGAATAAGGGTCTCGTTAAAAATCATCATCATCGATATCGTTGAGATTATTAGATTTTTCCTCCTTCTTTTTTTTCTGGGTTTCCTCAGAATCTCCAGCGTTTTTAATAGCCTCTTTTATCTTCTCAGCTTCATCCCTAAAAGCTTTTTTTCTATGTGATCTATGTGCAGATCTATCATAGCTGTAAACGGGTTCGTTAAGCGTTCCGTCCATTGCTAAAAAAAACATATTTCCAAGACCGTCATCTTCAATATTTCCAAATTCTACTTCTCGTGATTTTCGCAAATCCCTTAGAGAAAAACCTAAGGTATAATCGATCTTTCCAGAAAAGCTATGTACCCCCTCTATACTAACATCCATTGCAGAAGAGTGAATGTTTATGTTGGGTATAGTGGTTGAAGATGAAGAAATATATATGGGAGATTCTAAATTATCTAATTGGATGTTTTTCAACCGCTCTCTCAGGTCATTAGGATCTACTAAAGGTGCAATCAACCTGTGTTCTTTAAGATAATCGGCGACATCGTCAAAGACCTCAAAATTTTCAAGACTACCATGAGAGACACCTACGTTTAAGTTTGCATTTAAGGATTCAGAGGACCAAACCCCATCTTTCCCCCAACCCATTTTACTAGTCCCCGCGATACTCAGAGAGCCTCCCATATGTTGTGCTCTGAGGGTGTTTTGGCCAAAATTATCGTAACAATTAAATAATTTCGGAAGAGAAATCCCGTCTGCACTACCAGATAAATTTAGAACCCATCCTTCTACGCTCGGTCTGAATGATCCCTCTACCCGTACGAGTCCCTCTAAAGTCTTTGTGGTTGAGTTAATAATTTTTAATTTTGACGCAGTTAGATTTGCGCGTGTTACAAAAGACTCACACTCAAGAGCATCCCATGTTAGATTTCCTGATTCAATAATTAGCGACAAATTTGAACCAGATGGTAGAAAGGCTGTGCTAGCAGTGCTATCTTCAGCAACAGTTCTATTTTCCCACCAACTCAAGATTGACCCTATATCTATATGCTCTGCATCAAGATTTATATCGCCTTCAATTGCACCCCCATCGAACCAATTTTCAACCCCGAATAATTCTGCCTTAACCTCTCCAACATTCCCACCCCACTTATAGCCTAGAGTCTTGATTTGAAATTTATTATTATTGAAGTGAGTTCTTAAGTTACCTATGCTATATGGAACAGCATTTAATGCACCGCTTAATTTTTCTGATTCAACTGTGCATAAAAACTCATCAACTATTCCCCAAGGGGTTATACTTAATTCGGAACCAATATATAGCAAACCTTCTTTAGGTAAATAAGAGTATTCAGTGCTGTGTAGAGCTGGTATCCAGCTGCTATAAGGAGCTCCCGCGTCTACGGTTGATTGGGTAGTTACTCTCCAATTGGCTGACCGTGTATTTATACAATTAGCCTCACCATTTATTTGGAATCCCTTTGAATCTATTTGAAATGAATTAATAGAAATAGATGAAATATGAGTACTCGAAAAATACTGATAGCTCCCCTCAGCTGACAACCGACCTTTTTTAACCATTGAAAACCCAGTAATTTTAGGTGAAAGTGCTAAACCACTTTCGGGGAGCATCCAATTTACTAAAATATTTCCACCATCTACTTTTATTGATAGGCTTGCATTTCCATCGTACATAATTCCGCTTAAATACCCTTCTAATACCTCCTCCTTTACAATGCTTTCGAGCTTTTTTACACTTAATTTTTCTATTTGAATTTCAGTAAATAAATCTTTAGAGTAGTCTAATTTACCATTAAGAGAAATACCATTGATATCAGCATTTCTGATTGAAAGTGAAACAGCACTCTCTTCCCCCAATTGAAATTCCCCAGTAAACCCTCCACTCAAAGGAAGTAAATCTTCAGTAATCACGGCGCCGATTACTTCACCATTAGCAAAAGAAATGTCGTAATTATCGCCCCTAATAATCGCCTGGCGAATCTCCACACTGTAGGTTTCGTTGCCATTTGAATGGGCCGTTATTGAAACATCTTTAAATCTAAATAAATTCACTTTTACATCTGCATCTAATTCTGGCTCGTTAGTGTCTTGGATTTTTAGAATGGAGGTGTTCCAGTCGCCGTTTCCTGATTGTTTTAAATTGATCTGTGCTTCTTCTAAGATAAAGGCTTCAACGATAGGTTCTGAGAAGAGCACGTCCCAGAGCGATAAGGCCACTCCTAGCTTAGCGGCTGTAAGTATTGTGTCTACAGGGTTTACAATTAGGCCTGTAGCTCCTCCGAGTGCGACATTATTTAAGTTTACCCTCACTTTAGGAAACTCAGACCAAACAGAAATCTCTATCTCTTCTACACTCAACTCCACACGTAGTTTATCACTAACTCGTTCAAGAGCAAAGAGCTTAATCCGCTCCTCATTAGCCATTACTAATAATGTAATCGAGCTAATAACGAGCAATATTACAACCCCAAGGGTTAT
>Ga0206679_10000101_pt1 | contig 62006 bp, 49 predicted proteins | sample M110012015metaG_FD_155464 | JGI IMG/M metagenome (GOLD analysis project Ga0206679, IMG submission 155464) | Ammonia-oxidizing marine archaeal communities from Monterey Bay, California, United States - M1 100m 12015 | ecosystem: Environmental > Aquatic > Marine > Intertidal zone | place: USA...
TGAAAATGGTATCTGCAGCTAAGCTTAAAAGAGCGCAAGATGCAATTATTCAAATGCGACCTTATGCAAATAAGTTGACCGAATTATTAGAGAATTTAAGTGCTAGTTTAGATAGTTCTGATGGAGGGGCGTATGCTCAAGAGCGTGAAATTAAGAAGGTACTTTTAGTAACTGTTACTTCTAACAGAGGTTTGTGTGGTGGTTTTAACGCTTACATTATGAAAAGAGCAAAAGCTTTGATTAATGAGGATTATGCTAACGCTAATGTGAGTATTCTTTCTATTGGTAAAAAGTCTTCTGAGCATTTTGCTAAGAATGGTTTTAATGTTGTTAGCACACATGATGCTTTGTTTGGCAACTTAACATTTGATAATGTTGCAAAGGTTGCTGAGGGGATAATGGAACAGTTTGTTGCGGGTGATTATGATAAAGTAGTATTGGTTTATAATCAGTTTAAAAATGCAGCTACTCAAATTATTATGGCTGAAAACTTCTTGCCAGTTCAAGCGACTGAAAATGAAGGTGCATCTTCTGGAGATTATATTTTTGAACCAACTAAACAAGAAATTGTTGAAGAGCTGATTCCTAAATCTTTAAAAACTCAATTATTTAAAGCAGTTTTGGATTCTCATGCGGCTGAACATGGTGCGAGAATGACTGCAATGCATAAGGCTACTGATAATGCTTCAGAATTGAAAAAAGAATTGACTTTAACGTATAACAAAGCAAGGCAAGCTGCAATTACTGGAGAAATTTTAGAAATTGTTGGTGGTGCTGAAGCATTAAACGGATAAATAATTCTTAAATAGAATTGTTAAAAACCCTCTTCCTTGGAAGAGGGTTTTTTTATTTCATCTCAACTGAATATTCTATATTTGTAAAAACTAAAAATCATGAATTACAATAATATATTAAGTGAGAATAAAGAGGGTATTTGTTACATCACTATTAATCGCCCAAAGCAATTAAATGCTTTAAATGGAGCTACCATTACTGAGCTGAATCAAGCAATTATTGCTGCTGATAATGATCAATTTGTAAGATGTATTATTCTTACGGGTGCCGATACTAAAGCCTTTGTTGCAGGTGCTGACATTAAAGAGTTTGCAGCATTTGATAAAAAAGCAGGAGAAAACCTAGCCAGAAAAGGACAAGAACAATTATTTGATTTATTGGAAAATGCTTCTACCCCATCCATTGCAGCTGTGAATGGTTTTGCGCTTGGAGGAGGGTTGGAACTTGCAATGGCTTGTCATATTCGTTTGGCATCAGATAATGCTAAGATGGGACTCCCTGAGGTTTCTTTAGGCGTTATTCCAGGCTATGGAGGAACACAAAGATTAGCAAGTTTAGTAGGAAAGGGAAAGGCTATGGAGATGATTACAACTGCAGGAATGTTGTCGGCTGATCAGTCGAAAGAATGGGGCTTGGTAAATCATGTTTGCGCACAAGAGGAATTAATTCCTATGGCAGAAAAGTTGGCTTCAAAAATGAAACGCAATTCACCAATGGCAATTGCTAAAGCAATAAAATCGGTTAATGCTGGTTTTACTGATGGCGTAAATGGTTTTGAGGTTGAGATATCAGAATTTGGTTCTTGTTTTGAAACGCCTGAATTTGTTGAAGGAACTACTGCATTTATGGAAAAAAGAAAAGCAAAATTTTAATTGAATCCATTTAAAAAATTACTGAGCCAAACCGCAATCTATGGTTTGAGTAGTGTAATCGGAAGGTTATTGAATTACCTTCTGGTTCCGCTTTATACTCGCTATTTTTTACCGGCTGAATATGGGGTGGTAACCGAGCTATATGCCTATGTTGCTTTTTTAGTTATCGTACTTACTTATGGTTTAGAAACCGCTTTTTTTCGATTTTCCAAAAAGAATAATGATGTAAAGGTTGTTTACAGTACTGCACTAATATCCTTAATTGTTTCTTCAGTTATTTTTGTGGTATTGATGTTTGTTTGCTCATCTTCAATTGCAAATTGGATGGGCTATGCTGGGCATACCGAATACATTGAATGGTTTGCGATAATAATCGCTTTAGATGCAGTTGCGTCTATTTCATTTGCTAGATTAAGAGAGCAAGAAAAGGCAATACGATTTGCCTTGGTTCGCTTGGTAAATATTTTTGTAAATATTGGATTGAACCTATACTTTATCGTTCATAAAGAGTTTGGAATTGAATACATTTTCATTTCCAACTTAATCGCCTCAATAATTACTTTAGTACTGCTTTTCCCAGAGATGATAAATTCGTCTTGGAGATTTGACAAAGTACTTTGGAAAAAAATGATGATTTATGCTTTACCCCTACTTATTGCAGGTTTAGCTGGAATGACGAATGAAACGATTGACAGAATTTTATTAAAACACTTATTGCCAAATACTGAAATTGCAGCTTCAGAGTTGGGTTTATATGGGGCCTTTTACAAGCTATCAATCATAATGACTCTCTTTATTCAAACCTTTAGGTTTGCAGCAGAACCCTTCTTTTTTGCGCAAGAAAAAGAAGGTGGTAGCAGAAAAATATATGCTGATGTAATGAAATACTTTACCATCATTATGGCGGTTATATTTTTAGGAGTTACTATTTTCTATGATATTATAAAAGGCTTTTTAGGAAGTGAATATCATGATGAAAGAGGTTTCTTGGTGGTTTCAATCTTGTTATTAGCCAATCTGTTTTTAGGAATTTATTATAACCTATCCATTTGGTACAAGCTTACTGAAAAAACAAAATATGGAGCTTACCTTTCTATTTTTGGAGCCATCATTACCCTAGTACTTAACTTTGCTCTTATTCCGATTATTGGCTTTGTTGGTTCGGCTTGGGCTACTTTAGTTTGTTATTTCTGTATGACGGTTGCCTCCTATTACTTAGGGAAAAGACATTTCCCTATTCCCTATCAAGTAGGGAGAATTGGCTTGTACCTTTCAAGCATGTTGGGTATTTATTTCTTCCTCTATTTTTCAGAATCGAATATGTGGTTTAACTCCTTATATTTATTCGGATTTATCATTTCGATATTTGTATTAGAAAAACGGAATAAAACAGTAATTTCAAACCCTAAATAATTGAATTAAAAATGAACATAAAAATTGTAAATAAATCACAGCACGATTCTCCAGCATACGCAACTTCACAGTCGGCAGGCTTGGATTTAAGAGCGAATTTAACAGAGTCAATTAGCCTAAAACCATTAGAAAGAACTTTGGTAAAAACAGGATTATTCATTGAGCTTCCTGAAGGATATGAAGCTCAAGTGCGTCCTAGAAGTGGATTGGCATATAAAAAAGGAATTACGGTATTAAATTCTCCAGGAACTATTGATGCTGATTACAGAGGAGAAATAGGTGTAATTTTAGTTAACCTTTCAGCAGAAGAATTTATTATTGAAAATGGAGAAAGAGTTGCACAAATGGTAATTGCGAAACACGAACAAGCAAATTGGGTTGAGGTTGAAACATTAGAAGTTTCAGAAAGAGGTACTGGAGGTTTTGGTAGTACAGGCGTAAAGTAAATATGAAAAAAGGGATAATAATTTTATTATGTTTGGTGAGTGTGCAAACTTTTGCGCAATGGAAATCCTATTATCCTGAAGGAAAAAAGAAGAATAAAAAAGCTGTTGAGCAAGAGGTTGATAAAGATAATTTCATGTTTAATACCCATTTGTTTGGGGCTTTAAAAGCTAAATCCTTAGAAAACTTTGAAGAGGCTTTAAAGCAGTTTCAAAAATGTATAAAGTTAAACGATAAGCAGGCGGTTCCTTTTTATGAGTCAGCATTGATTAACAAAAACCAAGGTAATTTTGAGTTGGCTGTTGAGCAAATAAAAATTGCAACTACACTTGAAGAAAACAACAGGTGGTATAGGTTGGCTTTTGCTGAAATATTATTTAGCAATCAGGATTTTAAAAATGCTGCTACACAGTATAAAAAATTACTACTTACTGAACCTGGAAATGAAGAAATATACTACATGTTGGCCGACACCTATATTTATGACAATAATTTTTTAAAAGCAATTGCTGTTTATGATGATTTAGAAGAAAATAAAGGGATTAGCAAAATGATTTCAATGCAGAAACATAAGCTTTATATGGAGCTGCAAAAAAAGAAAAACGCAATAAATGAGCTAGTCAATTTATTAGAGAAGTTTCCTAATGATATAGAAGCTTTAGAAATATTATCAGAAGTATATTTACTGAATGATGAAAAAGATAAAGCTTTTGAAATCTTTAAAAAACTAGCTATTATTGCTCCGGATAACGGAAGAATTCACTTAACTTTAGCCGATTATTATCGTGAACAAGGGGATAACATGAAGTCCTTTGAAGAGTTGAAACTAGCTTTTAAAAGCACAAAATTAGGGGTTGATATTAAAGTGCGAATTTTGGTTTCGTATTTTCAGTTGTTGGCTGTAAATCACATTATGCGTGAGCAGGCTTATGCATTAGCAAAACTACTGATTGAAGCTCATCCAAATGAAGTAAAACCACATGCTGTTTATGCGGATATACTCTATACAGATAATCGTTTTAGAGAGGCTAAAGAGCAGTATTCAATTGTCTTGGAAAAGGACAAAACAAAAAGCCAAGTTTGGAGCCAAGTTTTATTTATTCAAGCAGAGCAAAATGATTTTGAAGGAATGCTTAAAACGAGTGATGAGGCTTTAACTTATTTTTCAACCGACCCCTTGTTTTATTATTTTAATGGTGTGTCTAACAAATGGTTTAAGCATTATCCTGAAGCAATTTCAGCATTGGAAATGGGTGTAGAATTTGTTATTGATAATGAGATGTTATTGTTAGAGTTTTACTCTTCATTGGCGGATTCTTACCATGCAACTAAGCAGCATGAATTATCGGATAAATATTACGAGAAAGCTTTAACGATTGATTCAAGTAATGTATTAATCCTTAACAATTACGCATACTACCTTTCAGTAAGAAAGATAAAATTAGAAAGAGCAAAAGAGATGTCATTAAAGTGCAATGAGTTGGAAACGGACAATGGTACTTATCAGGATACTTATGCTTGGATTCTATATGAATTGAAGGAGTATGAAAAGTCAAAAGAGTGGATGGAAAAAGCATTGCTAAATGGTGGGGATAAAAGTGCTGTTGTGGTGGAACATTATGGCGATATTTTATATCAATTAGGAGATGTTGAGGAGGCAATTTCCCAATGGAAAAAAGCAAAAGAACTAGGAGAGGCAGGCCAATTTTTGAATCAGAAAGTAAAAGAAGGGAAGCTTTATGAATAAGTTATTATCCTACTTTTTTTTAATTCTTATCTTGAGCTCTTGTAGTACTAAGTTAAGAGAAATTGATTATGCTAAAGCACCAAAAAATGCAAAAGAATTAATTGCAAGGGTAAATTCAAAAAACAAAACTCCAGAATGGTTGTCCTTAAAAGGAAAGGTAAATTTAATTAAGGACGAGAGGGATGTTACCTTAAATATCAATATTAAATTCAGAAAGGATAGTGTTGTTTGGGCTTCTATTAGCGCTACGTTTGGCATTGAATTATTCAGAACTATGCTAACTCCTGATTCTGTTTATTACATCAATCGGACGAATAAAACTTATTTTAAAAAGCCAATTTCACACATTTCAACTTTTTTAAAAGCAGATATTTCCTTTCAGCAAGTACAAGAAATGATAACGGCTAATCCTGGTGTTTTGAAAAAATTACATAAATTTAACTTAGTTGAAAATACATTTGAATTGATGGCTAAACAGACTACCTATAAAGTGTCTTCTGATTTGTATAGAATAGTATATGCAAGTATTCTTGATGGGGATAATGAATTAATATATGAGTTTTCGGACTTTACAGATGAGTCAGAATTTATTTTTCCAAAGGAGTTTAAGCTAAAAGTAAAGTCAGTTGAAAACTTTGAAGCTACTTTAAATTACTCAAAAATAGTTTTTAATGAAAAACAAAAACTGCATTTTAAAATACCTAGTTCCTATGTTGAGGCTAAATAAGTATACCCTTTTATGTATTGGGTTTTTGTTGAGTTTCTCAGCCTTTTCTCAAACTAAAGAAGAGCTTAAAAAACAAAAGTCGAGTATTGAAAAGGAAATTAGTTACACCACTGATTTATTAAATAAGACCAAGGCAAATAAAACCAAATCTTTAAGTTATTTGAAGGTATTGGATAAGCAAATTAACAATAAAGAACGCTTATTACAAACCTTGAATATAGAGATAAGTTTGTTGAATAAACAAATCCGAAAAACAGAGCAATCTATTGTTCATACTGGGCAATCTATTATTGCTGAACAGGAGAATTTGGAGCTGCTAAAAAGTGAATACGCAAAGATGATTTTTGCGTGTTTTAAAAAGAAGGGAAATCGTAATGACCTAATATTTATTATTTCAGCTGAAGATTTTAATCAGGCGTACAAGCGCATAATTTATTTAAAACAATATGCCTCTTTCCGAAAAAATCAGGTAGAGAAAATTACTATAAGTCAAAAGGAATTAGAAAAGAAAAAAATAGATTTAAATGCTCAGAAAGAGCAGCTTATTTCAGAATCAGCATCAAAAAAGGAATTGGTTGGCGCCAAGAAAAATGAGCTAAGTACGATTAGCGATACTAAGCAGGAAAAACAAGCGCTAGTCAGTAAGTTAAGCAAATCCGAAAGGTTATTCAAAAAACAGTTAAAGGACAAGCAAAAAACAGCAAAAGCTCTGGATGATGAAATTCGTAAGATAATTGAAGAAGAAATTCGTAAAGCTAGAGAGGAAGCAGAAAAGAAAAATAAAGGATTTTCTTTAACTCCTGAGGCTATGGCTTTGTCATCAGAATTTAATAACAATAAAGGAAAGCTGCCTTGGCCTTTAGCAAAAGGGGTAATTGTACAGGGGTATGGTAAGCAAAAGCATGCTGTTTTTGCAGGAGTGGAAACCTTTAATAATGGTATTGATATTGCAACTGATAAAAACATGGAAGTAAGAGCAGTTTTTGACGGAACTGTCAGTAGAATATTTTTTATTAAAGGTGAAGGAAAGGCAATTTTAATGAATCATGGAGAGTATTTTAGTGTGTATTCTGGGTTGAAAGAGGTAAGCGTAAAAGTGGGTGATAAACTACTTGCTAAGGAGAAAATAGGGGTTGTATTTACCCAAGAAATAGAAGAAAAAACTGAATTGCATTTTGAAATTTGGAGGGGTTATGATAAACACGACCCATCTAAATGGTTATATAAGGCCTATTAAATCAAAATGCCTAAATTTGCATATTCATTTTAACAATTAAAATTATGACATCAGCAATATTATTAGGAATGATTGGCCCATGGCAAATTGTACTTATTGTTTTGGTTTTTTTATTAATGTTTGGAGGTAAAAAAATTCCAGAATTAATGAAAGGATTAGGAAAAGGAATGAAAGAATTCAAGGATGCTACAAAAGACTTGAAAGAAGATAATAAAGAAGATTAATTCCCTTTTAAACATTGACAACTTTCCGTTCCTTTAATGAAGTGCAAAACGCACTTTCATCTGCCGACACTACTTGTGTAGAAATTACTAATTCCTACCTTAGTACTATTGCTAAAAATCAGCATTTAAATGCTTTTATTGAGGTATATACTGATGAAGCTAAGGCACAAGCGTTAGCTGTAGATGAAAAGCTAAAAAAGGGAATTGCAGGTAAATTAGCAGGAATGGTGATTGGTGTTAAAGATAATCTATGTTATCAAAACCATAAAGTATCTGCTTCATCCAAAATTTTAGATGGGTTTGAATCCTTATTTAGTGCAACAGTTATTGAACGGTTATTAGCTGAAGATGCAATAATTATTGGCCGTTTAAATTGTGATGAATTTGCAATGGGATCGGCTAATGAAAATACAATTTACGGAACAGTAAAAAACCCAATTGACAATACAAAAGTAGCTGGAGGTAGTTCAGGAGGTTCGGCAGCTGCAGTTGCAGCTGGACTGTGTTTAGCTACTTTAGGAAGTGATACTGGAGGATCTATAAGACAGCCTGCAGCTTTTTGTGGTGTTGTTGGTCTTAAACCTACTTACGCTCGTGTTTCTAGATATGGATTAATTGCTTATGCTTCTTCATTCGATCAAATAGGACCACTTACTAATACTGTTGAAGATTCAGCTTTGTTATTAGAGGTAATTGCGGGTGAAGATGAGTTTGATAGTACAGTTTCCACAAGAAAAGTTGAGGAGTATTCCAAAGCAAAAATGGATACTAAACCTAAGCGAATTGCTTATATAAAGGAATGTTTAGAAAGTAAAGGTTTGGACCCAGAAATAAAGCAATTGATAGAAACTAAAATTAAAAATTTAAAGGAGGAAGGGCATATTGTTGAGCCTATTTCATTTCCTTATTTGGATTATTTAGTACCTACTTACTATGTAATTACAACAGCTGAGGCGTCTTCTAATCTTGCTCGATTTGATGGTGTGCATTATGGATATAGGAGTGAAAATATTACTGATTTGGAAAGCACTTATATCAATAGCAGAACAGAAGCTTTTGGTGAGGAAGTAAAAAGAAGAATTATGTTGGGTACTTTTGTTTTAAGTGCAGGGTATCATGATGCTTACTTTACGAAAGCACAAAAAATAAGACGCCTAATACAAGATAAAACCAATGAGATGTTTAAGAATTATGATTTTGTAATTTCTCCTACAACACCTCATACTCCTTTTGAAGTAGGGAAAAAACATACTGATCCAACTGTTATGTATCTGGAGGATATCTTTACAGTGCAGGCCAACCTTGCTGGAAATCCTGCAATTTCAATTCCTTTAGGAAGCCATAGTAATGGCTTACCTGTTGGATTGCATATTATGGCAAATCATTTTGAAGAAGCTGATTTATTAGCTTTCTCAAAGCATATTCATAAAGACGGATAATTACTATCTTTGTACTATGAGATTATTCTTATTCATAGTTTTTCTTTTTTCTACTAGTTCAGTTTTTTCACAAACTAATTTGCCGTACAAAGTTGGCGAATATGCAGCTTATAAAGTTTCTTTCGGACCAATTTGGGTGGGCTATGCCGATTTGGAAATTAAAGAAATCACAGCTATAAATGATAAGCCAAGTTTTCACATTATTGGTAAAGGAAAAACAGCTCCTTTTTTCGATTGGTTTTTTAAGGTTCGAGATGTTTATGAAACTTTTATAGACACCTCAACTCTTCTTCCGCTTGAGTTTAATAGAGAGGTAAATGAGGGAGGATATTTAATTAATCAGCAATATAGGTTTAGCCATAAGGATAGTATTGTAGCAACTCAAGACAGCATATTTGTCATTCCTGCTAATGCTCAAGATATGCTATCGGCATTGTTTTATGCTCGAACTTTTAAGAAAGAAAATATACTTGATGGAGAGCCTTTTTATATTCCTATTTTTATGGATGATGAAAATTATTATTTGGAAATAAAATATTTGCAAAATGAAGTTTTAGATACAAAATTTGGAAAGGTAAATTGCATGGTGTTTCAACCCAGAATGCAAGAAGGAAGGGTTTTTGAAGATGGAGAGGAAATGAAAATTTGGATTACAGATGATAAAAATCATCTGCTTGTAAAGGTGGAAACAAAGATATGGGCAGGAATAATAAAGGCAGTGTTAGATGCTTATAAAGAATTGAAATATCCATTGTCAATAATTGAAGAATAATTAACATTACAGAATAATTTAAAGAAGTAAATTAGCGGTATGAAAAAATGGTTTGGAATACTAGTGATGGGTACAGCATTACTATTTATGTTATCTAACATAAACACAGAAAAAAAGGAAGTAGTTGTTGAACAGGTTGAAGAAATAGTTGAGCCTTCTTATGAATATGACATCTTAGTGGATTCATTTCATGTTACAAAAGGGATTGTAAAAAGTGGACAAACCATGGGTGAAATCCTTTATTTGAACCACATTGACCACCCTGAGATTAATGAAATAGTTAATAAATCAAAAGGGATATTTGATGTGAGGCGTGTAAATGCAGGGAAAAGTTATACGGTTATGTGTGCCACTGATTCAGCTGAAAAAGCACAATATTTTGTTTATGAAATTGACGCAACCAATTATGTTGTTTTTGATTTAAGAAATGAAATTGATGTTTATAAAGGAAAAAAACCGGTAACAGTAAGGTTAAAAACAGCTTCAGGAACTATAAAATCATCCTTATGGCTAACTATGGAGGAACAAAAGCTAAGCCCAAAATTAACAGCTGAACTTTCAACCATTTACGCTTGGACAATTGACTTTTTTAAGATTCAGAAAGGAGATGGTTTTAGGGTGTATTATGAAGATAAATATATTGATGGCGAGTACATTGGTATTGGTAGGCTTTTAGCGGCAGAGTTCACTCATAAAGGACAAGATTTTTATTCGTTTTACTATAAAGAAAATGAGAATTTTGGCGATTATTATGATGATGAAGGGAAAACCTTGCGTAAAGCATTTTTAATGGCGCCAGTAGATTATAAGCGTATCTCATCCCGTTATAGTAAAAGAAGAAAACACCCTGTAACAGGAAGGTGGAAAGGACATTTTGGTACGGATTATGCGGCTGAAAGAGGAACTCCTATTTGGTCCACTGCAAATGGAACAATTATTGCGGCAACTTATACCAAGAATAATGGGAACTATGTAAAGGTAAGGCATAACGGAACTTATACTACACAGTATTTACATATGTCAAAAATAAAACCTGGGATACGAAAAGGCGTATATGTAAAGCAAGGGGATATTATCGGCTATGTTGGGAGTACTGGTTTAGCAACTGGTCCTCATGTTTGTTATCGTTTCTGGAAAAACGGAAAACAAGTTGATCCGTTTAAACAAAAACTACCTCCTGGCGACCCTATCAAAAATGAAAACAGGGAAGCTTACATGCTAGCAAAAGATAGTTTAATGCAAATCCTGATGAATTAAAAATGCAATGAAACCTGAAAAAAGCATATTAAAGCAGCTACTTAGCCTCCTCTTTGTTATGTTCTTTTTTTCGGTAAATGCACAAAACCCTTTTATTGAAAATAAAGGGCAATTTCCAAAACAGGTAATCTCCAAAACTACTCTTCCTTCTGGTGCCTTATTTATTGAAGGGGCAAAACTTATATATGCTTTTTATGATGGCAAGAAATTAGCAAATATCCATGATGGATTAGCCACTAATAACCGTGTAGATGCACATGCCTATACTGTTTTGTTTTTAAATGCAAATTCAGATATTGCTACTACACTTGAAGGGGGGAGTCATTTTTTTGAGAATTATTATTTAGGCGATAAATCAGCTTGGGCTTCAGAGGTTAAGTCTTATAAAAAGCAAATTCAAGAAAATATTTATGATGGGATTGATTTGCACTTTTATGTGAATGACGATAAGTTAAAATATGAATTGCACTTGGCTAAAAATAGCAATGAAAAAGCAATTAAATTGCGCTATGAGGGGGTAAGTGATCTCGTGATTAATAATGGAAATTTACGCGTAAAAACATCCGTAAATAGCATTGTAGAATATCGCCCTTATGCTTATCAAATTATAAATGATATTGAAGTTGAGGTAGTGTGTAATTATCAGTTAAAAAAGAAAGTTTTGTCGTTTGCGTTCCCAAATGATTACAACAGAGATTATCCTTTAGTGATTGACCCTGTTTTAGAGTTTTCAACTTATTCTGGCTCAACAACTGATAATTTTGGGTATACAGCCACTTATGATGACTTTGGATTTTTGTATAGTGGTAGCACTTCTTTTGGAGTAGGTTATCCCACAACTGTAGGGGCTTATCAGCTTAATTATGCCAATGCTGCTGGAGGTACTGATGTTGCAATAACTAAATACGATACGAGCGGAACGACAAGAATTTATTCTACCTATTTGGGCGGCACAAAAGATGAATTACCCCATAGCATGATTGTGAATAGTGCAGATGAATTATTTATATTCGGAACTACTGGTTCGGCTGATTTTCCAACTACTCAATCAGCTTTTCAAACTACTTTTAATGGAGGTCCAGCATTATCAGCTTTAGGTATTGGGGTAAGTTTTCCAAATGGGGCTGATATTTTTGTATCACGCTTAAGTACTAATGGAGGAAATTTGTTAGCGTCTACCTTTATAGGGGGTACAGAAAATGATGGGCTGAATACAGCCTCAAGGTTAAAATTCAATTATGCGGATGAGGTAAGAGGGGAAATTGATATTGATAAAAACAATAATATTTATATTGCTACTTGTACTCAATCTTCTGATTTTCCAATAACAACTGGCTTTCAAGCAACAAATAATGGCGGACAAGAAGGTTGTATTGTGAAAATGGATAATCAGCTTACTTCTATCATTTGGAGTTCTTATTTAGGGGGTAGTGCTGATGATGGAATTTACTCTTTAGCCTTGGATAAAAATGATAATATTTATGTAACAGGAGGAACTACATCTTCTGATTTTCCAATAAGTGCAAATGCATATCAAACTGTGCATCAGGATTCTGTTCGTGCAGATGCATTTATAAGTTTAATCAACTCTGAGGGGACACAATTGCTTTCCTCTTCTTATTTTGGTTCTGAACAATATGACCAATCTTATTTTGTAGAAGTAGGAAGTACTAATGCAGTTTATTTATTTGGACAAACTAAAGCAATAGGGCAAACTTTAGTGCAGAATGTTAGTTATTCACAAGCTGGAGCGGGGCAGTTTGTTGCTGTATTTAACGATAATTTGTCCAATGTTTTACGATCAACTGTAGTAGGTACAGGAAAAGGTACTCCTGATATTTCGCCAACTGCTTTTTTAGTAGATGTTTGCGATAAAATTTATCTTTCAGGGTGGGGTTCAGGTACGGCAGGAGGGCCACTCTCCACACTAAACTTACCTGTAAGTGCCAATGCTTTCCAATCTGTAACTGATGGGAATGATTTTTATTTAATGGTACTTGATGATGCTTTATCAGGAATGCAATACGCTACTTATTTTGGAGGGTCACAAAGTGCCGAGCATGTTGATGGAGGGACAAGCCGATTTGATAAAAAAGGAATCATTTATCAATCTGTTTGTGCAGGTTGTGGTGGTAATTCTGATTTCCCTATAGAGCCAAATCCTGGAGCGGTTTCAGTAACCAATAACAGTCCAAATTGTAATAATGGGGTATTCAAATTTAACTTTGATTTTCCTATGGTTATTGCAGATTTTAATACAGAATGGGTAGGTTGTGATACAGCTGTCAGTTTTCAAAATTTAAGTAATTCTAATACACCAATTACATATCAGTGGGATTTTGGAGATGCTACAACTTCTATTCTTGAAAATCCTATCCATCATTATAGCCAAGCAGGGAATTATACGGTAACCTTAATTGCTACTGCTCCTGGCGCCTGTAATGTGTCAGATACCATAAGTAAACAGGTATATATATTAGCCAACTCATCTGATACAATTATAAGTGTATCAAAATGTGAAGAAGATCAAGTACAAATAGGACTACTTCCAGTAAATGACCCTACTGTTACTTATTTTTGGTTTCCTTCTACTACTTTGAGTAGTGCAAATATTTCCAATCCTTTTTGCAATTCGCCTAGTAGTATTAGCTATCAACTATTAATATCTAATGGAAGTTGTACCGATACTTTATTGCAACAAATAGTAGTCCCTGATTTTTTACTAGATGCGGGTGCCGACACTTCCTATTGTAATATTCCTATAAAACTATTTGCAAATTATAGTGGGGCTTCTAATGTACTTTGGTCTTCCAATGCTAATTTTACGGATACATTAAGCCTTACAGACAGTTTAACAGTTGCAAGTGTAGCAATGTTTTATGTAAAAGCTACAGATGGCATCTGTGAGCAAGTGGATAGTGTTGAGGTGCAAATGGAAAGCATAAACATAAATCTGATAGGAGATTTAGAGCTATGTAAAGGCGATAGTGTTTTCTTAAAAGTAAATAATTTGAATCCTAGCGTTCCTTTAATCTCTTATGTTTGGAATCCTGCAGATGTTGTTTATGCTACTGATTCAGCAAGTATTTATGATTATACCGACACCTCTGCTTGGTATTCTGTTGAGGGAGTAAATACGGATGGCTGTATCATGAAAGATTCAGTAATTGTTAATATTTATGACAATCCTATTTTGGACTCTTTGTGGGTGGATGAGGATACAATTTTTAGAGGAGAAACCACTGATTTGAATATTGAAACAAGCGATAATTTTAATTGGATAACGCTTTCCTCCACAGCAAATAGAGTTGAAATTAGTCCAATTCAAGATGAGTGCTATGTTGCTGAGGTATATAATATTCACGCTTGTGTTGTTCGGGACAGCATCTGTATTAAGGTGTTGGATGTATTTTGCAATGAAGACAGTATTATTGTTCCAACTGCATTTAGTCCTAATGAAGATGAGGTAAATGACACTTATTTTATAGAGGATGTTGCAGGTATTATTACGGATTTCAGATTGGAGATATTTAACCGTTTGGGGCAAAAAGTATTTACAACAACTAATAAGTTTGAAAAGTGGGATGGTACTTACCTTGGAAAAAATCTCAACCCTCAAGTGTTTGATTTTTATTTGGAACTGAAATGTGTTGGCGATAAGGCGCTTTTCAAAAAAGGAAACATCACGCTTATCAGATGAGAAATATTGCCTTCATATTAGTTTTATTTATCAGTGTAAATGCTTGGGCCCAGGATGTGCATTTTTCACAATTTAAAGCTTCCTCTTTTTTGCTGAATCCAGCTTTGGTTAGTGCGCAAAATAACGACTACAAAGCAACCCTCCAAAGAAAATCACAATGGGCAAGTGTGAGTGTTCCCTTTAATACACTTAGCTTTTCTTTGGAACGAAAAGACATATTGCCTAGCCATAATATTGGGGTACAATTCCTAAATGATATTGCGGGGGATTCTCGCTTTAAGACCACAGGAATTAACCTTGGATATGCTAAAAAGGTATCCGTAACGGCTGATAACCTATTTAGCTTTGGAGCAGGATTGGGTATTTTTCAAAGGTCAATTTTGTTTGACGATTTGGTGTTTAACGACCCTGAAAATTTGAGCAATCTTAATTTTATTTTCCCTGATGTGGCCATTGGAATTGCTAATTTTTATACCCTAAATAAACAAGCGATTCTTGAAAGTGGCATTGCTTTTTATCATATTAATAAACCCAAACAATCCTTAACGGATAATGATGCTATTCGCTTGCAGCAAAAAATGAATATTCACACGGCACTTACTTACGCCTATACTGATAATTTGAGTATTCAACCCAAATTAGTATTTTCTAATCAGGATACTGACAATGAATTTTTATTGGGTTGTTATATGAATTATTTATTGGAGGGGGAACAAGACATACTCTTAAAGTCTGGAATTGCTGATCGGCTTAATGATGCGGTTATTCTTTATTTTGGAGCTGAAATTGAGGGCTTTTCTTGTGTGCTGAGTTATGATGTAAATACCTCTAGTTTGACCAATGCCAGTAATAACAAAGGGGGATTTGAATTTGCATTGGTGTACCAGTGGAAGAGCAAGAAAAAGAAAAAAATTGTGGAACAGGAAATATGCCCCAAATATTTATAATGAAATTTAAAGTAATCATAATATTATGTTTTCCGTTTTTAATGCTTGCTCAAGGCGTTAAAATTGAACATCTTTCTGAGCATATTAATAGCTATGGTTCCGAACTTAATTTTGTTCAGATTGATAAAAATACAGCTTACTATACTTCTTCAACTTTGGAACAGGAGCAGTATCAGTCCGCTATTTTTTCAAGCCAGTTTAAGGATGGGAAATGGCAAAAAGGAAAGTATATTAATTTAGGAGAATCTTATTCCACTGCCAATATTCATTTTCCAAAAAACAACCCATTTTTTTATTTTAGTATTTGTGATGAAAAAGGAAATTCTAAAATTGCTTTTAGGAATTATGAAAAGCAAATAACGGAACAGCTAAACAGCAATATAAATCAAGTAAATTCATCAAATACTCAACCTCACCTAACAACACATAACCAACAAAATATAATGTATTTTGTATCTGACAGAAAAGGAGGGTTTGGCGGAATGGATATTTGGCTGAGCATAATTGATAAGCAAGGCAATTTTGGTGTTCCCATTAATGCCGGAAAAATGATAAATACTCCTGCAGATGAAATTACTCCTTTTTTCAGCAAAGAAGAAAGCGTACTTTATTTTTCATCCAATAAAAAAGGAGGTTTAGGCGGGTTTGATATTTACAAAACTGAAGGAAAGTTAAATCTTTGGGCAGAACCAATAAATGCTGTGCAATTCAATTCCAAACAGGATGAAATGTACCTTAATTTCTATGATGAAACAAAAGGTTATTTTGCATCTAACCGTAAAGGAGCCTTGTACAATACTGAAGAATTTTGTTGCAATGATATCTTTGCTTTTGAGCTAGAAAAACCAGAAATTGAAGAGGTGGATAACCTATTACTTTCCGCTAAATATTTGCCTTTAAAACTATACTTCCACAATGATGAGCCTGATTGTTGCACTATGAGTACTACAACCCAAAAAACATACAAAGAGGCCTATATTTCCTATTTCAAAATGGAAGAGGAGTATGACAAATATACTCCTGATTTAGAAGCCTTTTTTGAGGACAGCTTACAAGGAAATTTTAATAAATTGACAATTATTTTTGCTCATATTCTAGCTGATTTGAGGCAAGGGAAAACAATACAATTACAGATTAAAGGTTATGCTAGTCCGCTACACAAAAAGCAGTATAATATCAACCTTTCCAAAAGGAGGATAAAGAGTTTTGTAAATTATGTTGAACAATATGAGGGAAAGGTATTTTCTCCCTATATTGAAGAAGGTCTTTTCCAGATTACTGAATTGCCTTTTGGCGAAAGTAAAGCTACTAAAAAAGTAAGTGATGACCCAAATGATAGGCTAAAATCAATTTATAGTTTGGCAGCCGTTTTGGAGCGTAGGATAGAGATTATAGATATAAAATTAGTAGACTAAAAGCGTTACTAGCTCGATACTAACTCCTAATAAAAACCCAACATATATTTGTGCATGGTTATGTGCTTTTTGGTCTATTCGTGCAACTCCTAATATTCCTGAAAGGAGAATGAAAATAAGGAGTAAGTACAGCACTCCGCCAAACATGATTTCTAGGGCTATAAAAATACCAACCACTCCCCCTATTCCTAGTAAATGCAAACTTATTTTCCAGAATTTTGAGATGATAGCAGCAAATAAGATGATAAGTATTGCGCCAATTATTTCAGCTTTTAAAATAGGAGCGTAAAATAAGATATTGTTTAGCATGTAAAACCCTAAGGACATCCAAATAACAGTTCTGAAAAGAGGCAATGATCGTTCCTTGTGGTCACTCATTTCTAGGGAGCTTACTTTCCCTTTTTGTATTAAAAAAAAGATAGTTGACAAAGGAAGTAGAATAGTACAACCAATAACAACTCCATAGATGTAGTTTAGGTAAGGGCTTATTGCAAAACCTGTTGAAGGAATGCTTTGCAGAGTTAAGTATAAAGCCAGTAAAGGTATGAAAATAGGGTGCAGAATTATGGAGATAAACTTGGATAATTTCATTATAATTCTCGTCTTAGTTTTGCGGTTTGTAACCCTAAATTCTCTCTGTATTTTGCAACTGTTCTTCTTGCGATATGATAATCTTCTCTCCCTAACAATTCAGCTAATTTCTCGTCTGTAAAAGGATTTATTTTATCTTCTGTTGCTATTATTTCTTGCAATTTACTTTTAATTTCTTTTGTAGAAATTAGTTCGCCATTGTCTTTTCGGTAAGCTTCTGAAAAAAGTTCTTTCAACTTAAAAGTACCAAAATGAGTAGCCACATATTTTGAGTTACTTACTCTTGAAATAGTAGAAATATCCATATTCACTACTTGAGCAATATCGGCTAGTTTCATGGGTTTTAAATCTTTTTCATTTCCAGAAAAGAAATATGCCTCTTGGATAGACAAGATAACTGAGAAAACATTTTTTAGCGTTTCGTTTCTCTTTTCAATTGCACCTTGAAACCAAGTTGCTTTTTCTACTTTTTCCTGTAAGAATTTTTTGGTAGCATTATCATCAGTTTCTTTCAGCATATTTTGGTAATACTTACTTACCTTAATAGGCTTTACATTGCTTTTATTGAGTTTTGTTTCCAGTTTATCATCCACTATAGTTACTGTAAAATCAGGATAAACATAAGCAATAGTGTTCGCGTTTTTTGAAAATCCATTTCCTGGTATCGGATTAAGGGATTCAATTGTTTTATAAGCGCTTTTAAGTGCGTTAAAATCAACCTCAAGGTGTTTAGCTAGGTGTTCAAAATTCTTGTTGCTAAATGGCGTATAATAATCGCTAATTATCCTTTGTTCTAGCTGTTTTTCAGAATGTAAAATTCTTAATTGAATCAATAAACAGTCCTGTAAATTTTTAGCACCTACTCCAAAAGGTTCTAATTGCTGTAAAACAAGCAATGCTTTGCCAAGTTCATATTCGCTAATATCAAGGTTATTATTGATAAGTAAATCACTTGTTATAGCGTGTAAATCTCTGTTTAAAAAACCGTTATCATCAAGGCTATTGATTAAGTATTTGACTAAAAACTGTTGGTTGTCATCAATATCAAGCGCAATCAATTGTTGGTTTAAGTAGTCACTTAAACTTTCTGATTTATCTTCAATCTGAAATTGAATATCATTACTGTTGTGCTGCTGAAAACTTCTTTCGGAAAGGCTTATTTCCTCTTGCTCATCTTCTTCAAGTGCAGGATTGTCTTCAAGCTCTTCTTCAATCCGTTTTTCTAAAGCGACAATAGGTATTTGCAAAAGTCCTAAAAATTGTATCTGTTGAGGGCTTAGGTTTTGGTACTGCTTTTGCTGTAACCTTTGTTTGCTCATCTATTAAAATTCAGCATTTTGGGGTGTTCTTGGGAAAGGAATTACATCTCTGATGTTTTTCATTCCTGTAACAAACATGATTAAGCGTTCAAACCCTAACCCAAATCCGCTATGGGTACAAGTTCCGAATTTTCTAGTTTCCAAGTACCACCATAATTCCTCTTGGCAAACATCCATATCTTCCATTCTTGCTTGTAGCTTATCTAATCGCTCCTCTCTTTGTGAACCTCCTACAATTTCACCAATAGTTGGGAATAGAATGTCCATTGCCCTTACGGTTTCATTGTCCTCATTCATGCGCATATAAAAGGCTTTTATCCCTTTTGGGTAATCCGTAATGATGACAGGTTTTTTATATTTTTTTTCTACTAAATAACGCTCGTGTTCTGATTGTAAATCATCTCCAAAACCATTAATTGGATATTGGAATTTCTTTTTCTTGTTAGGCTTTGAATTTCTTAACACATCAATTGCTTCACGATAAGTTAAGCGTTCAAAATCACTTTCAATAACAAACTGTAAGCGTTCCAATAAACCCATTTCTGAGCGTTCTTCTTTTTTTAATTTACTTTCCTCATCCGCCATTCTGCTGTCCAAGAATTTTAAATCATCAATATTGTGTTCCATACAATACTGGATGCAATATTTTAAAAACTCTTCTGCCAAGTCCATGTTTTCAGCTAAATCAGCAAAAGCAACCTCAGGCTCTATCATCCAAAATTCTGATAAATGCCTAGAGGTATTTGAATTTTCAGCTCTAAAGGTTGGGCCAAAAGTATATACTTGCCCAAGTGCTAAAGCACCTAGTTCAGCCTCTAATTGACCTGAAACAGTAAGGTTGGTTTTGCTTCCAAAAAAGTCTGCTGCAAAATCAATTTTTCCTCCTTCTGTTTTTGGTAAATTTTCTAAATCAAGATTAGTTACTTGAAATATCTCTCCAGCCCCCTCAGCATCAGCACCTGTAATAATTGGTGTGTGTAAGTTGAAAAATCCTTTATCATTAAAGAATTTATGTACGGCAAAAGTTAAGGCATGTCGCAATCTAAATACAGCTGAAAAAGTATTGGTTCTGAAACGCAAATGAGCTTTTTCTCTTAAGAATTCAAGGCTATGTTTTTTAGGTTGTAGTGGATACTCATCTGCATCAGCTCCCCCTAAAACTTCAATAGAATTTGCAAGAATTTCTACTGCTTGCCCACTTCCTTTGGAGGCTACTAATTTACCCCTTACGCTAATGCAAGAACCTGTAGTAACTTGTTTGATTAATTCTTCATCAAAATCAGTAGCTTCTGCAACAACTTGAATATTATTTATTGTTGACCCATCATTCAAAGCAATAAAAGAAACATGCTTGCTCCCTCTCCTAGTTCTTACCCATCCTTTAATACTGATTTCTTGTTCTTTACCTTCTGAAAGAAGAATTTCTTTAATTTTCATACTTGCTTAGTTTTTTCTTACCAATTGAGGCAAAGATAGGGATTAGTTGATGGTTGGTTTTGCAAATAGAAAAAATTATTTTTATCTATTTTTTTACTATCCAACTTGTGATACAAGACTCTTTTCTAAGATTTGATGTACGGATTTTACTATTGCTTTGGTGTCATAATTACAATCATTATGTAGTTCTTCTTGTGTGCCATGGTGAATAAAGGCATCAGGAATACCTAGCATTTTTACACTAGCCTGATAATCATTATTTGCCATAAACTCTAAAATGGAACTTCCAAAACCACCTTGTAAGCAACCATCTTCAATGGTTATAATCTTAGAGAATTTTTGGAAGATAGAGTGCAATAGTTTTTTATCCAAAGGCTTTGAAAATCTCAAGTCATAATGTGCAATATTTAAACCTTCTTTTTCAAACTGTTCTTGTGCATTAACTACAAAATTACCAGGATGACCAAAAGATAAAATAGCAATATCTTCTCCCTCTTTTATCATTCTTCCAGTTCCTATTTCAATTTCTTGGAAAGGAGTTTTCCAGTCAAGCATAACTCCATTTCCTCTTGGGTAACGTATTGAAAATGGCCCTTGATTAGGCAATTGAGCCGTATACATTAAGTTTCTTAATTCCTGCTCGTTCATAGGAGCAGAAACAGTCATATTTGGAATACACCTGAAAAAAGCAATGTCATAAGCGCCATGGTGTGTTGCACCATCAGCACCTACTAAACCACCTCTATCTAGGCAGAAAACAACATTTAAGTTTTGCAAAGCAACATCATGAATTACTTGATCATAAGCCCTTTGCATAAATGAGGAGTAGATATTGCAAAAAGGAACTTTACCTTGAGTAGCTAAACCAGCTGAAAAAGTAACAGCATGTTGTTCGGCAATCCCAACATCATAAGTTCTTTCCGGCATTACTGCCATCATTTTATTTAAAGAAGAGCCAGAAAGCATTGCTGGAGTTACCCCCACAATTTGCTCATTTTCTTTTGCTAATTCTATTATTGTTTCTCCAAATACATCTTGGTATTTTGGAGGTGATTTTTTCTTTTTTCCAACTATAAAATCTCCAGTATCTTTATTGAAAAGTCCTGGAGCGTGCCATTTTGTAGTGTCTCCTTGTTCTGCAGGAGTATAGCCTTTTCCTTTTACGGTTAGGCAATGTAATATTTTAGGGCCTGGAATATCCTTTAGGTCATTCAATACATTTACCAAGTGCTTGGTATCATGCCCGTCAATAGGACCAAAATACCTAAAATTTAAAGATTCAAAATAATTACTCTCCCCTAGTAAAGTTGATTTTACAGCACCTTCAACTTTTTTGGCTATGGCCTGTGCATTTGGTCCGAACTTAGAAATTTTACCTAATATTTTCCAGAGTTTATTTCTGGCTTTATTGTAAGTATGTGAAGTCGAAATGTCAGTTAAATATTCTTTTAAAGCCCCTACTGCTGGGTCAATTGACATACAATTGTCATTTAAAATAACCAACAAGTTTGAGTTTTCAGATCCAGCATGATTTAAGGCTTCAAAAGCCATTCCTGCAGTCATGGATCCATCACCAATTACTGCAATATGTTGCTTTTCATTATCGCCATTGCTTTTGGATGCCATTGCCATACCTAAAGCTGCCGAAATAGAGGTAGAAGAGTGCCCTACTCCAAAAGTATCGTAAACACTTTCGCTTCTTTTTGGGAAGCCACTCAGTCCTTTATAGATTCTATTTGTTGGAAATTGTTCTTTTCGTCCCGTCAATATTTTGTGTCCGTAAGCTTGATGTCCAACATCCCAAACCAACTGATCAACTGGCGTATTAAACACATAATGCAAAGCAATTGTAAGTTCAACAACTCCTAAACTAGCTCCAAAATGCCCTCCTTTTTCTGATACAATATCAACAATATATTGCCTTAGCTCTGTACTGATTTGTTCTAACTGATTTTTATTCAGTTTTCGCAAATCATCAGGGCTATTGATTTTACTTAGTAAAGGACCTTGTGGGTATTTAGTGGTTTTGCTCATTTATTGTATTGCGTGCAAATATACGGTATTTTAATTTTTGTATGTTTAATTACGAAAAAACAACTATTTTTAATTGATTATATGTTTTTAGGTATCTTTTCGTTAACATAATGTGGTTGATAATTGAACCTGAAGGAGTATAAAATCACTTAAGTTTAGCCTCAACTTTGTAGCTATGAGAAAAATAATTTTTTTAATTGTATTTATACCTAGTCTTGCTATCGCTAAGGGGGATAGTTTAACTCTTTCCCTACCTGAAAATAGCATAATTACTACTGACAGTATCTTTGATAATTCTTCAGTTGAAAGTGTTGAGGAAGTAGAAAATATTGAAAGCAAAACATTAAAAAAAGAGAATATAGTTGCTTGGAGAATGCAACAATTGGACAGAGAAACGCCAATGAATTTGGTGTATAATGATAAGGTGCAACCTTTTATTGATAGTTATTTAGGAAGAAACAAGGCGCTTATTGCAAGAATGCAAGGTTTGGCTCCTTATTATTTTCCAATGTTTGAACAACAGCTTGATAAGTTTGATTTACCCTTAGAATTTAAATATTTAGCTATTGTAGAGTCTGCCCTTAATCCTAAAGCGCGTTCTCGTTCTGGTGCAAGTGGTTTGTGGCAATTTATGTACCCCACAGGTAAGCAATATGGATTAGAAGTTACCTCCTATATGGACGAAAGGCAAGACCCTTTAAAAGCAACTTTAGCTGCATGCGAGTACTTTGTAAAATTGTATGATACTTTTGGAGATTGGAATTTAGTGCTAGCAGCTTATAATGGCGGTCCTGGTTATCTTCAAAAGAAAATAGCGAGTGTTGGTACTTCTGATTTTTGGGAGTTACACCCTCACTTAAGAAAAGAAACAAGGAATTATGTGCCTACTTTTATTGCAGTAAATTATGCTATGAATTATGCTGTTGAACACGGAATTTCTATTGAAGAACCAAAAATTAACATCAGTAATACAGATACAATTACACTTAAAAAGCAAGTTGAATTAAAAGTACTCACTCAGTTGTTATGTGTTAATTCTGAAACTATAAATTACCTAAACCCTTCCTATAAAAAAGAAGTTTATCCTATAGGTGCTGTTTTGGTTTTCCCTTCACATTCAGTAAATGATTTTAAATTGAATGAAAATACTAATTACGCTTTTATTGAGGCAGTAGATAAAAAAGAAATTTTGATAGATGAAGAGCGCATAATTTACAGAGTGCATAAGGGAGATTATCTAGGGAGAATTGCAAAAGCACATAAGGTGCATGTGTTTGAAATTAAACAGTGGAATAATCTAAAATCTGCCAATTTAGATATTGGAGATAAGTTGGTGATTTATGTGAAAAAAGGAAAGAACATAAGCCCTAAAAAGTTAAGCGCTAACAAGAATGAATATACTGTTCAGAAAGGAGATACACTTTGGGGAATTGCCCAGAAACATGAGGGATTAAGTGTTTGGAAAATAAAAGCATTAAACAACTTAGAGACTGATAATCTTAAGCCAGGAACTAAAATATTAATTCCAATTTCATGATGAAAAAATTAGTATTTCTATTGTTAATTATAGCTAGTTCTTGTACAGATGGAACTAAAATATTGCCTAGTTCAACAGGCGCTTTGTCAGAAGTTATTTTTGTTGTTGAGGATGTTTTATGGGAAGATAAAATTAAAGAAGTTGTAGGCGAAACTTTTGGCGCCTATCTTCAAGGATTAGCACAGAAAGAATCATCCTTTAGGGTTGTACAAGTAAATCATGCTGAATTTAAATCGATACTAAAAACGCATAAAAATATTGTTATTATTGCTAAGGGTGTGAAGGTGAGTAATCAACAAGATAAATGGGCTAAAGGGCAGTTAGTAGTACAGTTAAATTATGAAAACAAAGAAGGTGATATAAGAAAGAATTTAAACAAAGTAAAAGCAATTTTTGAATGGCGAGAATTAAAAAGCCTAAGGAGTGGTATTTCTAAATTATCTCATCATTTATCTCAAGATAATATTCTTAAGAATTTTAAAATTGAGGTATTAATTCCATCTGAATATACAATCTTAAAAGACACCTCAACACTTTTCTGGGCAACCTATAATCCTGATAAAGAAGAGGTGATTAAGCAATTATTAATTTTTTCGTTTACCCCACAAAGCAATAACCTTCAGCAAGAAGTATTACAAAAAACAGACAGCATTTTTACTCAATATTTGAAGGGTGCAAAACAGGAGCAATATGTGAAAATTGAAACTGCATTTCCTCCCTATTACAGCAATAAAACCTACAAAGGACTTTGGAAATTAGAAAAAGGTTTTATGGGCGGTCCTTTCCTAGTTAAAACTTATTTTGTTGAGGATAAAATAGTTGTTGCAGTTGGCCTTATTTTCGCCCCTAATAGCAGAAAACGAAAACACTTAAAAACCTTAGAATCTATTTTATAATTAGTTTTTCTCTTGTTGCAAAACCATTTTTATTACTAAGCTCTACAATATAATAACCTTTTGATAAATCAGATGTATTAATTGTTGTATTAATATTATCAATATCTTTAACAAGTACTACTTGTCCGGTAATTGAATAAATTTTAGTAACTAAATTACTTCTCACTTGAGTTCCAATATTAATTACTATTTCTTGTGTTGCTGGGTTTGGAAAGATATTAAAATAATCAATTGCTTCTTCAGTAATATTTGTAGAGAGGGTGTTTAATGGGCTTTTCCAAATTCCTCTACCATAAGTAGCTGCACTTATTGTTCCTTCATCATAATGAATTTCTAGTTCTTTTACCACTACATTGGGTAAGCCTGTCATAAATGGAATCCAATCCGTCATAGTGTTATCCTTATAATATACCCCAACATCAGTACCAACATATAAATCATCATTCACTCCTGCTTGATAAACAATGCAATTTACTGGTAGATTTGGCAAGCCATTAGCAGTAATATTTACCCAGTTTAACCCACCATCAAACGATTCATATACTTTGTGAGAGCTACTGTACCCTGATAAAGTTACCCAAACTCTTTCCGCATTATTATTTGCTACTGTAATATCTGTAATACTGTAATTTGGCAATCCATATTTAATGTTAGTCCAAGTTGCACCAGCATCTTTGGTTACTTTTAATCTGCTGTAAGTTCCTGCATACACATAGTTTTCATCTGAAGCAGCCAATGCAATAGTCTTAATTGATTGCCCATTACTGACATTGTAAGAAATAGAATCCCATACTGCTCCAGCTGTTTCTGATCGGTATACTTCATTATACCCAATTACAATTAAATCATTATTAGTAGGATGCATTTTAAATGGAGTTACCCAACCACCATCATAACTTACAGGTTTAATGTTGCTCCAATTATTACCGCCATTATAGCTCTTCTTAAATCCACCATACTGATATTCAGCATATATAATATCTTCATCATAATGATCAATCATACATTCCATTCCATCTCCTCCCATTATTGCATCCCAAGTACTATTTGTTAGCATTTCAGTGCCATTATCTTGTGCTCCTGCAACAAGTCTATCCGGGTTAGATTGAGATAGTCCAAGACGATAAAATTGAGAGATTTCTAGCCCATCAGAAATATCTACCCATGTATTGAGGTTGTCCATGTATTTATAAAACCCTCCATCATTACCTGCATAAGCAATATGGTTAAGGGGATTGAATTCTGCAGCATGTTGATCAACATGCATATAGGAATAGCTTGAAGAGCTACCACTACTTGCGTTTATTGTCCAATTCTGCCCGCCATTAATTGTTTTCCATAAGTTAATTCCACCCACATAAAGTAAGTTTTCATTGTCAGTAGAAACGGCTAAACTTAAATCGTACCATGATTGTCCTCCACTTCCACTTCCATCAGTTTCTCTTCCTAAGATATTAGGGCTGTTTGATTGTAACGTCCAATTATCTCCAGCATCAGAGGATTTGTAAAGGCCATGAAAACTATAATCAGAGGCAGAAAAGAGTGCATAAATAACATTTGGATTGTCAGGAGTTACAGCAATTAGAGGGCGATATCTACTCCCACTCATTCCATTATTAATTACATTCCAATTAGCTCCGCCATCAGTTGATCGATAAACATTTGAACCTCCACTCGATTGTTTTGCAGCATAGAGAGTTGAAGGAGTTCCAGGCTTAAACTCAATATCTCTCCATCTTCCAATAGGACCTGTAATTACCCAATTTGACCCACCATCAATACTCATCATAATATTACTGTTAGTTACTGCATAGGCACTATCAGGGTTATTTGGATTGATAATTACTTTGTTGATTGTTTTTTCTTGACTAATATTATAGCTTAAGCTTGTAGTTACCCAAGTATTACCACCATCAGTTGATTTTAATATACCTATACTGTACGTGTCAGATGCATGAGCATCACCTGTTACGATTAGCATATTTTGTGTATTTGTAGGATCAATTGCTATGGAGGAAACTCCAATTACAGGAAGGTTGTCAGTTGCAGTCGTCCAGTTGCTTCCGCCATCAACCGATTTCCATATGCCCCCTGCAGGAGATCCGATCCAAATGATATCAGGGTCGTTTGGATCAAAAGTAATACAATTTACTCTCCCATTTCCTCTTTTTTTACCATTGGACAAGATTATAGGAGTATTGATAGGGCCTTTAGCGACCCAATTAGATTGAGTGCTCATTTTTGAATGAGAATTACTTTCTTGTATTTTTTGCCATTCAGTAAATAAAGCATCTGCTTTAAATGTAGCATCTCCAAAGTTACGTTCTAAACTGAAATCTATTTCCCTAGCATAAGGCTTAAATCCATTTCCTTTTGTGTAAGGATGGCTTGCACGATATTCCTCAAAAGCTTTGCTTTTTTCTTCAACTGTAGGAGTTGAATTTGTTTTCAGTAATTCATCTTCCCAGATTTGTGCAGTTAATGAAAGAGAAAATAATAATGTAAATATAAGTAGTGATAGCTTGTTCATGTATTCAAAAGTTTAGTTTGCAAAGATACAATTAGTTTTGTTTTGCATTAGCTAATATAAACCCTGTCTTATGTGTTCAGTTTTTCTGTTAGGGACTGCACTTTAAAAAGTAGCATGTAAGGATACTGTAAAGTTTCTTCCGCTAGCACTAATTCCCGACCCAAAAGTTTTATAATGTATATCCATAACATTTTGAATTCCAGCAATAAAGGTTAGGTTCTTATCGAGAGGAGTGCGGTATTTTAAGTTGAGTGTATACCAAGAAGGATTTCCAATTAGGGTAGCTTCTTCTAGGTTATCAACTCCACCCAAATCATAATCTATCACTTTTTTTAGGGAATTATAATGTGTGCTTAAGGAGATACCTTGATTATTATACTCATAATTTAAAGTACTAATAATACTAGTTGGCGGAATGTGCGCCAAAGGAAGCCCATCATCAGTTTCTCCTGTTAATATATTAATGATTGTATTGTGTGAAAATTGCTTGTTAATATTTAGTTGATATGCAAAATTCAGACCTTTTATAGTTGCACGGCCAATATTTGTATTCATCATGATTTTCATCATTTCCCCATCATAATTCATGGAATCAAGTCTGTTTAGTGTAGCTTCACGCCTTTCAATTGCATCAGTAATTTGTGTTTGAAATACTTGCAGTTGTAGGCTAATCAGATTTTTGATTTGTAGGTGAATACCTGTTTCAATATTTATTGATTTTTCAGGAGATAAGTTGTTGTTTGGGACTACTACTGATAAATCATTCTTTGAGAAAATTTTTCCTATATCATCTGTGTTTGGGTTTCGGAAACCATTTGAAACTGCTCCATTCAACCTTAAATTAGGATTGAGTTCATAGACAAGTTGTAGTGAATTAGATAATGATTTATTTTGTACTTGAATTTCCTGAAAAGGCAAATGAATAATTGTCGTATCTTGGAATGTTGCAGATAAAGAATTGATACTATATCTGCTTCCTGCTAATAGCAATAAACTCTTTGTGCATTCAAGATTAATTTGCGCATATGCAGCATTATTTAAAACATTCGTTCCACCATCAGGATAGCGAGTGGTGTTGTAAAACTGTGTGTTTTTATTTGATAAGTTTGCTACTGAGTTTAATTTCTGAAATCTGGAGTCAAAACCATAATTCAATTTAAAATGATTAAATTGTTTTAAAAAATCAGATTTGAAATCGAAAATCTGCAAAGATTCGCTTCTATTATTCAGTAATTCGTCTCCATTTTTTTGTTTGTGCCTTGATTCCTCAATATCCTGATATGCTGCTGTAAATACAGCTTCATCAGAAGCAAAATTTTGAAAATAATTTTTTAACCGAACACTTTGGAAAAATCTCTTTTGAGGACCATAGTACCAGTGTTTGTATTTTTGTATTTCTTCTTTTATGTCGTTCAATTTATCAAATCGATTAATATTTGATGATGTAGAAAATTGAGAGTTAAAGAGTAAAAAGTTACTATTATTTAACTTAAATAAAGTTTTGTGAAAAAAATCAGCTTGCTGGTAAGCCGTTCCTTTTTGAATATTACCTTCTGTAATTATAGGTTCTTTCCCCCAATTTTTAAAACCATGCTTTCTGTTGCTTCCCATTCTTAAATTATCATATGATTTAACAGAAAAACCACTAATATTGGCACTATTTTTCAACTTATAGTTTGAGATAATTGAGGTGAAAACAGCATTTGAACTACTCTCAAATTGTTGGGTAAATTGAGTGCTGTTTTCATTTTTTGGTCGTTTAGTATTGAAGAGGATTGCTCCTCCCATAGCTCCACTTCCGTAAGCTACTGATGCAGTACCAAATAATACTTCTGCGCCCTTAAGAAAAATAGGGTTAATCGTAGCTGTACTTTGAAGGTGACCACTTCTGAAAATAGTATTGTTTAGCGGGATGCCATCCACAATAATAAGCAGTCGATTTGCTTCCATCCCTCTGAGGTTTGGGCTTCCTCCTCCATTCTGACTATTTTGAACGCTTACTCCCATGGTTTTTTCTAATAACTCACTGGTTTGCGTACTTTGAGCTTTTAGCATTATTGCAGGAGTTGTTTTGAGGTGATTCAATGTCGTTTTAAAATTTACTGCTTTTGATTCAATTATTTCTACATTTTCTAGAGAATGTGTTTTTAAAAATAAGAAGATTGTTTTTTGCTGTATTGAACTTTTTGTTTGTTCTATTTTTTGATAAGCTAAATGTTGAACTATTAAAGTTTCATTAGTATTAAATATACTTAAGTCAACTACACCCTTATTATTGCTTATGACACCTGTTTCTTGAGTTCTACTAGCAATACTAACCCCTTCAACAGGAATTTCTGTAAGAGCATCTAAAATGACAATTTCTTGGGCATTTACTTTTAGCCCAATTAGTATAAAAAAGAGAATTAAATATCTCATGTTCTTAAGGATTCAATAATTAAGTGTGAAGTAATGTTCTTAAGTTCATGGTGTTGTAGTTTAAAGTATTCAATTAAATCCAAGAGCAGTTGGTTTCTATTGGTGTATGGAATTGTAATTTCTTGTTTTTTTAGCAAAGCTTTAAAATAATGCGAGTTTTCTTGATTAATGTAATGATTAAGGTATTGAGAGCTGTTTGTAAACTCCCCTAGTTCAAGATTAAAATAAGTGCTTTTCCCTTCTTCAACTAAAGGATGAAATCCCATGTGTTTTGATAGGTCAATTAAAAAGTGTAAAGGAAAATTAGGGTCAATTTCACTTGACTTAGCTAAGTTGGTTTTTAATTGCCACGCAAATGAAAATAGAGGGTTATCCACTTCATTTTCATGTAATACTTTAGAAATTACCTCAGCAACAAATAAGGTTAGAAAATTCTTTGTCATATTAATCCCCTCTTCTCTTTCGGAATTATATAAGCTAATATCAGTTAAATATTGCAGGTTTTTTTTTGGAAGATAAGTTGCGTTTATTGTTGACAATTCTAGTGCTTGAAATAAGCCTAGTTTTTTTTTGGATTTTTTTGACCTTATCCCTTTTATAATAAAGCTTTGCAGTCCTTTTTCTTCCGTGAATAATTTAGCAATTATCGAGCTTTCTCCTTGTTTTGTATAGCTAAGTGCTATAGCCCTACTTTCGTATTTCATTAGTGAATAAACAGAATCTTGCTCACCATTTTTTCTAGGCCGTTAATATCAGTACTGAATACTAAATATACTCCTGTGGAGGCTCTGTCACCATATTTGTTTTTTCCATTCCAAATTGCTTGCCCTCCTTTTGCAAAATCCTCAAAAACTAAATTGCCATCTATATCGGTAATTTTAACATTTGCATCAGTAACCAGTCCGTTTATAGCAATTGGTCCATTGTATGATTCTCTAACTGGGTTAGGGAAAACATGAGTTTCTTCTTGTATTTTTACTCCCTTAGTTGCGTCAGAACGATAAGATATTAGCCCTTTTTCAGTTCCAATAAAAACCTCTCCATTTGAAGGGTTAATAGTGATGTCAATAATATTGTTTGAAAACAAGGGACTGTTTTCAGTTGTGAAGTGTAGTATTTCTTCAGTGCCATCTTCTGATAATAAAAAGATACCTGACTTCTCTGTCCCTATCCATTTTCTGTTTGCGCCATCAACTTTAATGCATTTTACGGTTTCATCATTTAGTAAGTATTGTCCGTAATCTCCTTCTTGTATCAGTATTTGTTGCGCGTCAAAATTACTTCCAGAAAAGATTGCAGATGGATTATAGAATACTGCAATCCCCCTATCTAAACCAAGCCATATCTCCCCATCTAAATCTTCCGTAAAACAAAAAATATCTAATGATGGTAAATTTCCATTACCAACATCCATACTTAATATTTTATATTGATCATCAGATTTATCACTAATTGTATTGTTGTCATTATATATGAAAATTGAGTTTTTCCTCCCTATTATACCCCACTTTTGATTATAGCTATCAATTAATATTTCATCATAATGAAATCGCTCTCCTGTTAATTTAAACGAAAACCAGTCGTCATTTTTTGTTTTTACAAATAAAGGATTTATTACGCTTGAGGTGAGTCCCCACATATTCCCGTCAGCATCAAATTTTAAATCAGAAATTGCCATTTTTTTATCCCATTGCCAATTTAAGATAGTGTCCAGGGCACCATTTGTATTGTGATAGCTGTATTTTTCAAGAACTTCTCCATTTTCTACTTTAGGTATTCCATTGTAGTAAGAGGCGTAATAGTCAACCCCATTATAAGAAGCTACTTCAACTATATCTCTAGCATTTTCTAATCCATAATAATCATAATTTACCCAATTATTGTTAGTCATGATGGAAGCACCAGATTTGTTCCATAAGGGCCCGTAATTAACATGCCCCCCATGACAAATATGTAACTTCCCTTCTAAATGTTCTGTGCTAAAAACACTATTTGAGGTTGGTCCTTCAGGGATAAACGATTCTTGGTACTCATAATTTACATATTTCAAAAGTCCATTAATTGAGTCTGCTATCCAAATAGTACTATCCCTATCCATAATAGCATGTTCAAATTTACCTGTTTGTGTTGTGATTGTATTTTCATATCCAGTAAACATTATTTTATTTTTAAAAATAAATAGATGTTGATTATTTGTATTTTCTAAATTTATAATATCTTGGTTTAGAGGAGGCTGCCATTCTGCTAGCCACCATGGGAATCCAAAAACCCACCAATACATTCCTCCATTATTACTTAAACTACTCAGGAATATGCTATCTGACACAATTCCTATAAACTCTGTTGGATTACCAGGATTGTCTGCCCTAATCCATTCAGTATAATCATTTAGTGTATTGGAGTTTTCTGCTGCATAGTATAGGCCATTTGAAGTTGCTAAATGGATATTGTCTTTAAAAAAAGCAGCTTCATTTATTTCTAAAAGTTTTTCATTCCAGTAAAGCTTATATGTGTCCTTAATCTCTTCTTTTTCTAAATCCAAAAGTACGAGCCCAAAGGAACAGGATAAATAAGCAATCTCGTTCTTTATTATGATATTGTTAATTAATTTATTTCCTATAATCTCTTTCCTTTTTATATCAGATATATTGATTATTCTCCCTCCTTTTATTAGGTCAAGGTTGCAGTTTTCGTAGGTAATTACAGTTGTCTCTAACAAATTAGAATAGGCAACTTGTTTTATTCCTACATCCGATAATCCTGTAACTTTAGACATTCTATCTATTGAATTATCTTCTTTATTAATAAAAAAAAGACCGCCATTGGTAACACAATAAATTTTGCTCCCAGCTTCAGCAATATAGCTTGCGCTAGTATAGGACTGATAATCTTTCCAAAAACCAATAGAAACATCTTGAGCTTGGATGAATAAAGGGAATAGAAGGAGTAATAATTTTTTCATAATCTTGGAACAATAATACTATAATACAATCAGATAACTTCTTATTAGAAAAAAAATTGTAATTCTTAAGTAAAGATTACTTTTGCAGTATAGGCCTAGTAGTTCAACTGGATAGAATATCAGATTTCGGCTCTGACGGTTGGGGGTTCGAATCCCTCCTAGGTCACTACTATTTTGTGGTAATTACTTTTTTAATATCACCATTTGAATACCGATAAATAAGTAGGGTATTTTTTTTCCATATTGTACGTCTTCCTAGTAAATCATAAATCTGATAATTGCTATTATTTTCTATCAATTCTTCAGAAATTGAGTTTGTACAAGAAATCATTACTATAGTTGTGTCATTAAACTGATCGCTTAATTCGGATTGAATGTCAGAGTAAAAATGCAAAGGACCGTCAATGTTTGGTGTTACAAACAGGCTTGTAAAATGTACTTCACTGGTAAATCCACTTGTGTAATTATTGCCATCATTAGGAGAGGTTAAGCTTACTTTTATACCGCCATTTACATTTTCTATTGCAAAAAACCCAATTAAACTTCCAGTGCTATCGTATGAGTTAATAATTGCATAATTCTGCCCAGCAATAACCCCTGCTTTTAGAGTAGCTGAAATTGTTTGAGTACTAGTATTCATTACAGAAAATCCTACTGAATCTCCCATAGATATAGATTGAATGTCAAAATAACCTCCATCTGAAGTTATTGTTGATGTTCCTATATCTGGCTCGTTTTGAGCTTGACTGGCAAATAAGGATAGGTTTGTTGCGGTATTACAAATTGGATTATCAATATTGTTGGTGATAATTGGGTTAAAAGGTGCGGCAACAAATGTTGTTGTTGTAAAAGTATCAGGTATAGACCATAATGAACCTAATAGACTAGTGCTATCATGATAGGTTAAGACTTGCCACTCATAGGTTGTGTTTTGTTGTAGTAAAGGAATTAAAATAGTGTTTGAGGGGTTGTAAATTGGGCCTAGATTTAACCAGTTTGTTGTTCCTAGTATTCTGTAATGAATTTTATATCTATTTGCATTGCTAACTGTGTCCCAGTTAGCAGTTGCATTATTATAATTAATATTTGTTGTGTATAAGATATTTGTAGCTGGACATAAGCCTGTATTAGTTGTGAACGTATCGGTAATTGACCAGTTAGAAGTGCTCGTATTTATTGTGTCGCAATAAGCCTTGATTTGCCAAATATAATCGCTTAATGGTGTTAAATTTATAATTGTTTTTGAAATTAGAGTTGAGTCAATGTTATTTTGAAAGGACCAATTTGCTCCTCCAATTATTTTGTACCTAATTCTATAATGATGTGCAAAAGTGCTATTCCAATTTAACTCAGCATTGTAATAGTTAATATTTGAAGCATAAAGTGAAACTGGTTCATTACACTGAGCTTTGGTGTAGTTGAACGCAATTGAACATAATAATATTAAAAGGACTTTTCTCATTTCTCATTTTTATTTAAACAAAGGTACAATTTTATCTTAAAATCACAAGAATACAATTTAATTATATGACAATCAATCACTTAAGGTAATTTCTGAAAAATTGATTAACTTTTATTTTACAACTAAGCCTTTCGGATTGAGGTCAGTTGCTTTAAAAACGCTTTAAATTGCCTAGTTTTTCTTTTCAAAGATATAAATTGTGCTTGAACAGCCTTTTTTGGTAAGCATTCCAATAGTATTTGAGATGATGCCAATTATAAATCCGCTAATAAATTTTTTCTTTCCAGTTTTAAATTCTTCACTTAGTAGGGCTACATAAAAAGAATCAAACAGCATTGGTTTGGTTTTTATTAATTTGAAATTATGTTTTGAAAATAATTTTTCAATAGTATCTTTTGAAAAATGCCATAAATGGATTGGCACATCCCATGCTGCCCAGAATTCTTTATAGTGCTTTGCATCCCAGCTTTTATGATTTGGAACAGCAATAATTACCTTTCCGTTTTTGCTTTGTATTCGACTAAACTCCTCTATTGTTTCGTTTAAGTTTGGCACATGTTCTAGCACATGCCACATGCTAATGGAATCAAACTGATCTTTTTGAAATTGATTAAGATTGGTATTTTTGCTAACTGAAAGGTTAAAGTTTTTTATGGCTTGTTCTCTTGCTGTTTCTGAAGGCTCAATTCCCTTGGTGTTGTATCCTGATTTTTGACAGGCATTTAAAAACTCTCCTGTCCCGCAACCAATGTCAAGATGGTTGTTTTTTTGAGATGTTTTTTTAAGTAAATTTACCTTAGTTCCAATCGCGTATCTCCTTACTGTTTGATACATCCAGTTAAACAAACCTTTAGTATTATTTGTGTGTGAGATGTACATGTCAGACTTATAGTATTCTCCTAAAGATTCATTTTTTGGCCTTGGATTAGTAAGTGTAAAGTCACATGTTTCACATGAAACAATTGTAAATTTTTCTTTAGATGTTGAGTGGTCAATGCAGTCTAATTTTTTGATTAATTTATCTCCAGAACATACAGGGCATTTATCTAGTAATATCATCTTCCTAAGTAAATTAAAAGCACATTTATATCTGATGGAGAAACACCACTTATTCTTGAGGCTTGACCAATGGTTTTAGGTTGTATTGCTTTTAGTTTTTCTCTTCCTTCTGTAGAAATTGAGTGTAGTTTGTCGAATTCAAAATCTGAAGCTATTTTTATATTTTCTAACCTCTTTAACTTTGCTGCAGATTCTTTTTCTTTGTTCAGATAGCCGCCATATTTTATTTCAATTTCGGCTTGTTCAATTGCTTCTGGCATATGGTTTCTCTCTTGTAAGAATAAATTTAATTCCTTGCAAACTAGTAAGTCGGTTATAGTAATATGAGGTCTTGATAGCATTGCTTTTACTTTTACTTTTTGCTTTAAAGTAGAACTGCCTAATTTTTCTAGTACAGGATTGATGTCCTTTGGGTCAATACTTTGTTTTTCTAAGAACTTAATAAGTTCTGCTGTTTCAGTTTCTTTCCTTTCTAGTTGCTGTAGTCTTTCTGAATTAGCAAGCCCTAGTTCGAACCCTCTTTTTGTTAATCTGATATCAGCATTATCTTGTCTTAATAATAAACGATATTCGGCTCTAGAAGTAAACATGCGGTAAGGCTCTTCCGTTCCTTTTGTTATTAAGTCATCTATTAATACACCAATGTATGCATCCGATCTGCTCAAGATAAACTCCTCTTTTTTATAAGCGTTTTGGTGGGCATTGATACCTGCCATTAATCCTTGTGCAGCAGCTTCTTCATATCCTGTTGTTCCGTTTATTTGCCCGCAAAAGAAAAGGTTGTTTACTAGTTTAGTTTCTAAGGTGTGTTTTAGTTGTGTTGGCGGAAAATAATCATATTCAATTGCGTATCCAGCTCTGAACATTTTTACTTTCCCTAGTCCTTTTATCTTTCTTAGGGCTTTTAATTGTACATCCTCAGGAAGTGATGTAGAAAATCCATTTAAATAAATCTCAACTGTATCTCTCCCTTCTGGTTCAATGAATAACTGATGTCTATCTTTTGTTGAAAAGCGCTCTATTTTATCTTCAATTGAAGGGCAATATCTTGGCCCTAAGCCTTTTATCCTTCCAGAAAACATAGGGGAATCCTCAAATCCTTCTTTTAATATAGCATGTACTTCAGGTGAGGTGTAGGTGATAAAACAAGAGTGCTGATCTTTTATTTTCTCTTTTGTCATGTAAGAAAAACTGACTGTATTTTCATCTCCGGCTTGCTCTTCAGTTACTGAATAGTCGATTGTTCTTCCGTCTAATCTAGGTGGCGTTCCGGTTTTCATTCTTCCGTGTGTAAAGCCAAGTTCAATCAATTGTTTTGTAATTCCTTCAGCTGAAGGCTCTCCTGATCTTCCTCCTTTATAGTTCTTTTTCCCTAGGTGAATAAGTCCGTTTAGGAAAGTTCCATTGCAAAGAACAACACTCTTTCCTTCAATTTCTACTCCCATTTTGGTAATAACACCTGTTACTTTTCCTTTTTTGGAAGTAATACTATTTACAGTATCTTGCCAGAAATCAATGTTTTTATTTCCTTCAAGGGTTTTACGCCATTCTCTTTCAAAAACTTTTCTGTCGCATTGTGCTCTTGGGCTCCACATTGCAGGACCCTTACTTTTATTTAGCATTCTAAACTGAATAGAAGAAGCATCTGTTACAATTCCTGACATGCCTCCTAATGCATCAATTTCTCGTATTATTTGTCCTTTAGCCACACCCCCCATTGCAGGATTGCAGGACATACGCGCAAGAGTTTCTAAATTTTGTGTAACCAATAGTACTTTTGACCCAAGTGTGGCAGCAGCATGTGCTGCTTCACAACCAGCATGCCCCCCTCCTACTATTATTACATCATATTTTTCGTCTAATTTCATAATTTATGCAACTCAATAAATATTATAATATATTGAAAATAAGCTAGTTAACAAACTTATTTAAATAATAATTTTCTTTTTCACGCATTGTTTTTGCGTCCTTTTCATTCTTGTCTTTATAACCGAGCAAATGTAGTAAACCATGTACCATAACTCTATGTAATTCAGTTAAATAATCTACTTTAAATGTTTTAGAATTTTCTTCTACCCTTTCAGTGCTTATAAGGATATCTCCATTAACTAATCCCTCCTCACAATAATCAAAAGTGATTACATCTGTAAGTGTGTTGTGATTTAGAAATTGAATGTTTTTTTCTAATAAATATTCATCTTTACAGAGTACATAAACTAATTCCCCTAGTTGTTTTCCTTCTTCTTTTATAACATTACTAAGCCATAAACTAATGGCATCACTATTTGTTATTTCGTTACTTTCTATATATTGATATTCTATCATTTATCTTCTTTAATTAAGGTGTTGAAATAAGTATTTACCTTTTTTTTGTAGTAGGGTTTTAGCTGAACAGGTGTTGTTTTTAAAAGCTCTTCCTGTTGTTGTTTTTGCTTTTTATATTCTAAGTATTGTTCAGTAGTATTATCAGGAACAAAATTCCACTCGGTTGATTTCCTTTTATCATCTTCATCTTGCTCCCTTTCTGCTTTTTCTGCTTCAAGCAATCTAGTGAGAATTTCCTGCTGCCTTGCTATTGTTTCTTGTGTAATTTGATTATTGATTATATCTGTTTCATTTTCCTCCATATCTTCCAGGATTTTATCAATCTTTCCTTTCTCCCCATTCTTTCCCTGTTCATCTCTCAGCTCCATCAATTGTTTCCTAATTGCTTCTTGTTTTTTTGCTAATTGCATTAATTTTTTAGCATTCTTCTCCCCTTTCTTTTTTCCTTTTTTACCACTTTTCCCTTTTTTCATTTCCTTGTTGAGCTTCTTTTGGGCCTCTTTCAGTTGTGACATTGAGGGTTTTTTACAATTAGGATTAGGTTTGTTGCATTGTTTTTTTCCAGGCGTTTTGTTGGCTAAATCTTTTTGCATTTGCTCCAAAATTTCAGATAAAAGTAAAGCTAGATTATTGGTGGAAGTCATTACAAATTGCTGGCGTTCGGCTGCTTTTTCAACCTGCCTTTCTTCCAGCTCTTTTGTCGCCTTATTCATATTCTTATTGATGGCGGTAATTTCCTTGTTGATGGTTGCTTGTATCTGTACAACCCTTTTGCTAAGAGCTAGCAGGGAATCTTCAATAATTTGACTGTCATCAGCTAGTTTGTTTTGCCTTTGAACAATTTTGATAAATTCGGAACTATTTCTAGGAGTGCTTGTTGTATGTTGCATTAGTTTTTCCTGATCAAATGAAAGGGTAACTAAATTTTCAAGGATTTTTCTTAAGGTCTCCATATCCTCTTTGGGTTTGTCCTCACCGCTACTTTGTTGCATACTTTGCAGTTGCTGTTCTAACTCCTCCAATTCCTCTATAGCTTCTTCCTGTGCTTTTTTGGCTTTCTTTTTCTTTCCTTTTTTAAGAGCCTCCTTACTCTCTTGCATTTTTTGTTTTATATCTTCTTCATTGGCTTTGGTGTCAGGCATTTTGTTTTTATCCTCTAAAGCCATATTTTTCTTTCTTAAGTCTTGCAAATCTTTTTGCAAATCTTCCATCTTTTTATTTAGTTCCTCTTGTTTTTTTGCAAGCTCTTCTTTGTCTGATTCTCCTTGTTCAGTTTCTTTTTTTAAGGCCTCTTGGTCTTTTTTAAGTGCTGAAATTTTCTCAAGAGTTTCTCCTACTTTCTGTTCAAATTCTAATTGTTTGAAAAGGTCTAACTCTCTATCTAATTCTTTTTCTAAATCTGTATTTTCATCATCTAACTTCTCTAGTAATTCTTTTAACTTTTCTTTGTTGGCTTTATCCATCATCTCCTCCATTTCTTGCAAGAGTTTTTTAGTTTCCTCATTAAGGACTGTATTCATTAACTCTTCCAGCTGTTTTTGCTTTTCAAGTATTGATGAGTTTAATTTTTCCTTATTTTTAAGGTTTTCACTATTTTTTTGTTGGGTATCTTTTATTTGTTGCTCGAGTTGTTTTTGTTTTTTTAGAATCTCTTTTGCTTTTTGTTTTTCTTCCCAGCTTATTTTTTTCTTTTCTAAGATGGATTTGTTGAGTTCAGCAATGTCCTTTTTTATCTCTTTGGCAAGCGATATTGATTTATTAAGTCCGCTTTTTGTTTTTTCATTTTCAGCATCCTTTTTTGCTGTTAACTCATCTTTTGTTGCTTCTTTATGTGAAAAACGAGTACTTTTCGTGTTTTTTGATCCATTTACACCATCATTATCCCAAATTTCAAAATAGTATTCCATCTCTTCTCCTGCCGCTAGGTTTAATTCATCAAATTTAAAGGTGAAAAAGAAAAGTTCTTTGGAAAGCTGCTTAATAGTTAGTTGCTGGCGGACTAAAGGAATGGTGTCATTGCTAGTAATTCGATAATTAAAAGTCAGTTTTTGCAATAAGTAATCATCTTCAATTTCTCCACTAAATAAAAATTGAGCATTTGTACTATCAAAATTCTGATTTACCTTAATTAAAGGATAAGCATCAGGAATTACTTTTATATAGTAGGACAAGCTATCACTCAATTGATGTTCGTTTTGGGTGATAATCTGATAAGGAGTGCTGTTGAAAAACTGCTTTTTATAAGTAAATGTGTTTTCTGTGCTTTGGCTGTGTTTACTTTCATCAAAAATAAGGCTGATGTTTTTAGTGTTTTGTAAACTTGCATCCCACCGAACTATTGTCCCTTCAGGAATAATTAAATCCCCATTATTTTTAATAACCTCATCTTTAATTTTGGTATAACTTGGGTAGTTCAAAAATGTGTTAAGGTCAACTACTTTAGGTTGCGGAAGGGCTTTTAGTGTGTAAAAGCTACTATGGTAACCTCCTGCTAAAAATTGAAATGAAATATCAGTATTTACTCCTTTAAAAAGATGCTCAAATGTGGTGTTGCTATTGCTTTTTATTCGAAATGAATTTCCGTTAATTATTATAAATACTTCACTAGGGATTTCATTTCCTATTATTTCTATTTCCAATGTATAATCTTCATATTGGATTACTTCTAATTTAGGATTCAAAACAAGGTATTGAAAGGGTGCTTTTGGCTCAAAAAAGGTATTGTGTTTTAGTATTCTAGCAGAACTTTCGGTAAGGATATATTGTTTCCCTGAAATGATAAAAAGTAAAATGACAGCAAGCGGGATAAGCACCCATTTTGCGTATTTTTTATTGTCAGAATAATTAATGGCATTCCCAAATGAAATAGGTTTTAAGTCCTTTATTTTTTGTTGAATACTGGCATTTATTAACGCGTTATCAGCCGCACTCATCTCCTGTAGTTCCAGAATATTTAGCAGCTTATCATCAACTTCAGTAAAATGAGTCCCAATAATTTTTGCAGCTTGCTTATGGCTTAGCGTTTCCCCGAAACTTAACAAATGAAGTAGGGGAATAGCAATGTACTTTATAGCAATTAGGGCGTTAACAATAAGGTAAGTCCAGAACAAAAAAGTTCTGCTGCCAACCCCAAATTGGGTGAAATGTTCAATAGTAGAAAAACCAATAAAGAAAATAGTTAGTACTGCAATGGAGTAAATTCCCCCTTTAATTAACTGATTAGTATAAAATCGCTTAACGAATTTATTTAGTTTTTCGAACAGTTCTATTTTAGGTTGATTATTCATCCTTGCAAAAGTACAATTTTTAACGGCTTTTCATAAAACTCTATTACTTGATAAATCATATCTTTGCAACCGAAAAATTAAACAAAATGTCAGAAGTAAGAGTACGATTTGCACCAAGCCCAACTGGGCCATTACATATTGGAGGCGTAAGAACAGCCCTTTATAATTACCTTTTTGCTAAGAAAAATGGAGGGAAAATGATTCTGCGTATTGAAGATACCGATCAGGCAAGATTTGTGGAGGGAGCCGAACAATATATTATTGATTCCTTAAAGTGGTGTGGAATTGAGTTTGATGAATCAATTTTTGCTGGGGGAGAATTTGGCCCTTATAAGCAATCAGAAAGAAAAGCTATGTACTTACCGTATGCCGAGCAATTGGTAAAAGATGGTTTTGCGTATTATGCTTTTGATACTTCAGAAGAACTAACTGCAATGCGTGAAAGAATGAAGGCAGCAGGAGTGCCTTCACCACAATACAATGCAGTAACGCGTACTACAATGCAAAACTCTTTGGCGTTATCGGAGGATGAAGTAAAAAAGAGAATGGATGCGGGAGAAGCTTATGTTGTAAGAATAAAAATGCCTAGGAATGAAGAGGTAAAGCTGAATGATATTATTAGAGGTTGGGTGGTTGTAAATACTAATTATATGGATGATAAAGTTATTTTTAAATCTGACGGGATGCCAACTTATCATTTGGCAAATGTAGTAGATGATTATAAAATGAAAATTTCTCATGTGATAAGAGGGGAGGAGTGGTTGCCATCAGCACCTTTACATGTTTTATTATACAAATATTTAGGATGGGAGGATGCAATGCCAGAATTTGGACATTTGCCATTAATCTTAAAGCCAGATGGAAATGGAAAATTAAGTAAGCGTGATGGAGATAGATTAGGATTTCCAGTATTCCCAACAGAGTGGATGAATCCTGAGACAAAAGAAACTAGTTCAGGATATAGAGAAAGCGGATACATTAAAGAAGCATTTATAAATATGCTTTCCTTTTTAGGATGGAACCCTGGAACTACACAAGAGATTTTTTCTATGGAAGGTTTGATTGAAGCATTCAGTTTGGAAAGGGTAGGGAAGGCAGGAGCAAAGTTTGATGTTGACAAAACAAGATGGTTCAATCAGCAATATTTAAGGTCGAAATCAAAAGAAGAATTAGCACAAGATTTACAAGTTATCCTGAAAGAAAATGGGGTAGAGGCGGAAGATAATTTTGTGGCAACTGTTTGTGAGCAGTTGAAAGAAAGAGCCACTTTTGTAAAAGATATGTGGGAGGAAGGGCAGTATTATTTTTCTGCACCTACTACTTATGATGAGAAAACTATCCGTAAAAAATGGAAAGAAGATACTCCAAAATATGTGTCGGAATTAAAAGATAAATTAGCAGAATTGGCTGATTTCACTCCAGAAAATATTGAAATAGCATTCAAAAAATACTTGGAAGAAAACGAACTGGGAATGGGGAGGTTATTACCTGCCTTTAGGGTTTGTTTAACAGGGTTAGGAATGGGACCTTCTTTGTTTGATATTGCTTCTCTTTTAGGAAAAGAAGAAACGATTAAAAGAATGGAAACTGCATTAGAAAAAATCAACTAATGGGATTAATTACGGTAGAAGGAATTAGAATTTTTGCACATCATGGGCATTTGCCAGAAGAAGCCGTTTTAGGTGGACACTTCATTGTAAATGTTTGGGTAGAAGCCGACACAACTAAAGTTGAAAAAACGGATGATTTGAACGATACTGTAGACTATGTTAAAATCATAGCTATTGTAAAGGAACAAATGGCAATTAGAGCAGATATGATTGAAGTACCTGCAAAAAGAATTGTTGATTCAATATTATCTTTACATAAAGTAAAAAAGGTAACCGTAGAGGTAGAGAAGGTGTTGCCTCCTATTGATGCTGCTTTCGATAAAATTTCAGTGACTACTGAAGGTTCAAACTAAACTAGATATTTCGCAATATTTACTTTTTCAGCAATAATTGAATGTAGTTTCGCAACTGAAACTCTTTCTTGCTCCATAGTGTCTCTATCTCTAATTGTAACCGTATTATCTTCTAAAGTTTGATGGTCAACTGTAATACAGAATGCAGTTCCAATCGCATCTTGTCTTCTGTATCTTTTTCCGATAGAATCCTTTTCTTCATATTGGCAGTTGAAATCTATTTGAAGAGACTTCATTATTTCTCTTGCTTTTTCAGGCATTCCATCTTTCTTAGTTAAAGGAAGAATAGCTGCTTTTATAGGTGCTAAAAGTGCAGGGATTTTTAATACCACTCTACTTTCCCCATTTTCTAATTTTTCTTCACGGAACGCATGACTCAGTACAGTAAGGAACATTCTATCCAAACCAATAGAGGTTTCTACTACATAAGGCACATAGCTTTCTCCTAATTCAGGATCAAAATATTGTAATTTTTTCCCAGAATGCTCTTGATGTGCTTTCAAGTCAAAATCAGTACGCGAATGGATTCCTTCTAATTCTTTAAATCCGAATGGGAACTTGAATTCAATATCGGCAGCAGCATTGGCATAATGTGCTAAATTTTCATGGTCATGGAAACGGTAATTATCTTCTCCCATTCCTAGTGAATTATGCCATTTCATGCGGAATTCTTTCCAGTATTTGTACCATTTCATTTCTTCTCCTGGGCGAACAAAAAATTGCATTTCCATTTGTTCGAACTCACGCATTCTGAAAATAAACTGACGCGCTACAATCTCATTTCTAAAGGCTTTCCCGATTTGAGCAATCCCAAAAGGAATTTTCATACGAGCCGTTTTTTGTACATTTAGGAAGTTCACAAAAATACCTTGGGCAGTTTCTGGTCGTAAATACAAATCAGTAGCACCATCAGCAGTAGCTCCCATTTGTGTTTTAAACATTAGGTTAAACTGACGAACATCCGTCCAATTATTAGTCCCTGAAACAGGGCATTTTATATCCAACTCTTCAATCAATGCTTTTACTCCTTCCAAATCTCCTGAAGAAAGAGAAGTATTCATTTTCTCATTTATGGCATCAATTTGCTTTTGTCTGTCTAAAATCCTACCATTTGTAGCCAAGAATTCTTCTTTGTTAAAAGCATCCCCAAAACGCTTGGCAGCTTTTGCTACATCTTTGTCAATTTTAGCTTCTATTTTAGCAATATGATCTTCAATCAATACATCAGCACGGTACCTTTTTTTAGAGTCTTTATTGTCCACTAAAGGGTCGTTAAAGGCATCAATATGCCCTGAAGCTTTCCAAGTAGTAGGATGCATGAAAATAGAGGAATCCAATCCTACAATATTCTCGTGCATGTTCACCATTGATTTCCACCAATAGTTTTTAATGTTATTTTTTAACTCCACTCCATTTGGTCCGTAATCGTAAGCTGCTGCTAAACCATCATAAATTTCAGAGGATTGAAAAACATACCCATACTCTTTCGCATGGGACACTACTTTTTTAAAGATATCTTCATAATTTGCCATGCCACAAAAATAGTAATTCTCCTATTTTATTATGTAGTTTTGCGGTATGATTCAAGTTGACAATAAAATTATTTCTTTAGATGTTTTTGAAAAGCACTTTATATGCGATTTAAATGCTTGTAAAGGTGCCTGTTGTGTGGACGGAGATGCTGGAGCACCACTATTGGAAAATGAAATAATTATTTTGGAAGATATTTATGAACAGGTAAAACCCTACATGGTACAAAAAGGGATTGATGTGGTGGATAAATTAGGGGTGGCTGTGCTTGATTCTGAGGGAGAAGTAACTACTCCACTTGTAAATAATAGAGAATGTGCTTTTGTAATTGAGGATAAAGGAATTTCAAAATGTGCTATTGAAAAAGCTCACTTAGCTGGTAAAGTTGATTTTAAGAAACCAATTTCTTGTCATCTGTTTCCAATACGCATACAAGAATACCGTGATTTTGATGCAGTAAATTATGAAGAAATAAAAATCTGTGCACCTGCCTGTAAATGTGGGAGTGAATTAGAAGTGCCTGTTTATGCCTTTTTGAAAGAACCACTTATCAGAAAATATGGTGAGGCTTGGTACAAGGAATTATTGGAGGCCGCTAAGTTATTGGTAAAATAAAAACGGACCCTAAAGTCCGTTTTCATAATTTCTATTTTTTTAAATATTTCCAATCCACATAAAAAGTACCAAAGGGTAGGATAGAGGCTAATAATACAATTCCTAAATCTTTAATTCCCCAGTTCTCATTTTCTTTAATTAGAAATGCGAATATTATATAGGTAACAAATAAAATTCCGTGTGGCATTCCTAGTAATTTCACATAAGTTGGGTCGCCTAATTGGTATTTGAAGTACAAGCCAACTGTCATTAAAAGGATATAAGAAACTCCTTCCAAAAGCGCTATTATTCTAAATGTAGTTTTCATTAATCAGTTAATCCTATTTAAAAGCGTTTTCACCAGTAATATCCATTCCTGTAATTAACAAGTGAATATCGTGTGTTCCTTCATAAGTAATTACCGATTCTAAATTCATCATATGTCTCATGATTGAATATTCGCCAGTAATTCCCATTGCTCCTAAAATTTGTCTTGCCTCACGAGCAATATTTAAAGCCATATCTACATTATTACGCTTACACATTGAAATTTGTGCAGTAGTTGCTCTTCCTTCATTTCTAAGTACTCCCAAACGCCAAGTTAATAATTGTGCTTTTGTGATTTCAGTAATCATTTCAGCCAATTTCTTTTGTTGCAATTGGAAAGCAGCAATTGGTTTCCCAAACTGGATTCTTTGTTTTGCATATCTTAAAGCTGTGTCATAACAATCCATTGCAGTACCAATAGTTCCCCAAGCAATTCCATATCTTGCAGAATCCAAACAACCTAGTGGAGCTCCTAATCCATCTTTGTTCGGTAGGATATTGTCCTTAGGAATTTTTACATTGTCAAATACTAATTCTCCAGTTGCAGAAGCTCTCAAACTCCATTTCCCATGTGTTTCAGGAGTAGTAAACCCTTCCATTCCTCTTTCTACTAACACACCTTTAATTCTTCCTTCTTCATTTTTTGCCCATACTACAGCAACATCAGCAAAAGGTGCATTCGAAATCCACATTTTTGCACCATTCAGTACATAATGGTCTCCCATGTCTTTTATGTTTGTTACCATTCCCCCAGGGTTTGATCCATGGTCAGGTTCAGTTAAACCGAAACAACCGATAAATTCTCCAGTTGCTAGTTTTGGTAAAAATTTCATTTTTTGTTCTTCACTACCGTATTTCCAAATTGGGTACATTACTAATGAAGACTGAACAGATGAGGTAGAACGAATTCCACTATCTCCTCTTTCTAGTTCTTGCATTATTAGTCCGTAAGAAATTTGGTCAAGCCCAGCACCACCATATTCTACAGGGATGTAAGGTCCGAAACCACCAATTTCACCTAATCCTTTTATAATTTGTTTTGGGAATTCTGCTTTCTGACAAGCTTCTTCAATAATAGGAGAGACTTCTCTTTTTACCCATTCTCTGGCTGCATCTCTAATTAATTTATGTTCTTCCGTAAGGAGGTCATCCATTAGGAAATAATCAGGAGCTTGGTATAAATCTTGTGACATAATTATTGTTAATTTTTTGGCAAAAGTATGTATTTTAAAGCTAAAAAATGAGTTCTTAAAAGGTATATTTGCATTCGGAATAACAAGAATAATGATTGCACTAACAAATCCCATTTTTAATCAGGACATCATAGTCGTATTACTTACGTTTTCTTTTTTGTTGATTGCTGTATTAAGATCCTCCTATTGGAAGCATGCTAAATTACTTTTTATGGGAGTGTTTGCTCAACGCTATGCAAATCAGTATTTAAGGGAAGAGAATGCTTTTACTGAGAGAGTAAACTTTATTACCTTTTTGCTGATGACAATTAATTTCTCAGTAATCTTACTAAAAATAATGCCTCAAACCTCTTTGCTTGAGGTAGCTTACTTAATAGGAGGGGTGATGCTGTTTTTTATTTTAAAAATTGGAATAATGCTTTTCTTTGGAAAGATTTTTATGGTAAAAGATATTGCGAAATTAGGAATATTCTTTTCCTTTCTTTTTGACAGAGCTTTAGGCCTTTTTCTTTTTCCTTTAGTAGTAATGCTCTATTTTTTTGCATTTAAAATTACGGCAACTTTGTTTGTTTTAATCAGTATAGTGTGTGGGATATTACTGTTACTGAAGCTGTTTTGGCTATGGAAGATAGGAACAAGTGCATTTGGACTTTCACAGTTCTATATATTTTTGTATCTTTGCACGCTAGAAATTTCACCACTTCTATTACTAGGAAAAGGAGTGGTTTACTAATCAAAAGGCAAAGGAATGACAGAAAAAAAGAAGAAAGTAAAGTCAATATTAATTTCACAACCAGAACCTGAAGGAAAATCACCATACGCAACTATTGAGCAAAAGCATAAATTAAAGATCGATTACAGACCATTTATGCATGTTGAGGAAATTTCGGCTCAAGAATTCAGAGAGCAAAGAATTTCTATTCTTAATCATGATGCTGTAATTTTTACATCAAAAAATGCAATGGATCATTATTTTGGAATGATGGAAAAATTAAGATTACGAATTCCTGATTTTACAAAGTATTTTTGTGTTTCTGAAGCAATTGCACATTATTTACAAAACTTTATTACTTACCGTAAGCGTAAAGTATTTACAGGGGAGCAAACACTTGCTAGTTTAATTCCTGTAATGCAAAAACATAAGGATTCAAAGTTCTTATTCCCATGTTCGGATGTGCTAAAAAAGCAAATGAATAAGTCATTAGAAGAAAGTGGTTTGGAGTACACAAAAGCACAAATGTATAAAGTTGCTTGTTCTGATTTGTCTGATTTAACAGATGTGAAATATGATGTGTTGGTATTTTTTAGCCCAACAGGAATTAAGTCACTTTTAGAAAATTTCCCTAACTTTAAACAAGGAGAAACAAGATTGGCTGTTTTTGGTCCAACAACAATTAAATCAGTAGAAGAAAACGGTTTAAGAGTAGATATTGCTGCTCCAAATAAAAAAGCGCCATCTATGTCTATGGCCTTGGATCAGTACATAAAAGAAGCGAATAAAAGAAGAAGATAATTTCTTTTTAAATAAATAATTAAAAGGAGCTTTCGGGCTCCTTTTTTTGTAATTTTATCAGATGTTTAAGTTTCCAAAAAAACAAAAGCTGTGCAATGAAACGGCAATAAAAAAAATGTTTTCTAATGGAAAATCATTTGTAGTTGAGCCTATTCGTTTGGTTTGGAAAGAGGAAGTAAATTCAGATGAACAAGCGATAAAATCAATTATTGTAGTTCCTAAAAAAAAGTTAAAACTAGCTGCTGAAAGGAATGTTGTAAGAAGGAGGATGAAGGAAGCTTATCGACTGTATAAAACAGAGTTAGAGTCCTCTTTGAAAAATAAAAATATTCAATTGAACATTGCAATTATTTATCAGAAAGAAGAGATATTGCCGTATAAAGCGATAGAAGAAAAAATAAAATTAATTTTAGGCCGTTTAAGTGAAGAAATATGAGTGTTATTTTTTCTTTCCTTTTCAGGGCAATAATTGTGTTTTATCAGAAAGCAATATCCCCTTTATTGCCTCCAAGGTGTAGGTATACGCCAACTTGCTCGGCTTACGGGTTAGAGGCAATAACAAAATATGGACCTTGGAAAGGAGGAGGATTAACCTTGAAACGAATAGTAACTTGCCATCCTTGGGGAGGGCATGGGCATGATCCTGTCCCTTAAAAAAGAAATTATGAAGAAAAAAATTAAAATTATTATTTTAGGAATTGTACTAGCAATTACCTCAGTTTTTTCAGTAGGGTTTACTGATAACTATTTTGAGATTTCTAAAAACTTGGATATTTTCACTACTCTATATAAAGAGCTAAATACTTTTTATGTTGATGAAACTGATCCTGGAAAATTGATGAAAGAGGGGATTGATAAAATGCTAAAATCATTAGATCCTTACACAACTTATATTCCTGAATCAGAGATTGAGGATTTTCGTTTTATGACAACAGGGCAATATGGCGGTATTGGAGCCATGATTACTAAACGAAAAGAATATGTTTTTATAAGCGAACCTTATGAAGGTTATCCTGCGCAAAAGGCAGGATTGATGGCGGGAGATAAAATTGTAGAAATTAACGGTAAGTCAGCTAAAGCAAAAACAACTGAAGAGGTGAGTAAGGTTCTAAAAGGACAGCCAAATACTTCTGTTTCTTTATTGATTGAACGTCCGCATTTGGATAAGCCATTTGAAGTTACTTTTGATAGAGAGAAAGTGTCTGTGAAAAGTGTACCTTACTCAGGATATATTGAAGATGGAATTGGTTATGTAAAACTTAGAAGCTTTACCAGAAGTTGTAGTAAGGATATAAAAAATACAATAGAAGATTTAAAGAAAGAAGGAGAGTTAAAGGGATTGATTTTAGACTTAAGAGGCAATCCTGGAGGGCTTTTGAATGAATCAGTTGATATAGTAAATCTTTTTGTAGAAAAGGGAGAAGAAGTTGTGAGTACAAAAGGAAAAATAAAATCTTGGGAAAAATCATATATAGCAAACAACAAACCATTAGATACAGATGTTCCTTTAGCAGTATTAATTAATTCATCATCTGCCTCTGCTTCTGAGATTGTTTCAGGAGCAATACAAGATTTAGATAGAGGGGTTGTTATTGGGCAAAGAAGTTATGGTAAAGGTTTGGTGCAACAAACTAGAAAACTATCCTATAACTCTCAGTTAAAATTGACAGTTGCAAAGTACTATATTCCTAGTGGGAGGTGTATACAAGCATTGGATTATTCCAACAGAAATGAAGATGGAAGTGTTGGGAAAGTAGCGGATTCATTAATGACTTCCTTTCAAACAAAAAATGGGAGAGAAGTATTTGATGGTGGTGGAATTAATCCTGATATAATTACTGAAACAGGAACAGTTAGTAATATTATCATCTCCCTTTTCAGAGAGCGTTTGTTTTTTGATTACTCAACTGATTTCAGATTTGAAAATGATAGTATAGCAAAAGATTTTATTTTTTCAGACAGCAATTATGAGCATTTTGTAGCTTACCTTTCTGGGAAAGAATATACTTATAAAACAAAAACAGAACAAGCGCTTGAAAAGTTAAAGGAGAAAGCTACTGATGAGCATTATTTCGAATCCTTAACGGATGAATATGAGGCTTTATTTGCTCAGCTAGAAGCCAATAAAGGGGATGATTTATTTACCAATAAGGATGAAATAAAAGAAATACTCACAGGAGAGATTAGAAGCAGGTATTTTTATCAAACAGGTAGGATTGAAGCAGCTTTAAATTTTGACCCAGAATTAGAAAAAGCAATTGAGATATTGCAAAATGAAGAAAAGTATAATGAAATTTTAGGTAATGAATAAAGTGAGAAATCAAATTCAACAAGGATTATTTATCTTATTGGGAGTTTTTATTCCAACCTCAATAGCCATAACAAATTTAATTATTGGGTTGTTGTGCTTATGTTGGATTCTTGAAGGAAACTTTAAATCTAAATTTGTTTTAATAAAATCATCAAAATGGATGCTTTCTATTTTTGCATTAATAGGGTTATATATTTTAGGTTTATTATGGGGGGATAATCATTTGAATGCAGAATGGCAATTTCAAAGGTTAGCCTTATTGCTCCTTTTCCCCGTTTTGTCAACAATGGAAGTAAAGCAAGAAACAATTAAAAGGGCAGTAATGGCATTTTTAGGAATAAATTTTATTGCAGCAATTCTAGCTATTTTAATAAACTACAATGTTATTCAGCCATTATATGAATTGATTTTTTTTATGAAGTATAAGTGGGGAGTCTCAGCATTCTTGCCTTATAACTATCATAATGTGTTATTGTTTTTTTCTTCTAGTATTATCTTAATTCTACTTTTAGAAGGGAAAGTAAGGTACAGGGCTTTATTTGTGGTAATGCTTTTGGTTTACGCTTATAGTATTTTTACAGAACTAGGTAGGGCGGGCCAAATACTAATGATTATAGTTTCACTTTGTTATATTTTGTTTTATAATTATAAGAACTATATGAGATTAATAATGATATTATTTTTCTTTATTACTTTTCAGGCAGCAATGTATCATACTTCTTCAGTGTATAAAGATAGAGTAGATATGTTAAGTAGCATTGTTGTTAATAAAGGAATGAAGGGAAAAGGAGGCGTAGAGGATATACGATATGTTTTTGTTAAGGAATCTGTGAAAAAAATATTAAAAAACCCGATACTTGGTTACGGGACAGGTAGCTTTGGAGCGATTTTTCATGAAGAAGTAAAATCAGGACATATTTTTTACACACACACAACACCTCATAATCAATATCTATATGTTTGGTTTGAGCTTGGTGTTCTAGGTTTGCTCCTACTGCTTTCTATATTCTACTATCAAATAAAGGAGTTATTTAAAAAGAAGGATGGGATACATAGAGTTTTACTATCTCTATCTTTTATGTTTTTGATGCTTGTTGATTCCTACTTTTTTATTTTCACTCTTACAGTTTGCTATATTTTTCTGTATACCATCTATAGTAAATATCAAGAAGAATAAACCCGCTTAATTCTTCTGTTTAGTGTAGCAAAAATCTCATAAGGAATTGTGTCTAATTTTTTAGCAATTGTTAAAATTGGAATTTCTTTACCAAAGATAATTACCTCATCTCCTATTGTAGCAATTGCATTACTTAAGTCAATTATACAGGAATCCATACTTATTTTTCCAATAATTGGGCAGGGAGTATTGTTCACTAAAACCGTTCCATTCCTTCCGCTTAATTTTCTATTTAATCCATCTGCATAGCCAAAAGGGATAATCCCAATTTTCATATCTTTTATGGCGATAAAGGAAGCGTCATAACCAATTTTATCTCCTTTCTTTATAGTTCTGACTTGTGAAATAACACTTTTTAGGGTGCTAATTTGTTGTAGGTTTTTATCGTCAGCAACTCCATAAACCCCAATTCCAAGGCGAACCATTTCATATTCCTTATTTGCAAAACGTAATACGCCATTTGTATTCAGAATGTGTCGATCAACTTTATACCCAATATTTGCGAAAAATTTTGTGCAGATATCATCAAAAATAAGACATTGTTTATTCGTAAATTTATCTTTTTTAGGGTTATCAGTTGCGGCTAAATGCGAACAAATACTTTGTAGTTTTAGTTTTGGATATTGTTGTAAAGTACTCACAAGTTTTTCTATCTCATCAGGATTAAATCCATAGCGATTCATTCCTGTATTAAATTTAATATGGATGTTAACTTTAGTATTAAGCTCACCATATAATTGGAGTAGATTGAAATTATAAATTACAACATCTAATTTATTTTTAACAATTTCTTCTGTGCTTTTTGTGCCAGGGTTTGCAATGATAATTGGAATTTTAATACCACTTTCTCTTAATCGGCTTCCCTCCTCAAAATCGGCAACCCAAAGAGCATGTACGCCAAATGTTTCTAACTTTTTAGCAAGGAAAATATCCCCATGACCATAAGCGTAAGCCTTTACAACAGCAATAATTTTAGTGCTAGTTTTTAATTTGCTTTTTAAATAGCTGAGGTTATTTTCTAATTGGCTAGTATTGACCTCTAATATAGTTTCGTGCGTAATCCCCATAGGTTATTTCATTTTACTTGAAAAACAACTTCTGCATAAAGGCTTATACTCTTCCTTCTCGCCAATTTTTACAAGGGTTGTATCGGTAGTTTTTCTATAGGAATGATTTGCAATTGCACTGCAATCCACACAGATAGCATGCACTTTTGTAATGTGTTCGGCAATGGCTAAAATTTGTGGCATAACCCCAAAAGGTTTTCCTAAAAAATCCATATCTAACCCTGCAATAATAACCCTAACGCCAGCATTTGCTAATTCATTGCAGACATCAACTAAATCAGTATCAAAAAATTGAGCTTCATCAATAGCAATAACTTGTGCCTTATTCGCTAATTTCAATATATCTTTTGCGCTATCAACAGCTATTGCTTGTGTTGTATTTTTATCATGTGAAACTACTTTCTGTGTATCGTATCGTTTATCAATTTGTGGCTTAAAAACAGCTATGTCTAATTTTGCAAATTCAGCTCTTTTTAGTCGCCTCAGCAATTCTTCCGTTTTCCCTGAAAACATAGACCCACAAATTACTTCAATACTTCCCTTTTGCATTGGGTGATTTATTTGTGATTCTAAAAACATTTAGCGTAATTTGTTTTATTAAGTTTGCTAACAAAAGTATAAAAGCTATTCTATTTTATTATGAATTTTAAAAGATTGTTTTTTCTTTCCTTTTTGGTGTTATTAAGTTGTGTTCTTATGGCAAAACCAGATACTACAAGAATTAAAAAAGGTAGAGTTTTAGTTGTAAGTAGTAGTTTAGGAGCAGCCTTAGGCGGTTCGTATCTTTATATTGAAAATGCATGGTGGTCGGACAAACAAACTACTTTCTCTTTTGATGATGGAGCAGATTTAAGGTATGCTTTAAATGTTGATAAAGCAGGGCATTTTATGGGAGGACTTTTAGCGGCTGACCTCTTTTTTGGTTCATTCAGCTGGGCGGGTATGAGTGAAAAAAAATCACTTTGGTATGGTGCGGCATTTGGTTCAGGCTTGCAATTAGCTATAGAGATGAAAGATGCTTATGCTCCGCATTGGGGTTTTAGTAAATGGGATTTAGTAATGGGTTCAGCTGGTGCATTTTGGCCTGTTGCCCAACATTATAATAATGATTTGAAGGCGATAAATTTTAAAATGTCTTATTATAAACGATCAAATATCTATTGGGATTTGGATAAGCAAAGAGGAAAAGAGACGAATAAATATGCTTGGCAGGACGATTATCCGAATCAAACCTATTGGTTAACTTTTGATGTTAATCATTTTATAGAAAGTTGTTGTTGGCCTGATTGGTTAGATGTTGCAGTTGGTTTTGGCTTGGATGATACTCAGTATTTGAATCAGCAAAATACAAAGGTAGGTGGGAATAATGAATGGTATATTGCTTTGGATTATGATGTGCCTAAACTATTAAAAAAGTGGAACAGTCCTGTTGGGAAAAAAGTAAAACATTGGCTAAATTATTTTCATTTTCCTGCACCCACAATAAGAATTAGTCCAAAACTAGAAATATATCCATTATTCCTCTAAATTTGTAAGATGTCAAAATTATATTTAATACCCACTCCAATAGGAAATTTAGAGGATATAACGCTTAGAGCTTTGCGTCTTTTAAAAGGGGTAAGTGTAGTGTTGGCAGAAGATACCAGAACAACAAAAAAGCTATTTTCTCATTATAAAATTGATACTCCTTTAGCTGCTTTTCATATGCATAATGAGCATAAGGTGTTGGAAAAATGGATTGCCAGATTAAAGGGTGGAGAAACGATTGCTCTTGTTTCTGATGCAGGAACTCCTGCTATTTCTGATCCTGGTTTTTTGTTGGTTCGTGAATGTGTTAAAGAAGGTATTGAAGTAGATTGTTTGCCTGGAGCTACTGCTTTTGTTCCTGCTTTGGTTAATTCAGGATTGCCATCAGAAAAATTTATTTTTGAAGGTTTTCTCCCTGCAAAAAAAGGAAGGCAGACAAGATTGTTATTACTTGCAGAGGAGGAAAGAACAATGGTTTTTTATGAATCTCCACATAGAATTGTAAAAACCTTAAGTCAGTTTATGGAATATTTTGGGGAAGAAAGGCTTGTTTCTGTTTCTAGGGAGATATCAAAAATGTTTGAAGAAACAAAAAGAGGAACAGTGAAAGAGGTAAAAGAGTATTTTGAAGAGAAAAAACCAAAAGGTGAATTTGTAATAATAGTTGCAGGAAAATAATGGAGATTAAAGAATTCATACATAAAAAACCATACTTGATTGCTGGTCCTTGCAGTGCGGAATCAGAAACCCAACTCTTAACTATTGCTAAAGCAGTTGAGGGTACTGCTGATGTGTTTAGGGCAGGAGTATGGAAGCCAAGAACTAAACCCAATTCATTTGAAGGGATTGGAAAAGAGGCTTTATCTTGGCTTAAAACAGTACAGCAAGAAACAGGAATGAAAGTATGTACTGAGGTCGCAACAGCCAAACATGTTGAATTATGTTTGGAGTCGGGAGTAGATATGCTTTGGATTGGCGCCAGAACAACTGTAAACCCTTTTTATGTACAAGAAATTGCAGAGGCATTGAGAGGAGTAGATATTCCTATTTTTGTTAAAAACCCAATACATCCTGAATTAGGTTTATGGTTAGGTGCTTTTGAGCGTTTAAATAAAGTTGGGGTTAAACAATTAGCAGCAATTCATAGAGGGTTTTATAGTTATGAAAAATCAGTTTTCAGAAATGATCCTAAGTGGGAATTACCTATCAAATTAAGAAAAGAAGTTAGGAATTTGCCAATTATTTGTGACCCTAGTCATATTGCAGGAAAAGCAACATTAATAGAAGATATTGCTCAAACGGCAATGGATATTAATTTGGATGGATTGATGATTGAATCGCACAATAATCCAGCTATTGCTTTAAGTGATGCAGAGCAACAAATCACACCTGAAAAATTAAAAAATATAATGCAAAATTTAGTGTTGAGAGATACTAAATTAAGAGATGAACAATTTAAAGGACAGCTGTTAGATTTCAGAAATCAGATTGATAATTTTGACACTCAAATTATTAGTTTGTTGAATAACAGAAAGCAAGTAGTAGAGAAAATAGCAAATTTTAAAAATGAAAACAGGTTGACTATTTTTCAGATTGAAAGGTGGTTTGAAATTCTGAATACCAGAAAAGAAAATGCAAGTTTATTGGGTTTGGATGAGCAGATGGTAGAGGAGTTATTTGCTTTGATTCATAAATATTCAATTCTTACACAAACTCAAATAATGCGTAAGTAATGGAGAAAAATTGGAACATATTAAGTTCGGATAGTGCTATGGTTGCTAAGTTGGCAGAGGACTTAAATGTATCTGAAATTGTTGCTCATTTGTTAGTTCTTAGGGGTGTTAAAACCTTTGAAGGAGCTAAATTATTCTTCCGTCCTGAAATTGCTCATTTGCACAATCCTTTTTTGATGAAAAATATGCAAAAGGCAGTTGATAGAATCCAAACTGCAATTGTAAATGAAGAGAAGGTTTTAGTGTATGGTGATTATGATGTGGATGGTACAACATCAGTAGCTATGCTATATTCTTTTTTAAAGAAACAGGTGAAAGAAATTGAATACTATATTCCGTGTAGATATGAGGAAGGGTATGGGATTTCCTTAAAGGGAATTGATTATGCTAAGGACAATAATTTTGCATTAATAATCGCTTTGGATTGTGGAATTCGTGCAGTTGATCAAGTTGATTATGCAAATGAAAAAGGAGTTGATTTCATTATTTGCGATCATCATAATCCTGGAGGAAAAGTGCCTGATGCAGTGGCGATTCTCAACCCAAAACAAACAGATTGTAGTTACCCTTATAAAGAGCTTTCGGGTTGTGGAGTAGGCTTTAAATTAATACAAGCCTTTTGTCAAAAAAATGACATTGACTTTTCAGAAATAATTGAATATTTGGATTTACTTACCGTAAGTATTGGTGCTGATATTGTGCCAATGACAGGAGAAAATAGGGTGTTTTCATTTTACGGATTACAACAAATAAATACAAGCCCTAGAGTTGGTTTAAAGGCTTTGATGGAGATAGCTAATAAAACAAAGGATGTAACAATAACTGATGTTGTGTTTGGGGTTGCGCCAAGGATAAATGCTGCTGGTAGAATAGAACATGCCAAAAAAGCAGTTGAGATATTAGTAGAAACTGACGCTACAAAAGCAAAGCTATTTGCTGACAAAATTGAGGAGAATAATATCACCAGAAGAGGTTTGGACCAAAGCATAACTAAAGAGGCTCTGGAAATGATTGATGTTCAAAAAAAATCTACTGTTGTGCATAGTGAAAGTTGGCACAAAGGAGTAGTAGGAATTGTTGCTTCTCGCTTGATTGAAAATTACTATAAACCTACTATTGTTTTGGCTGAAAAAGATGGGATTTTGACGGGTTCTGCTCGTTCGGTACATGATTTTGATTTGTATAGTGCAATAGCTAAATGCTCCCACCTTTGCGAAAAGTTTGGAGGACATAAATATGCTGCTGGATTAAGCATCAAAAAAGAAAACTTGGCACAGTTTATTGCCGAATTTGAAAAGGCTGTAAGCGACACCATTACTGAAGATCAGCTTAGGCCAAAAATTAACATTGACAAGGTTATTGATATTGATGCTGTGGATGATAAATTGTATCGAATAATAAAACAGTTTTCTCCTTTTGGCCCCAAGAATTTATTGCCTATTTTTGTAAGTAAAGGAGTGGTAGATAATGGCTATGGAAAACAAGTTGGAGCGGATAAAACCCACCTAAGAGTTAATGCCAAAAGAAGCAATGGTTCTATTGCTGGTATTGGTTTTGGTATGGGAGATCTATTTGAAAATATAAAAGATAATCAAGCTTTTGATGTGTGTTATTCTATTGATGAAAATGAGTGGAATGGCAGAAAAAGTTTGCAAATGAGATTGAGAGATTTAAAGCCTAATAGTGAGGTTTAAAACTGGATATTTTTCAAAATAGCTAAGCGCTACCTTTGTATTTTTAAATGGTTTTGTAAAAAGATAAGCACTTCCAATTCCAATAACTGCACCTCCAAGTAAATCCCAAGTATCGTGTTTGTTTGCCTGTATGCGCGACCAACCAACATAAGAGGCTAACAGGTAAGAAGGTATTCCGTATTTTAGCCCGTATTTTCTTTCAATAAAAGCGGCCCCTGTAAAGGTTGCTGAAGTGTGTCCTGAGGGAAAACTATAATCCCCGCCATTTGGTCTTTCCTTATTTATTATTCTTTTTAGCCCATGGGTTACTACAAAAGAAACCCCCATAGTTTTAATAAATTGGAAGGTAGGTTTTTGCTCGTCTTTCCAAATTATAGTAGACATAAAAGCTGATACAGGTAACGCAATTTAGATGATATCTCCTGACTTTTCAATATCAAAATCTTGTGATTTTCCTGTGGTTACAATTAGTAAACTTATAACTATGATTAAATATTTAACCCACATTTCTTCCTAAGGATTTTGCAATCTGAGTTTTTATTTGGGTAAGATGACTTAAAAGTTTGATGCCTTCAGTATCAATGCTCCCATTTTTTATTTGTTCTTGCAGCTCAGTTATTTGTTTATCAACATGTCCTTTTTTTAATGATAAAATTGCTTTTTCAGTAGTTTTTCGCATTTTTTCATCTTCCCTTCCCGTATAGATTTTATGTCTATCCACCCAATTATTACTGATGCTATGTTTATTGCTTATTAGGTCTATTGCCTTTTTACTTATCCCTTGTTTTGGGTGATTGATAAAGTGCTGTAGGTCGATTATTCCTTTTTCCTCAATTACGCTTATGATTTCTGAATACATGTTCAAAAAATCAGGATGTGTAAATTGAATGTTATCGCCTTCCAATTCGCTTATGATTAATGCTGCAACACTTTCGTCCTCTCCATCTAAGGTAAAAGTATCATTTCCGTAATTTATCAATATGCGTAAAACCTCTTCTTCCAGTTTCATTAATTTCCCACTTGAGCTTAATTTTTCTTTAGGTTTGCTTTTGGGTTGTTGGTTTATTACATTTCTTGTGGCTACAGGCTCAAAAGAGCTAACATTAGCCCTTGCTTTTGCAACTTCACTTAATAATACATTCTCAGCAATATCCAGTTTTCTGCTATAGGTTTTGCAGTATTGCGAACGATTCAAACTATCTGGAATACAAGAAATAGATTCAATAATATCTCTTTTTATGTTTGTGATTTTGGTTGGGTCGTCAATACTATTTAGCTCTGAGATATTAATTTTATAATCGATAAAATCAATTGCTTCAGTAGTTAAGAATTTCTTAAAATCGTCAGTGGATAATTTTTTTGCAAAAGAATCAGGATCATCCCCCTCTGGGAAGGCTGCAATTTTTACGTTCATGCCCTCCTTTAAAATCATATTTATTGATTTATAAGTAGCTTTTATTCCAGCATTATCGCCATCAAAAAGAAGTACTACATTTTGTGCTAAACGATTAATAAGTTTAATCTGTTCCAGAGTTAGAGCTGTTCCTGAAGCAGAAACAACATTCTCTATCCCATTCTGATGCATAGAAATTACATCTGTATATCCTTCTACTATATAACACAAGCCTTCTTTCCCAATTGCATGTTTCGCAAAGTTAAGTCCGTATAATACTTTGCTTTTATGATAGATTAATGTTTCAGGAGAGTTTAAATATTTTGCTTTTGCTTTTGCACTAAATGCCCTACCTCCAAAACCTAAAGTTCGCCCTGAATAGGACTGAATAGGAAACATAGTTCGTTCTTTAAAACGATCAACTATTTGTCCTGAACTTTCATTTATTAAGGATAGTCCAGAGGAAACAAGCACCTGCTTATCGTATGCTTTTTTAAGAGCTGATTTACTAAAAGCATCTTTTGCTTTTGGGTTGTAACCCAATTCAAACTTCTTTATAATTTCTTCCGTAAACCCTCTTTCTTTAAAATAACTAAGTCCTACTGATTTCCCTTCTTCAGAATTCCAGAGTATATCCTGAAAGTATTCTTTTGCAAAATTAGAGACGATAAATAAACTATCTTTTTCATTGGCTCGTTCTACTTGCTCTGAGGACATTTCTTCTTCCTCAATTTCAATATTATATTTTTTGGCTACAAATTTTAAGGCTTCAGGATAATTGAAATGCTCAATTTCCATAATAAAATTAATGCTGTTTCCTCCTTTCCCACAACCGAAACATTTGTAAATTCCTTTGGTAGGCGATACCGTAAAAGAAGGCGTTTTTTCATTGTGAAATGGGCAGTTACCTATATAGTTAACGCCCCTTTTTTTGAGGGCAACAAAGTCGCCAACAATTTCTTCAATTCTAGCGGTTTCAAATATTTGGTCTATGGTTTCCTTTGGAATCATTTCTTACGATTTACAACATAGTCCAATAATAATATTAAGGATTTCCTTGCCTGATTATCCTCAAACTGATTTAAAAGTTCAACTGCATTATTATGATAATTATGCATAGCTTTTTCAGCATATTCTAGCCCGCCATTTTCTTTTACTAGTGCGATTACTTCAGCTACTTTAGCATCATCTTTATGATGGTTTTTTATGATATTGATAATGTAGTTTTTTAGCTTTTTATCTACTGTATTTAAGGTGTAAATTAAGGGAAGCGTCATCTTTTGTTCTCGAATATCAATTCCTGTTGGTTTCCCTATTAAAGTACTTTGGGTATAGTCAAACAAATCATCTTTTATCTGAAAAGCAATTCCTGCTTTTTCACCAAACAAGCGCATTTTTTCAATTACCTCTTTACTTTGTCCTACTGAGTTGGCGCCACTTGCACAACAAGCAGCAATTAAGGTTGCTGTTTTCTGGCGGATAATATCAAAATAGACTTCTTCAGTAATGTCTAATTTTCGTGCTTTCTCAATTTGTAAAAGTTCTCCTTCACTCATGTCCTGTACAGCAGTACTCATGATTTTTAAGAGTTCAAACTCTTCATGTTTTACGGCTAATAATAAACCTCTACTGAGTAAAAAATCACCCACTAAAACAGCAATTTTATTTTTCCAAAGTGCATTAATTGAAAAGAATCCTCTTCTGAAGTTAGCTTCATCAATCACATCATCATGCACTAAGGTTGCGGTATGCAACAGTTCAATCATTGAAGCTGCACGATAGGTGTTTTCTTCAAATTTACCAAAAAGTTTGGCGGATAGAAAAACGAACATAGGACGCATCTGCTTACCTTTTCGTTTTATAATGTAATGCATAATCCTATCCAATAAGGAAACATTGCTTTTTAAGGAATCCTTGAACTTTTGCTCAAATAGATTCATCTCATCCTTAATAGGAGCTTTTATATTTTTTAGTATTGACAAAATAGGTGTAAACTAGAAGTGCGAATATACAATTAATGCTTGTTTATTTGTTTAACTGATGACTTGTTTAGTAGAAAATTTATTATTCCTTATCCTTTCAGAAAACGAATAAACAGATCAACAAATAAACATAGTTTATTGCAGTTTATTCACCAATTGCCCGCAAGCAGCATTAATATCCTTCCCCTTGCTCTTTCTAAGGGTAACTAGTATGTTGCGTTCCTCTAGATATTTCATGAAGTTATCGGTAACCCTATTGGACGATTTCTCATATGGTAAATCATCAACTGTATTGTATTCAATTAAGTTGATTTTACAAGGACTTGCTTTGGTAAATTGAGCCAATTTTTGAGCATCTTCAATGCTATCATTTAAGTCCTTGAATAATATGTATTCGTAAGTAACTCTACTACCTGTTTTGTCATAAAAATAACGCACAGCATCTCTAAGTTCTTCTAGGTTAATTTTCTGATTGATAGGCATTAGAATATCTCTTTTACTATCGCTTGCTGAATGCAGTGAAATGGCTAAGTTGAAACGCACTTCATCATCTCCTAATTTTTTTATCATTTTAGAGATTCCAGCTGTTGAAACCGTAATTCTTTTTGGTGACATCCCTAATCCTTTTTCAGTAGTAATAAGGTCGATACTTCCTAAAACAGCTTTGTAGTTCAAAAGCGGTTCGCCCATCCCCATATATACAATGTTGGATAGTGGTTTTCCAAAGTTGGAAATCGCCTCTTCATTTAGGATAAATACTTGATCATAAATTTCAGCAGCAGTTAGGTTTCTTTCTAATTTTAAAGTTCCTGTAGCACAAAATTCGCAAGCTAAACTACAACCGACTTGTGAAGATATACAGGCTGTTAATCGGTTTTTAGAAGGAATTAAAACGCCTTCAACTAGTAACTTGTCATGCAGTTGTAAGCTGTACTTTATAGTTCCGTCTACACTTCTCTCTCCTTTGTGAATTTTCACAGCATTAATGCAAAAATGGGCTGCAAACAAATCACGCATAGGTTTTGAAAGTGAAGTCATTTCATCAAAAGAAACCGCTTTTTTCTTCCATAGCCATTCCTGTATTTGCTTAGCTCTGAACTTAGGTAATTTATGCTCTGCACAGAACTTTTGTAAGTCCTCTACACTTGTATTTCTG
>Ga0206679_10000108_pt1 | contig 61055 bp, 53 predicted proteins | sample M110012015metaG_FD_155464 | JGI IMG/M metagenome (GOLD analysis project Ga0206679, IMG submission 155464) | Ammonia-oxidizing marine archaeal communities from Monterey Bay, California, United States - M1 100m 12015 | ecosystem: Environmental > Aquatic > Marine > Intertidal zone | place: USA...
AGTTATCTGTGCCTTTTACCTGAATGCTTTGGTCATAAATGGTATTTGGAAGCTCGTTCAGCACGAGGATATGCTTGCCTTTTGGGGCTTTAAGCGTGGTTGTTCGAGTGATTTGTGCACCGCTAAAAAAGACGGTGACATCTTTAATTTTAGAGGAAGCTTCGAGTGTATCACTTACACAAAATGCAGTGCTTGAAATCAAAAGAGAAAATAGTAAAGTCAGGAATTTCATAATAAAAAGAATTTAAAGGATGCTAAAGATACAATAAGTAATCTAAATAATAAAGAGGTAAAAAGGAGAAAAAAGTTACAGCAAACGAGACTAAGTAATCTCTTTGTTAAGTAAAGTCTGCGTAGGAAATGCAAAGTCCAGACCAGCCGCGTTAAATCGTTTCAATACTTCCTTGCTAATGACGTTTTGAGAGTCCAGCCAGTGGGCCTCAGGTTTGATATAATAAAGAAATAATATACCCAAAGAAAAATCTCCGAAATCCTTGAAGCCTACAGCACAATCTTGCTCTAAAATTTCAGAATTATCCGCAACAATTTCTCTAAGAATATCCACTCCTTTTTGCATATCTTCCTCACTGGTGTCATAGGTTAAACCAAGGTTAAGCGTTATTTTAAGTGCCGGCTGAGAGGTGACATTAACCACACTGTTGTCTGTAAATGTACTATTTGGTATAGTCACAATCCTTCCGTCAAGAGTACGAACTCGGGTACTTCTCAATCCCACTTCTTCTACGACACCGTCAAATCCTTCAATCTGAATTCTGTCTTGCATTTTAAAGGGTTTATCCAAAAAGATCATAATACCGGCAAATATATTTTTCACAGAATCTTGTGCTGCAAGGGCAAGGGCCAAACCACCAATTCCAAGTCCAGCAATCATGGCCGTAATGTCAAAACCAATATTGTCAAGACCTATGATGATACCAAATACCCAGATAATTGACTTAGTTACCTTACGAATGATTGGGAGCATATAATTATCTGCACCGCCTTCCGTTTTTTCTACATAAGGCAAAACAATTTCAGTTACCAGTGCATCAAATACCCTTGAGACTATTGAGGTCAACGTAATAATAATGGCAATACCTGCAACTCCTTCAAGAAAGGACAGAATACCTGGATTATCAGAGAGGTCTACATAATGGATAGCAATCCAGTAGCCCAAAATAAGAATAGAATAGATGATGGGTTTTTCCAGTGTTTCAATAAGGACATCATCGAGGTTAGTTTTGGTTTTTTTGGTAAGCTTTTTAACCACATTGGCAATAATCCAATACGCTATTTTCGTTGCAATAAAAGCACCAAGGATAATTGCTAATGCAATTCCCCAGTCTTCAATAGTGTTCCCTAAAAACTTTTCATCTAAAAATGTCATAATCAATTTGTTTTATCCTTTTCACAATAACTTGGCAAAGATAAGTAGGATTCTTGAAACAGCGGACTTACGAAAGAAACTTCATCAAATTGACAACATGGTATACACGCCGTAGTCAAACTAAGTTATACAATTTGGTTTAGACATTGTTGGTTGAATTTTCACTCAGAAAAATATTTCCTCATAGGCTCAAAATAATGATCTTCCCAACCTTGTTTATACTGTTCTCCACTTTCAGGAAGGTTTGTATGGATTAAAGTGAATTCAGTCTTTCCATTAACCTCATCAAGCAATACTTCTATTTGTGAGTTTTCCTCATTTTTCTCGAACTGTGAAGTTCTCCAGGTTTGAAAAATTCTTTTATTTGGTTGTAAATCAATATTTTCCCCTTCAATGTAACCATCCCAAGCCGTGAATTTGTCTCCAACTTTATCTGAAACATTTGCAGTTCCACCTGTCATTCTGGTATGACCTTCACTTGATAACCAGGAGTCATAAATTTTTTTAGCAGTTGTTTCAAAATTTGTTTTTAATATAAATTTCATAATTGATATTTAACGTTTAGTGTAAAATGCGTTTTAGTGCTTTTTACACTTTGTTGTACAACGGTTATATTTTATGCATATCCATTAATTCTTAATTCAGAATATGTCTTAGTAGTTAAATTAACTTTCATGTTGAAATAGCAATTTCCACCATCCTTCACTATCAATATTTCTGATTTCCATTTCTCGTTTCCCCAATCGTCACAGAAAAAATTAATCCAAATTTCTTTTTCTCCTTTTTCATTAATCACTGACACATATTGACGTTTGAACCCACCTAATTTTAGTTCATATCCAGTTTCAGTCAATTGATTGTATGGGTTAGTGTTATTATGCTTAACCAATTCTTGGTTCTGTTGCTTATTATTCTCTTTAATTGCTATTTCAATTATTTCTTCGATTTCAGCAAGTTCCGATTGAGATAATTTGGCTGGTTTTGCTTCATTAAATATGCTCAACCAACTTACAGAAGAGTCAAGAGGAAGAATCACATACTCAGATTTTAGCAAATCAAATTTTAATTCAGTCGTAGTTTGTTTTTCTTCGGAGTTGCTTTTTTCCATTGTATTGCCGCAAGCGCTCAAAACTGCTACAATTGATATTAATATAAAGATTCTCATTAGTGTTTTTATGTTGTACAACGTAGGGCTAAAGGTACATCTTTATTTTTCCATTGTGAAGCCTATTGAACGCTCGCTTTTAGAGAATAGACTCTCCGTTAAGATCAGAAGTTAAGACATCTCCCATGTAGTTGTGAAAGGGCTTTACCACCTTAAACTGTTCCACCATCCATGAGCCAAATTTTGAATCAAAGAGGGCGTCATCGTCGATGTTCTGCACAAACAGGAATTGTTTAAATCGCAGGTACTCAATTCCGGGGTGATCTTTTTCAAATCCTTTAGGGGCAGTTTTCAATTGTTCGCCCTGAAGATGATTCCACTGTTTGACCAAAGCCGGTATAGTTGCCATTTTGGCAAATTGTCCGTGGTCGAATTCTATTTCTTTTCGGACACGAAACAGATCGTCTTTGTTGGGTTTCCAAAATCCGGTGGCGAGAAAACAAGCTCCTGGTTCAATATGCAGATAATAGCCCCCGCGAAATTTTGGTTTACTTCGATGAAAAGAAATTCCAAAATGGGTTTTGTAAGGGGTCTTGTTTTTCGAGAATCGGACATCTCTATATATTCTGAAAACCTTTTGCTTGTCCAGTTGGTTGTCGTCTTTTAAAAACTGGAATAAGAGATCTGAAAAGAGCAAGACATGTTTCCTTGCAGCATCGTGTTGATCCTTATTCCCTTTGAACCATTCTCGGGTGTTATTTTCTTTTAGTGCTTTTAAAAAAGGGAATACGTCAGGGTGCAGCATGGCTTATTCAGTAGATTTGAGAAGATGAAAGTAATTAAATCTATTTGAATTATTTAGGATTCAATGGCTTCATGGGAGGTGACAATGCCCTTAATTAAAGCAGAGCTAAACCCATTGTGCTCCATTTCATTGAGGCCAGAGATTGTGCATCCCTTCGGAGTAGTTACTTTATCAATCTCAAACTCCGGATGCTGCTTCCCTTTGAGCAGCAATTCCGTGGCGCCCTTAACCGTTTGATTTACGATCGTGCTGGCGGTTTTAGAATCAAACCCAATCTGGATTCCACCCTGCACCATACTTCGCATGAAGCGAAGAGCAAAAGCAATTCCGCATGCTCCGAGCACCGTAGCGGCATCCATTAGAGCTTCTTCAATTCGAATACTTGTTCCAATGGAATCAAAACACTGCTGAACTAGAGCCTCATCCTGTTTGGTATTTGAACAGATGCAGGTAACAGCTTCCCCGACATCGGCTGCTGTATTTGGCATGGCACGGTATACTGGAGTGTCATTGGAAATGGTTTTTTCGAGCTGATAAAGAGAGATTCCTGTAGCAAGTGATACCACAAGCTGTTTTTGAGGATTAAGATCAGGAGCAATTTCTTTTAACACTTCCAACACGCGATATGGCTTTAAGGCCAGTATGATGAGATTAGAAGTTTTTATAGCTTCCTTGTTGTCACTCATAACGCGAACTCCTTGATTTTCATAAGCCAATAAATCCGAAGTATTGCGTTTGGTCACAGTAATGCTTTCTGCCTGAATATCTTGCTGATTAAGCAATCCCTTCAGAATAGACTGACCTAAATTTCCACATCCTATGATTGTAATCTTTGTGCTTTTCATCCCTTTAAAATTTGGGCGCAAAGATAGGATTTATTTAAAAGTTGAAGCGTATTATTCTATAGAGATCTTTCTTACAATGCTTCCATCTGAGTACAAATACAGCAGGGGAGTATTCGGCTTAAATATGGATGGTCTTCCCAAAAGATCAGTAATTCCAATCAGCTCAGCCTCAGGAAGTGAGGGGATCTCATTGTGTCCAGCGGTGTCATAGACCTCAAAGGAAAATACCTGCTGATCGTCAGCCACTATTCCGGGTGTACAGGGAGTCCCAAAGCCAGAAGATAGATCCAGATTAATTGTATAGATCCCTGACAGAAGTAAAGGGTCTATCTTAAATGTATCGGTAACATTACAGATGGCAGTCAACATTCCCATGCAATGTAGAGTTGAGGCCAGTATTTCATTTCCGATTACCGTATGATTTTTGTTTTGTAGAGCACAATCGCTGTAAGGGAACATCAATTCCGCATACACATAGATAGTATCTGTGACGGAAGGTGTTTGTGGAGAAACTGTAATGGAAACAATGGAGCTTTGGGAATAAGCCCCACAAACAGTACAGGTGAAAAAGAAAATAAAGAGAGATTTTTTTAGCATAAACCCTACGTTAGGGAATTATTAATAGAGAAAAGAAAATAATATAAATAAGGCCTCTTCTTGTTAGTCAATTACCCTATAAATAATTACATATTGGCCTATTCTACTCTGCATGATGGGGTCTCCCTCACAAATATCCCATTCTCCCTCGCGAAACTGAACTTCCAGGGTAAGTGCCTTTATGTCTCCAGAGATTTTGTTCAAGTGTTCTTCCAGTTCATTTCGGTTGATCATACTTTCGCAGAATTTGATGTAATAATCCTGTATTGATCTTTGAATATATACGTCTTTGAACTCCATGACCTCATTTCTTTTGGATATAGCATTCTTATATACTATGGGTGCTGTAATGATATATGTACCCCTTTCTGTTGTTTCGTCAGGAGTCTTGAGCCCACTATCTATTCCCTCTTTTGGAGTAGAGCAGGACCCAAAAAACAGCCCCATGAGCAGAATATAGGTCGATAAATGAACAGGAAATAAGCTTTTCATTTTCTTAATTGATTATCACGAAGATACTATAATATTAATCAAGGTCATGTAAACTATCCTTAATTGCTATGATGCCATTTACGAAGGGCTGAACTGGCTTTTCTCCAATGTTCACCTCTCCCATTTCTTCTATTATATTATGCTCAATCTTCCCAATTTCTATTATTCTAGGTACTTCAACCTCGCCTTTTAAGTGATGAGGGTCTTTATTTTGGATAGGGTCAGGGGGACTTGGCAATTCACCAATGGTATGACAATCGTCATTTATGGAGGCTGAGTCATTTGCAACAGAATCTATTGTTTCAACAGGTTTCGTTTCCTTTACGCTTGGTTTAATAATCCCGGTATTTTGATGACAGCCACATACAACCATTAGAAAGCTTATGCAGGTTAATAAGGACACCCTCATGGGCTTAAACCGAACTCTTTCGTTGATTTTTAAATACAATCCATTGAACCATTGCTGCTTTTTTGAAGGAGCTCTTTTCTCAGCAGGCTTTAGGATCCGCCCGCATATTCTTTGCTTTCCTTTTTTGGAGAGATAATCACGTATTTCTTCTGAAGACATTTTGGTGAAGTCAACAACTGTTTTATCACAGAGCTGACAATGTCTTCCCAAGTTATTTTTGGACATCTTATCCCAGTCTTCATTACAGGGTTTTGCGATTTTTATTTGTGGATTCTTCATACGCTTTTTTAAGGTGTACAATTATGCGTAGAAGGAGTTCATTTTTTAAGGGGTCAATATATTATAGTCGATAATCTCCTGCTCTGTGAGGTAATGAATCTCATCCGGAGAGGCGGCGTTGATTATAAAGTAATATAGTGCTTCAGCATCCTGTTGTGAGTATCCAACACTAAGGTAATAGTCAATATAGATTTGGTGTTCCTCATGTCCTTCAGGATAATCTGTGGCAGATGAGCTTCCATCGCTCCAGGCATGTACGCCAAATTTACCGCCTTCATCCATCGTGCGTTTTGTCCCTGCCAAAAAGAAATCTACAGCACCGGACTCAATGACCCCGTGTGCTAGCAAGTGGGTGTTTATAGCATTATTTTTAAGCATCAGCGCAGCCTTAAACATCTCTTCGTCATCTCTGGAACCGGGACATTCTTCCATCATAATGAGGCGTATATTCGGGTAGTTTTCCAGAAGCTTTTCAAATTGCTGGTCCACTCGGCTGCCCATGTCGCCATTCATGACTACTGTGGTATCATTCAATACATAGAAAGGTCCGTATCGATCCATATATCCTTTTTTGCATGTGCTGACACTCAGGCCAATAAAAGCAATCAGACATAAAAGAGCAATTTTTTTTAGCAATCTCATTGTGATTTAGATTAAAACTGAATATCCCAGAAGGTGAGTGTTCCTCCTGCAAATATCCCCATTCCGTTAGTCACATTGGAATATACCTGAACGGGTGTGGCAAAGGGATTCCCTATGGTATTTTGATACATGTTAAAGGATCTCAGATAATTGAAATACGCCTCACTGGTATTGACCAATCTGATTTCTCCAAAAAGATTCAGGTCTTTTAGCTCCGCATAGTTCACAACACTAAAAGTGAGCTCGTAATTTTGACCATCGAAATTCTGATCTCTTAACATAAGATAGAGATAGCTGTTTTCGAAACCGCCAAGATTAAAACCGTTTATTGTTTCCACATTAATGTCATCACATGTGATGGGTAAGGGTTGTCTAAAATCAACGGAATCCTGTTCCCATTCATCAAAATATGTCCCTTTAGCAATGACCTCAAGCATATAAAAGTTTTCTACACCTGATGGGTCCTGAAAAGTAATGGTAACCTCTAAAATAGTTTCGCCATCGCTGTTGGTACTTGCAACTGTATCAAGCTGGTATATAGGAACCACTGGAGGAATCGCATTGGTAGCACTTACGGAGGTATATCCGCTTGCACTTGCTTCTATGGTATAGCTCTGATTAGGAAGGGGGGTTACGCCGGAAGGAGAAGTATATAGCCCATCCCCCTGATGTGTCAGGGTGGTTACAAGGGTGGCATTATCATCAAAAATATTCACTGTTGCATTAGTTATAGTGGTGTACGATGTCGTATCCAGGACGCCGACACTTCTGCTGATGTGAGCTGACCAGATCGAGTCATTTGTAAACAAACTATTTACTACAATTCTAGGTGCAATATCCTGAGCATCAAACTCTATTTCTTTTGTACAATTGCTCAATGAAAGAGCGCTAAAGATTAATAGTAAGGAATATATATATTTCATGATTTAAAATTTAAAGCTGTAAGAAATACTTGGAAGAATTGGGAAAAGGCTCAGCTGATTTAGTGTTCGAGTGCCATTGTCTCCTTCTTCAAAAAACAGGTAAAATGCATTTTGACGTGAATAGGCATTGTATAATCCAAAGCTCCAGGTGCTCTCATATTTTTCCTTTTTCTTGTGGAGGTTTACTCCAATATCAAGTCGATGGTAGGCAGGCATGCGGTAATCGTTGCGAGACTCAATATGTTCAATAGGCTCATAGGGTGTATTTGGCCCAATACTTAAACTGTTCACTCCGAGATAGGTTTGTTGTGCCAGGGTGGTAGCATATCCCGAGCCAAATACCCATACCACACCGATATCCACTTTTTCGTTGAATTTATGTGTAATGGCTAATCCAATATCGTGTCTTCGATCATATATATACGGGTAAGGGTTTCCAAAATTCAGTGAATCAAACTGTCGGTTTGACCAGCTTAAGGTGTAGCCAATCCAGCCAGAAGTTTTACCCATTTTTTTCTCAACCAATACCTCCAGGCCGTAACTGTTTCCGCTGCCAACTGTGATTTTATTTTGCCAGTCTTCATCAGACCCAAAAAAGCTCACTCCTTCCTTGTATGCAATCAGGTTTCGCATGTCTTTGTAGTAGGCCTCCACTGAAAACTGAATTCCTTTTTGAAGAGTTTGCGCGTATCCAAGGGCAAATTGATTCGAATATTCGGGAGCTACCCGATCTGTAACAGGAACCCATAAATCTGTTGGGAGTCCAATAGTTGGATTTGTCAGCAGATGTAAAAACTGTGTCATACTTGAATAGGAAGCTTTTATGGAAGAGTTTTCTGTAAGCATATATCTTGCTGAAAACCTGGGCTGAATACTTGGATACCATTCCTGGCTCGCCTTGAAACCCGATAGGTGAACACCTAAATTAAATTTGAGGCGATTGGAAACCTCCCAGTCGTCTTCAAAATATACCCAGTGCTCATGACCATATTGCCGAACAGAACCAAAGGTTGTATCGATACCATTTGATATGGAGTTAGTCAATTGAATCTGATTTACGCCAGGTGTAAAGGTGTGATAGGTATCACCTAAACCGAATTTAATGGTGTGATTGGGATTAGGGCGATAATCAAAATCGATTTTTCCAGTCCAGTCCTGAATACCTGAATCGTAATTAAATACCATATTCTGACTTGTAGTAGAAGCATTTGGATAGGTTGTGGTTGACTGATTTTCTCCACCTACGCGAAACTGATATTGGCTGTAGGTTCCCGTGACGTTCATGAATAATTTAGGAGTAATAATCTTGTTCCAGCGCAGCGCACCAATGGCGTTCCCCCAGCGAAGGCCATTGCTCGAATTTTGTACAGTGCTAGAGGTATCTATATCTGTAGTAAATTCACTTGTTCCATCATTGTAAAAACGATCGCGTCCAAAATACCCGCTCAAATATAAACGACTTGTTTCTGAGAATTTGTGATTGATTTTAGCATTGAGGTCCCAGAAATAATAGCCACCGGTTTGGTTGCTTGATGATCCCTCTTCTCCTTTTCCCCCTCCTTGATTCCGATTTCGCATAGCCACAAAGGGTCTTGCGAGCAGGTCAATATAGGTGCGTCTTCCGGAAATGATATACGAGGTTTTGTCTTTGATAATTGGGCCCTCCAGAGATAGCTTTGAAGAAATGATTCCAATGCTGCCTTCTCCATGAAACTCTTTCATATTCCCTTCTTTCATTCGAATGTCCAAAACAGAAGAAAGCCTTCCGCCATAACGCGCAGGGAACCCTCCTTTAATCATAGTCACCTTGTTGATAGCGTCTGCATTAAAAATGGAGAAAAACCCAAAAAGGTGAGTCGCATTGTAAATGGGCACGCCATCTAAAAGCATAAGGTTTTGATCCTGTCCGCCTCCCCGAACATAGATGCCACTTGACCCCTCACTTCCAGACTGCACACCTGGAAAGAGTTGTATGGTTTTAATGATGTCTTTTTCACCTAAGAAAACAGGTAGAGCTTTAATTTTTTCAATGGAGACATCAAAGGAGCTCATCTGTGTTTGCTCTTCAATGTTTTTTTGTGCACTCACCGTGATCTCATCCAGCTCCTGAACCGTGCTAAGCTCGACATTTAGAGCAACGTTTTCTGATCCATCCATTTGGTATTCCATTGCCGTGAAACCCATATAGGAAACCCTCAGATACACGCTGTCTTTCGGCAGGGTAAGACTGTAAAACCCATATTCATTTGAAAGAGTTCCTTTTTTGGATTTCAGATCAAAAACCTTGGCGCCAATAATAGGTTCACCTGACTTTAATTCTTTAACTGTTCCACTTATGGTGAATTTTTGTGAAAATGACAGCTGAAAATAGCTCAGCATTATCAGTAGCAGACTAATATTTTTCATGATATATATCGTATTGTAAAGTTAACGACGAATTTGGTCATATCTTATATTTGTCCAGTGTTAATTATTCAATTATTAGATTTAACCAAGAATAAAACCCTCCTGAACTAACGCATGGGACGGCCTAAGACGGTTAATTTGCACTGGACTTATTTATTGGTTTTCTATGCTTACCTTAGCGAGCAGCATAAATAATGGCAGAAAAAAAAAATAAATCAATAAAAGACTGGACATTTTTTCAACGCATCAAGGGATTGATGCAAAAATTCCAAATACCGGGTTATGCGAACCTGTCTCTTTACGATTTTACCAAAATTTACACTTCGGGTTTGGTTAAAGGAGCGCTTACTTCACGGGCAGGAAGCGTGGCGTTTAGCTTTTTTATGGCTTTTTTCCCATTCTTGTTGTTTATGCTGAACTTAATACCCTTTATTCCTGTTGCCAATTTAAATGAAACATTTTCTCTTTTTATGGAATCATTAATGCCGGATTCTTCAAAGGGATTTTTCATGTCGATATATCAGGATATTCATGACAATCAACGAGGGGGATTGCTATCTTCTAGTTTTTTGATGTCTATACTTTTTATGGGGAATGGGATTAATTCCTTGTTTAGCGCATTTCAAGGATCTCATCATATAGAGGTTTCACGACCATTTTTGAGAAAATACCTGTATTCTATTTTTATTGGCCTGGTCATATCCACCTTATTCATTCTTGCCGTTTTGGTATATGTTTTTTTTGAGATTAATATACTGGAGAACTTATCTGATAAAGGAATTATTAAAAACGACTCGAATTGGCTTGTTGTGGGAGAATATATTTTAGTGATAATTATGACTATTTTAATCCCTGCAATTCTTTATTACTTTGGAACGCCCGGAGGCAGAAAGCAAAAGTTTTTTTCGACAGGAGTTTATGTTACAGCTGCCATGTTTTTACTAAGCACCTTTGTTTTCGGGATATATGTAAATACGTTCTCAAGCTACAACGAGCTTTATGGATCCATTGGAGCCCTACTTATCTTGATGCTTTACATCTGGGTCAACTCTGTAATTCTTCTTTTAGGCTTTGAGCTTAACGCAGTTCTCAGAAGGATGAAAAAGAGTCAGTGATTTACAATAATTAACATTGCCAATCAGAGAGGAGTCAACTGAATTGTCTACTTTTAATATTAATTAAATAACAAACATGAAAAATCAATTATACATTCTGTTAATATTCGGACTCATTCCGGTAATTTCAATTTCTCAACAAAAGAAAGAAGTTAAAACTTCGGTTGAGGTTAAAGTGGTCAAAGAGAATGAAGAAACAAAAGTCGTTATCAGAACAAATGAAGATGGAAAGGTTAAGGAAGAGGTTTTCAGGGGTGAAGAGGCAGAAAAGAAGGCAGAAGAGATAAGAGGGAGGTATAAGGTGGATGAAGCCGATGATAAAAAAGTGGAGGTAAGGGTTGAGATAATTAACGGTCAAAAGGTGATGACTGTTAGTGAAACAACTGGTGATAAAGTGTCGGTTAAAGTCTATCAAGGAGATGAGGTCGATGAAAAGCTAAAGGAGATGGATATAAAAGAACCGGCAAAACAAAAACAGTAGAAGACAACAGGTCTGCTTACTTATATTTAAAACGTTTTTCTATATTCTTTAAACCTCTTTTTATACTTAGGACAATCACTTAATTCATCTAATACTATAGATTCATCAGCCTCCTTTATCCATTCACAACCTTTCATATACCTTTCCTGAAATTCCTCTTCAGAGAGCTTGTTTGATATTTCACCTTTTGATATTTTGTCTTTTACTTCATCAGCGGTCTTATAACAATCACATGCCGACCGATCTGATTCACAAGAATTCAATGCGAAAAGCAAAGTGAGTATGGGTACATATCGTATAATCTTCATAGTTTCTATATTAGAATAACCTTTATTCATAGCCGATGAGAGCAAAGACTGAAAACGAAGACAGCCAGTGGTCTATGTCGTAATTTCCCTTTCCTATACTCTCCTGTGCATAATCCCACATGGCATTCATATGCCTGGCCCAATGAGCCTGTAGGGATGCCGATAATGGTTTCTCTTTCATGGAAATAAGCAAGCCGTTCAGGCACCAGATTCTATTGAGGTGATATCCATCCCAATGGGCCTCGTATTCGTCGTGTTTTTCGGTTTTTTTGATTTGCATTACTTGCCCAACTGTAGCTTCATCCAGTAATTCAGGAGCGTATTTTTTGAGCCATTTTTTAAGCTTTTTAGGACTGAGTATTTTCCTCATAATGTCAGTAACGAGTAATCCCCCTGACATGAAATCATACCCAATTGGTTCCTCTGATAGGTCCTTGTATCCATGTTTGTAGTAGTATTTCATAGCGGTGCTGTCAACGATTTTTTTCAATTGATCATCACCAAAAGTCACCGCAAAATCATAGGCAAAGGCAAGGCCCATAGACGGGCTGTCGTGACTTCCGCTCACCAGCATGTCAGGAGTTATATTTCTCCAGTACCACGTATGTGCAGCAGCAATATATCGGGCAAGTGGTGAAATGTTATTCAACCAACGTTCAGCGTCTGGGTCATCCCATCTCGCCAGCTCATCAGCCACCTTAAGTAACCAGGACTGGCCGTACGGGAATTCAAAAAGGCCGTATTCGTTTTTTTGTATGAAGTCCAATTCACGTAGAATCCGATCTTCATCAAAGCTGGAATTTAATTTCTGTCTTATCAAATCCGCTTCAGGGATATCGGGAAATTTCTTTAAGAGCTTGACTAAGCACCAATGGTTGTGTACACTACTGTGCCAGTCGAAACAGCCATAAAAGGAAGGCCATAATTCTTCTGATGTTGGCTTGTCGTCAAACACCCTTAAAATAGGCCAGTGGTCTTTTCCGTTGACGGTATCTATATAGCTCCATTTATACCTGTTTTTGTATACGCGATCAATAAAATGAGGAGAGGATTTTTCGGTGCATTCCAGTGAGAGCGTTGCAAAATAAGAGGCTCCATATTCAGATAGTGTATACCTGCCATCTTCCTGAATTTTTACCAGGCTTTCTTCTTGAGAATAAGAGAAGAAAAACAACGATAACATAGTTATTAATGTAGGAAATTTCATAGATAAATGATTTGTATTAGGAATACTTACGGGTCTTTTTTTGCAAAACCATTCTTCAAAATGGAGCGGGTTTCTTTTCCAATACCAATTATTGAGGTAACGTTTAAAGGGAATTCAAGTAACACATGGGTAAAGCTCAAAAAGAAAAGGAAGCTGAGTCCGATTGCGTAATCGTAGGCGTATAGTCCACAGGCAACGAGCCAAAGCACAACAACTCCTATAAAACGAACTTTAGGGACCTTATGCCAGCGAATAATTTCTGTTTTGCTGAACCAGTTTAGATAATGGTATAGATAGGCAAATGCAATAAAGCGCATCAACATGATTCCAGTGCTAGAGAAGAACACAACAGACCACCAATTGTCCTTTACGCTGCCCTTCTTTGCGTCAACAAGCGCAATGGGCTTCATATAACGGGGATGTTCTTTATTTGGAATTATAAAATCCTTATTTAAAGAATCAGCCCACATCGAATACATGTTCTCCTTTTCCACAGGGTCTTTCACGAAATGATCAATATAATCCTTGTTGGTCATGTTTGGTGTAAGCTCGAATTGCCTCAGAATACTCACATTGGTGTTAAAAAACCCTGTTCCGTCGGCATAATAAGCTTCTTTCCCATAACTAGACAGGTAATTACCTTCTTTTTTGACGGGCAAGGAAAAAACCAAAATAATCGGTATGGCAAGGAAAAAAACAATTGAAAGTAATCCTGTCTTGCTTCTTGATTTTAAAGCTCCAAACAGCATGAATAAACCAGTAAAAAGATATACATGAATGAGTGTAGGAACAAGAGAGGTTAATGCGAAAATAACTGAGCTGTTCTTGAATTTATTTTTTTCTGATTTTGCTTCCAGTACATCTTCTTCAGTTAAAAATTCTGTATCCAATCCAAACCAGTCAGGACTGTAGTTGTAATAAATACCAAAAAACAGTAATGCGATACACGCGATTTTAATGTATAGGTTTTTGACAAAAACAAAAAGCGCCGCACTAAAGAGGGCCAACAAAACAAAAATCCCTAATAAATCCAGATCCAGATTAAACGAGAAATAGACAATGACATACAAAATGAGGATCGATGCCAATTTGATCTTTACATTTTTAATCAATACAAATAATACCGCACTGAATAAAGCAAGCATAATAAAAATGTCACCAATACTCAAATTGAAATACCACTGTACGAAATCAGTTTTTTTATCAACCAAAGGAGGCGATAAACTAAAATTTAATGAGTCAAAGTCATTGGCAAATGCAGCAATTGAAAGAATCACACCAATAATAAGCAGAAAGGTAAAGTCATACTTCCCTTTAGAAAAATACTGTCTGTCATGAAGCCAGCTTATTTCTGTAAGATAATGTAGGGGTCCAAGAAATGCATAGGCAAACAAAAACGTCTCGAAGGGCATAAAAAATGCCAAAACTGCACTCATAAACATGAGTCCTATGTTGAGGTAATTTATTTGCGCGTCCCGGGATAATTGCATGTATTCAAAGTTAAGTAAAATAAGGATAATTAGGACGTCGCCAAATTGTCAATAATCTCGTTAAGTATATCGCTGGGACGCATAGCAGTAGATGCCATGCCATGATCGGGAGAATAATAGCCTCCGATGTTCATTGCTTTTCCTTGAACCTCATTTAGCTGAGAGATAATTTGAGCTTCACTTAATCTCAGCTTTTCTGCAATAGACGCGAATCTTTTTTTGAGATCGGCGTCATCGTTTTGCTCGGCAAGCTCCTGAGCCCAATACATAGCCAGATAAAAATGACTACCCCTATTGTCCAATTCTCCACATTTTCTTGATGGAGACTTGTCGTTTAAAAGAAACTTACTGGTTGCCGCATCAAGCGTTTCACTTAATATTTTTGCTTTTGTATTGCCACTTGAATCTGAAAGATGCTCTAAAGAAACAGCCAATGCTAAAAATTCACCCAAGGAATCCCATCGCAGGTGATTTTCTTTTTCAAACTGATCCACATGCTTTGGGGCCGAACCACCAGCACCTGTTTCAAATAATCCGCCACCATTCATTAGGGGAACAATGGATAGCATTTTTGCAGAGGTCCCTAGCTCGAGAATCGGAAATAGGTCCGTTAAGTAATCACGCAGAACATTGCCCGTTACAGAAATCGTATCTTCTCCTCTTCGAACTCTTTCTAATGTATATCCAGTGGCATCAAATGGGGATAATATGGAAATATCCAGCCCTTCGGTATTGTAATTGGGCAGGTAAGTATTTACTTTCTTAATAAGTTCAGCATCGTGTGCTCGATTTTGATCTAACCAGAATACAGCAGGATCACCTGTTGCTTTCGCCCGCTTGATGGCCAATTTAACCCAGTCTTGAATAGGGAGGTCTTTAACCTGGCACATTCTCCAGATATCTCCAGATTCAACAGAATGTTCCAGAAGTACGGTTCCGTGCTGATTAGTCACCTGAACAATACCGGTAAAGGAGATTTCAAATGTTTTGTCATGAGAGCCATATTCTTCCGCTTTTTGAGCCATAAGACCTACATTAGAAACACTTCCCATTGTTTTTGGATCAAAGGCACCATGAGTTTTACAAAAGTCTATGGTGGCTTTATAAACACCTGCGTACGAGCTATCTGGAATAAGAGCTTTAGTGTCTTGAGGATTGCCATCCTTGTTCCACATTTTTCCTGATGTACGAATCATGGCGGGCATTGATGCGTCAATAATAACATCGCTTGGCACGTGCAGGTTGGTAATTCCCTTGTCTGAATTAACCATTGCCATATCTGGTCTGCTGTCATAGCAGGATTCAATGTCTGCTAAAACTTCTTGACGCTTGGCGTTCTCTAAACTGTTCAATTTTGAGATTAAATCTCCGAATCCGTTATTTACATCTACTCCTAATTCATCAAATGTAGCTTGATGCTTTTCGAAAACCGGGTGAAAAAACCTTCGTACGGCATGTCCAAATATGATGGGGTCGGATACCTTCATCATAGTCGCTTTCATGTGCAGCGAAAAAAGTACTCCTAGATCCATTGCTTCTTTTATCTCCTTATCCAAAAAAGCAAGAAGAGAATTTTTAGACATGAAAGTAGCATCTATAACCTCTCTGTCCAGAACCGGAATAGATTCTTTTAAAACTTTTTTCGTTCCATCAGAGCCGATTAGTGTTACATCAAGAGTTCCGTCTTCTTCAATCGTACATGATTTTTCATTGGATTTGAAATCTCCAGAATTCATTGTTGAAATATGGCTTTTGGAATTTGTATCCCATTTCCCCATACTATGCGGATTTTGCCGTGCATAATTTTTAACTGCTTTTGGAGCCCTTCGGTCCGAGTTCCCTTCCCGGAGAACAGGATTCACCGCGCTGCCCTTTACTTTATCATAGATTTCCTTTATTCTTTTTTCTTCTGTATTTTGAGGATCTTCAGGGTAATCTGGAATAGGGAAGCCTTTAGATTGCAATTCTTTGATTGTAGCTTTTAATTGAGGAACAGATGCGCTGATGTTAGGAAGCTTAATGATGTTCGCTTCCGGTAATTTTGCCAAATGCCCCAGCTCGGCTAGATCATCGTTAACCCCTTGTTTTTCTGAAAGAAAATCCGAAAATTGTGAAAGAACTCTTGCCGATAAAGAGATATCTCGGGTTTCTATATTTATGTTTGCCGATGAGGCAAAGGCCTGTACAATGGGCAAAAATGAATAAGTTGCTAAGGCCGGAGCTTCATCTGTTATTGTATAAATGATTGTAGATTGCTGCATTCTGATTGTTTTTTCAATAGCATGATCAATGAAGTGCAAATTTAACCAATCTTTCTTATTTCTTTACGCATTGTGATTCGTTTCGCTAACTTAAGGGATTCTAACAGGGCGAATGTGGAATCAAAAAATTAAATTAAATTAGAGTTGCTCTTGACAAATGATTAATATGTTGGTCTTCCGTCAGTCTATTTTATTCACTAGTATACTCATCTTGCTGATGAGTATAAGCTGTAAATCTGTGGAAGCCTCTTTTCCTGATCTGGACAGAATGGAAATGGAAGAAATTAAACCTGTTGAATCTGTTATGAATATAGTAATGGAGATAAATTTAGCCCCTTATTTAAAGGAAGCAGAACAACACACACCTAAAATTTTTATCGGCAATACCAGTCAATGTGAAGGAGTAAGTTATGACTACAACTTCAGGAGAGATAATATTCAGTTTTCAACATCTGATAAAGCAATTAATTATGTACTCAACGGAGACTTCTCTTTGGAGCTAAATTATTGCCCTTTGTGTGTTACGCTCTGGAATGGAAAAAGCTCGTGCACGGTTCCGAGGCTTTATGGTTCATGTGGAATTGATGAACCAAGATTAAAATATTCCCTGGGATATAAAACGAGTATACACCTTAACAAGAATTATACGCTCGGCTCAAAAACTCAATTAAAGCATTTTAAAATTATTGACCCCTGTGAAATTACCTTTGCCAATTTTGATGTTACAGACCGCGTCAAAACAGAAGTTAAAAAAGAGCTTATAGCCCTGCAAAAGAACATTGATAAGGAGATTAAAGACATTGACATAAAAACCAAAATTAACTCGACTTGGGAAGCTCTGCAATCTCCCGTTAGTATGAGCTCCTATGGGTTTTTATATCTAAACCCAAGAAGCCTGGCACTGAGTGGTATTCGGTATAGAAATCAAAAAGCGTTATTTTCAATGAATGTATTTTTTTCACCCTTAATTTCTACAGCTCCGTTGAATTTTCCTGAGAAACCATTAAAGGAAATGGTAAAGTATGAACCAAAAAATGGATTTGATATTATTACCGATGTTCGGGCAAGCTACGATTCATTATCTTCCATATTGACACAAGAATTTTATAACAAAGAGATTAATGTAAAAGGCAGACCAATTGTCATAAAAGAGTTGAATCTTGTTGGAACACAAGACAGCCGTTTGGTTCTTAGCATGAAATTTGAAGGATTTAGAAAGGGAGTCATTTATTTAATAGGGACACCTCAAATTAATATTGAAAAACAGACTATCGAATTTAATCAAGTAGATTTTGATATTAAAACCAGAAATCTTCTATTGAAATCATCTCAATGGTTAATGAGTAAAAAAATTATTAATGAAATTCAGGACAAAGCAATTATAGACATGTCATCAAGCATAAAACAGGTAAAAAACAGATTGGAAAACGAATTATCCAAAGAAATTGTGGAGGGAGTACGAGCTGAAAGCCATATTGATGACATCAAGGTTTTAAAGCTGTTGTTGTCTACTGATTATTTGGCTGTAAGGTCAAACCTGAAAGGGGATTTGAAAATATTAATTGATTAACTGTGCTAAGATTATTCTTATTTCTTGTGTTGACGAGTGTTTATGTTCATTCATATGCTCAAAAAGTATCTTATACAAGATGTTCCGATGGAATAGTCCTTTCTCACAACAATGATTATCATGTGGTTTTTTCTGGAAAACCGGGCCCAGATAAGTCTGGGTTAAATGGTTACGCCACTAATGAGCTCATTACAAAAAACAAAATTTGGCTTTTCTTTGATCCGCCGAGTGATGGAATAATTAATATTAAATCAAAAGGGAAAAGTAAATCTTTTGGCACCTATATTTTTCAAGAAACTTCTGGAGACATTTGTGCGGACTTCCATAAACAGAAAGCAAAATTATTGGTATTTAAAGCCGACAAGAAGGAACTTGAGGAGATCAATCTTTTTATACGGGAGGGGATGCGTTATGCGCTTGTTCTGGTAGGAGAAGAAAGAAGCAAAGACTCTCTTCAAATTAATATTCAATTTGAACCACAGGATGAATTCGGAAATGAAATAATAGACTCTTTGTTATTTGATTTAACCACAAATTACAAAGACAAAAGGTATTCCTTACATATAAGGAATGAAAGGAGTAAAAAACCCGTAAAAGCTACGATTTCTTTTTATGGGTCGAATGAAATTAATGGTGTTTATGTGGCAAGCGATTTAATAATGAACCTTAAAAAAAGCATTAAATCCTGTGACCTAAAAGTAGATGCTGAAGGATATTTGTCATTTGATAATGAGCAATATGCTATTTTACTAAAAGATGATATAAGTGATACAGTATATCTTAAGCCATTGGTCAGGGGAACTGTTGCTAAAATAGATGAAATTTATTTTGCAGCTGGCTTGCCTACAATACTGGAAGAATCGCTTCCAAAGCTTAATCGACTCAGAGACTTTTTATTGGTGAATCCCTCTGTACACATTGAAATACAGGGACATGTAAATGGAGATGGAAAAAAATCAATTCGATCAAAAAAATTATCCAAAAAAAGAGCAAAGAGCATTCTTCAATATCTTCATAAAGCTGGAATTTCCTCAAATAGACTTAGCGCCATAGGATTTGGTTTTACTAAACCCGTATATGAACATCCTGAAAATGAAGTACAAAAAGAAGCCAATAGAAGGGTGGAAATATTAATTAAATAGACCCTTAGGAATAATAAGGAGAAATCATGAAGTATACGACCACACCCGATATGGCCACATACAACCAAATTGGAAAAGCAAACTTCGTCCATTTTTTATGCCGCTTATAGTCTCCCTCCCATGCAAACACATACGAAAATAAAACTAGAGGAATAACAGCCAGGCTTAAGAAGATGTGAGATATCAGGATAAAATAATAAACCCCTTTAATCGCTCCCGAACCGCCATAGGGGGTTGATTCCGATGTCATATGATAAAGGACATAGAGTAAAAGGAACAAGATTGAAAAAACCAGGCAAAGCTGAACTGTTCGTTTATGAATGTTGATTTTCCTTTGTTTAATTGCTGCTAATGCGACCAATAAACCCACTGCAGTCAGGCCGTTCAGGGAAGCATAAATCGGTGGCAGAAAAGAAAAATCGACGCCTTCAATTTTGATTGTAAATAAAACAGCAACGGCAACGGGAATGATTACTGAGACCGCTATAATCAGGTTTCTGGTTTTCTGATTGACAGGTGAATTATTCATGTTTCATTAATTTGTTAATATCACTTTTTAAGCGAAGAACTTCTTTTTTGTCAGCCAGTCCATTAAAGTCTGTAATATTATAAACCCCGCGAACAAAGCCTTTTTTATCCACAAGGGAAAACGCTCCAGAATGCGCATATCCCCCTTGAGCCTCTTCATCCTTTCCGGCAAAAACCTTAAAATCCCGAATTCCCAGACTATGTGTTTTCTCTTCTTCCCCAGTTAAAAAGTCCCAATTCGGACAAGATTCACAAAGTTGATTTTTGTGGTTATTTAATACAGAAGGGGTATCATGTGAAGGATCAATCGAAAAAGACAAAAACTGTAGGGGGTTGTTCGGCAGGGATTTTTGATAGAAATCTTGGAGTAATTTCATTTCTCTATTCATAATCGGACAAATTGTTGGACAGCTTGCAAAAAAGAATTCTGCCACCCAGATTTTTCCTTTATATGTTTCGCTTTTAACAGAGATAGAATCCTGATTTAGAAACCCTGAGAATTCTATTGGCTTCTTAGATATGAATGGAAGCTTTTCATTTTTCTCTTGCTCCTGTCCACATCCAATGAGTAAACATAACAGTAAAATAGAAGTTAGTTTCATCACTTGTTTTTAGCTGCATTGTTTTTATCATATTGCTTTTGCAATAAGGCAATACTTTGTTTCATCCGCCTAATATGACCTTCCTGTTTTCCGGAAAGCACCATCCTTAGATGCTGTTTTTTGTCTAAAAGTAACATCAGCTCTTGGAACCCTTCACCACCAAAATACTCTTTCCCTTTTTGAAGCAGAGTTTGGCCATTATTTTCTATGTTATACACCGATCTTGCATCTCCGCTTGCCAGAATCCATAGCTCAGGGTCATAATTTTCAACACGGGCCTTAATTTTTGCATTGATTTTAGTAAGATCCCTGACCTGATTGCCTTTGCCATCTGTAACAAAAGATAGAATTTTTACTTGTTTCAGTTTTTTAGTTCTGTTTTTCCAAATGTGCTGATAGATCATTTGATTTGTGTGCCACATTAATATAGCACAGCTATCTGGACAGGTATTTTGAATCGTTGTGATCAAGAGAAGGTCCCCTTCAAATTCGGAGGAGTTTCTTTTTACACCTTTAACATCCTTAAACTCAAAAGATTTGATAAGGCCATAATCGTCTAAAATTTCAAATTTATGCTCGCATCTTCTGGACATGAATAATACTAGCAAGATAAAGAACAATGCAGGGCCTGCAACAAGAAAGAATCCTATAATATTATTTAATCTGTTTCTTGCCAATTAATGGGATTAAGAGACCATGCTGGAAAAGGCTTCACCAACTGCAAGAGCCTCCCATAAGGCGATAAAAATGAGGTATAATATAAACAATGTATATGGAATAAGTATGACATTTCTCATCCACTTGATTTCATCTCCAAGATGCATAAAGACCATCACGATATACCCGGCTTTTAAAAGGGTCATAACCACAAAAGACCACTTGATATAAGGCCACAAATCAGAGCTTTGCTTGATATAAGAGCCCAAAAGAACTTCTATAACGGTTATCGCAGTTAGTAAGATTGTTACTTTCCAAATTTTACTTCTGATACGCTTTCCTTCATCTTCCGAATGGTGTCCGTGAAGGGAATATTCAATATGATCATCTCTTTCCATAACTGTTTTTCTTATTTATACAAGGTAAAAGAAAGTAAATACAAATACCCAAACTAAATCTACAAAATGCCAGTAGAGGCCGGTTTTTTCAACCATTTCATAATGCCCCCTTTTGTGATAAACCCCTTTGATTACCCCCAAAAGAATTATAATATTAATGATTACTCCAGAAAATACATGAAACCCATGGAAGCCTGTAATAAAAAAGAAAAACTGACCATACTGCTGCGGCCCATATTCATTTTTATTTAAGTTTGCTCCATAGGTCACCATATTCGCCTTTCCGCTATACATAGAACTGTAGAACATTTCTTCTGCTTTTTTTCCTTCTATTTCTTTTCCAACAGAGAAGTCACCGCCTGATTTTTTAATTATTAGTTTGAGATGCTCGTCTTTCTGCTTTTTCACACTTGCGATTGAACCGTCATGCAGTTTAATTTTATTTCCATCGAATAAATTTCCTTTCTCAGCTGCATGTTGATAGGTATGCAATAAGTCGTCCTTAATCACATCTCCTTTTTTATGATGTACCCCTGCTTCAATAACAGTAAAGCTTTCTATTTCACCAAAATGACCTTTGACAATGGCTTGAGAACCATCTGCCAATTCTATTTTTCCAAACTCAGAACCATGAATAAAGTGACTCCATTCCCAGGCCTGTGAACCCAAAAAGAAAAATCCCCCTATGATTGTTGCAATCATCCATTTAATGACACCCTTTTTATCCATTCGGTGTCCGGCTTCAACCGCCAAAACCATAGTAACGGATGAAACAATTAATATAAATGTCATTAATGCCACATAAATCAAAGGATATCCATGACCTAAGAATGGTAAGGTATTAAAAGTTTCTTCCCCAATTGGCCACGCTTCAAGTGTATCATGCCTTGTAAAGCCATAAGCAACAAGCAGTCCACTAAAGGAAAGCGCATCGGAGACTAGAAAGAACCACATCATTAATTTACCATAACTCGTTTGGAAAGGTGATTCTTTACCTCCCCATAGAGTTTTCGCATCTAATTGAGTTGAGTGACCAGCCATTGAAATATATTTTTTGCAAGTTTAATGAATAAAAACCAAAAACAGTATCAAATACCCCCATAAAAGCCCTAAAAAATGCCAGAAAATGGCAGTGAGCCGTAATGAAAGATTATTTTCTGAGCTAAAATTATTTCTAAATGTTCTAATGACTATTTTCAAAAGATAGAGTAAAGCCACAAAAATATGTGCTAAATGAGCGTATGCCAGAATAAATAAAAATCCGGATGCATTGTCTCGAGATGTTTGAGCTTCATCCAGGTCATGAGCAGAAAGCTCCTTCCCACTTTTTCTCTTCAGGTTACGCCCATCCATAATCAGCTCTTCTCCTTTAAACCAAATTTTAAAATCTTTTCCGATTTCACCTAAAGGCACCAGATCAACCCTGCCAAGCTGAACATTCTGAGCCAGTGTTCTCAGCGTTAAAAAATCCGCAGGACCCATCTGAGTGGAATCGTTTATAAAGAAGGTTTCCTTTTTATAAATAAGAGGCGCCCCATGATATAAGAGCTGAATATCAGATGGCATATTTTTGATTTTGTGTCCAGTCGGATTCGACTTGCTCGGGATAAAGTTTTTCAAAAATGATTTAAAAACTTTAAGGTCCCTACCCGCTAATACTTTATTATTGATAGTGAAATGATTGTTTTTCACCTCAATCAATTGATCTTTAATTTTCACCTCAAAAGGTTCTCCATATTTCCCGTTGGACACCATAATCAGAGATGTTCCGTAAATGCCCTTTCCTCTTAATTGTTTAAATCCTTGAAACTGAAAATAGACGAATAAACAACCTAAAAGAAGGGTGGCAGCCATGAGTGATTTTAAATAAAGCTGATTGTCTTTTTTTGCGAATTTTATGGCTAAAATGAAGCTTATACTACTTAACAAAATACTGATTGTACTCCACCAGAAAGCTTGGGGTAAGGACGCTTTTAACCAGATAGCGTCTCCCATTAATACTATATAGGCAGAGGAAAGCCCAGTGAAGAACATCACAATACTAAAGATGCTCACATACACTAGGTTTTTTTTCATTTTTTCATGAACTACGGGGTCTTTGTCTTTAGATAAATCCATCATTTAAAAATTAGTTAACTCAAATTTTATCGAGTACATAGGTAAATTGAATAATAGGTAAATATATAAATGATGCGAACATGAGTTTGCGCGCATCAGAATCTTCAAGACTCAAGAACAGTTTGTAGGCATAGATAAAAAACACAATACCTAATGAAGCGACAACAATAAAAGTAATATTCCCCGTCCATCCAAATAGCCATGGCGCCAGGCTAAATGGTATAAGAGCCAGTGAATACACCATTATTTGAAAGGCAGACTGTTTGGATTTTCCATGAATGGAAGGGAGTAAATGAAATCCTGCTTTTTGATAGTCTTCATGTGTTATCCATGCAATTGCCCAAAAATGAGGGAATTGCCATGTGAATTGGATAAAGAACAAAATGCCAGGCAAAAACCCAAATTCATTCGTGGCTGCAATAGCCCCTAAAAAAGGGGGAACGGCTCCTGGAAAAGCTCCTACCAAAACTGCCCATGGCGTTTTTGTTTTTAATGGGGTATACATAAAGACGTATGCCACGAAAGCCCCAAGTCCCAAAAGGGCACATTTAAGATTGATAAGATAGAGTAAAACGGTTCCAGAAATAAGTAAAAGAATTACAAGGAAAATCCCCGTAGAAACTGTAAAAGCTCCAGTTGGAATCGGCCTGTGCGCAGTGCGGCTCATTAGCTTGTCAAGGTTTCTTTCCCATATCTGATTGGCCCCATTAGATGCCGCTGTGACAAAAGCCCCTCCCAACATTAAAAAGGTGATTTCTATAGGATCTGATCCTTCCGCAAAGAGATAACCTGATAAAGCTGAAAGAACGACCAGAAAAGAGAGCCGAAACTTTGTAAATAACATAAAATTTTTAAACATGCTATTGTGTCTTACAGGCTGGGTGAATCATTGAGGTGCAAAATTACGAATTATATGTAGTTTTCTCAGGTTTGTCTGCCATGAAATGATTTCAAGTCGAAAAAATCAGTCCGATTAGAATTTCTTCAAGGCTTAAACTATTATCTTTAACACAAAAACTTTGGAGATGTTTGACAACCTTATAATTGAAAGCCAAAACCACATAACGACTATTACTATTAATAGACCTGAACAACTGAATGCATTAAACAAAAAAACGATTCAGGAATTACACTCCGCTTTGAAAAGCTATGTCAGCGATGACAATACAGGAGTCATTATTCTTACCGGTTCAGGAGATAAAGCTTTTGTTGCCGGAGCAGATATTAAAGAATTTGCTGGGTTTTCAATAGCAGAGGGAGGGGCTTTAGCAGCAGATGGACAAAATTTATTGTTCAATATTTTGGAAAATTACCCCAAACCCATCATCGCTGCGATTAATGGATTTGCGTTGGGAGGAGGTCTGGAATTGGCGCTGGCTTCTCACATAAGAATTGCATCTGAAAATGCAAGAATGGGGCTTCCAGAGGTGTCACTTGGAGTCATTCCCGGATATGGTGGAACACAACGCCTGGCCCAGATGGTTGGGAGAGGAAAGGCCAACGAAATGATTTTTACAGCTGGCATGATTAAAGCGGAAGAGGCCATGAATGTCGGTTTAGTAAACCACGTGGTGGAGCAAAGTGTCTTGCTCGAAACCTGTAAAGAGATGGCACAAAAGATGCTAAAAAACTCTCCAATGGCCATTAGATCGGCTATTAAATCTGTTAATGCGGGTTACAAAAACGGGGTTGACGGATACGAGGTAGAAATAGAAGAATTTGGCAAGTGTTTTGGAACATCAGAATTCAAGGAAGGGACAAGTGCATTTATGGAAAAGAGAAAAGCAAACTATAGATAAATTTAATGACAAGTCCTATAAAAAGACTGTTTGGTGAAGTAGCTATTTATGGCCTATCCTCTGTTGTTGGAAGATTGCTGAATTACTTATTAGTTCCTCTTTATACTTATATTTTTATTAATCCTGCAGATTACGGAGTAGTGTCCGAGCTATATGCCTGGGTAGCATTTTTAATTGTCCTATTGACTTTTGGAATGGAAACGGCATTTTTCAAATTTGTTCAGGATGAAAAGGATAAAGACAACGCCTTTTCCACGGGACTATCCGCCTTGCTTTCTCTCAATACTGTTTTTTTCTTTTTGATTTTACTGTTCAATGAAGAGATCGCAAGTTTATTGTTGTACAAAGGACATGGAGAATATATCATATTGTTGGGAGCCATTGTTGCAATTGATGCGATTTGCGCCCTGCCGCTGGCAAAACTAAGAGCCGAAGAAAAGGCAAAAAGATTTTCAATAATCCAATTGACTTCTATCGGGGTAAATATCCTTCTCAACTTAATATTTCTATTGGGGTTTTTCTCGCCTCAACATCCGGAAGAGGGTGTGCTTTACATTTTTTTAGCCAATCTTATTGCGTCATTAGTAAAACCGTTGTTGTTATTTCGATCATTTAGTTTGATGTCAGGCATAGATTGGAACCTGCTAAAAAGGATGTCCTTATATTCATTTCCATTGGCTATTGCTGGATTTGCCGGAATAATCAACGAAACCCTTGACAGGATTTTGATTAAGCAAATGCTGTTTGATCCAGGCACCCCATCTTCTCTCGAATACGCTGAATCTCAAGTGGGAATTTATAGTGCTTCATATAAGCTTGCCATGCTGGTTGCTATATTATTACAGGCATATCGTTACGCAGCAGAACCTTTCTTTTTTCGTCAAATGAAAAACGCAGACCGCAATAAAATATATGCTCAGATCATGAATGTATTTATTGCATTTGTTTGTGGCGTGTTCCTACTCGTGACTTTAAATATTGACCTGTTTAAATATTTTATTCAAAATGAGACCTACTGGGTTGGATTGCAGGTGGTGCCGATACTTTTAATGGCCAATATTTTTCTGGGAATTTATTACAATCAAAGTATCTGGTATAAATTGAGTGGGAAGACAAAATTTGGTGCCTATATAGCATTGACTGGAGCTGCAGTAACTGTCCTGATTAATGTTCTTTATATTCCAGAATATGGGTATATGGCAAGTGCCTGGGCAACCCTTATTGTGTATTTTTTACAGATGGTGATGTCATACATTTTGGGTCAAAGACATTATCCTATTCCATACAATCTGCTAAAATTCATTTTCTACATTGGACTTGCTCTTATTTTATTTTTCCTTTCTCCATATATACAGGTTGATAACTTTATGCTCAACATTGTCGCTCAAAACAGCCTTTTAATTATGTTTATTATTATAGTTGTGATACTCGAAAGGCAGGGAAAGAAGGCTTATTAATAAGTAAGTATTACCCCTCCAATTAATTGATATCTGTTAGGTTAATCGTACTGAAAACCATAATTTTGCACTGATAATTGCTATGACAGAATTTAAGGCAGGTCCTTTATTAAATCAAATTGAATTCCCAAAAGACCTTCGGGATAAGTTTTCCATTGAAGACCTCCCCCAGGTTTCGGCAGAATTAAGGCAGTATATTATTGATGTAATTTCTGAAATTGGGAATAGTCATTTTGGAGCAAGTCTTGGTGTTATTGAGCTGACCGTTGCTTTACATTATGTCTTTAATACTCCAGAGGACCAGCTCGTTTGGGATGTTGGACATCAGGCCTATGGACACAAAATTTTAACTGGGCGAAGGAAAGACTTCCACACCAATAGAAGTAAAGGGGGGATATCGGGATTCCCTAAAAGATCAGAAAGCGAATTTGATACTTTTGGCGTAGGCCATTCGTCCACCTCTGTTTCAGCCGCCTTAGGTATGGCAGTGGCAAATCATCATAAGAAAAATAAAGAGGTACAGCACATTGCTGTAATTGGTGACGGAGCAATGACAGCAGGTTTGGCTTTTGAAGGCTTGAATCACGCTGGATTTGAAAAAGACGCTAATCTTCTTGTAATACTTAATGACAACTGCATGTCAATTGATCCGAATGTGGGCGCTTTAAAAGAATACCTCACGGACATTACGACTTCTCACACCTACAATAAGGTGAAAGATGAGGTGTGGAAAATACTTGGAAGGATCTCCAAATTTGGCCCAGATGGCAGGACAATAGCAGCAAAGGTTTCAACAGCATTGAAGGCAGGTATCTTGAAACAAAGTAATTTATTTGAGTCACTAAATTTCAGATATTTTGGACCTATTGACGGGCACGATTCCATAGGTGTTGCAAAGATTCTGCAGGACTTAAAGAATATTCCCGGTCCAAAACTTTTGCATTGTATAACTCGAAAAGGAGCAGGGTTTAAGTATAGCGAAGAAGGCAACCCTACAAAATGGCATGCACCTGGTGTGTTCAATAAAGAGACAGGTGAAATTGTTAAAATAATTCCACAAAATCCAGAACCGCCGAAATATCAGGATGTCTTTGGCCACACCATTGTGGAGCTTGCAGAGAAAAACGATAAAATAATGGGTGTTACTCCAGCAATGCCTTCCGGATGTTCATTAAATATTATGATGGAAGCTATGCCGGACAGAGCGTTTGATGTGGGTATTGCCGAGCAGCACGCAGTAACATTTAGTGCCGGACTTGCGACACAAGGCATGATCCCTTTCTGTAATATTTACTCTTCATTTATGCAAAGAGCATACGATCAGGTGCTACATGATGTAGCAATACAAAACCTCCATGTCGTCTTTTGTCTTGATAGAGCGGGTCTTGTTGGAGCGGATGGTGCAACTCATCATGGTTCCTTTGACTTGGCATATATGCGCTGCATTCCTAATATGATTGTGTCTGCTCCCATGAACGAAGAAGAGCTCAGAAACCTTATGTTTACGGCTCAGCTACCTAATCAAGGGCCATTTGTAATAAGATATCCTAGAGGGAGAGGTGTTATGTCTGAATGGAAAAAACCATTAAAGGAAATTAGTGTGGGTAAAGGAAGAAGAGTAAGTAACGGGAATGAAATAGCCATATTATCTATAGGTCATCCAGGGAACTTTGTTCAAAATGCTATAGAAGAGTTAAGCGAGAATGATGTTTCAATAGCCCACTATGATATGCGTTTTGTAAAGCCAGTTGATGAGGTTATTTTACATGAGGTCTTTACCAAGTTTAAAAAAATCATTACTGTGGAGGATGGATGCATAATGGGTGGATTTGGCTCGGCGGTAATTGAATTTATGGCAGATCAAAAATATCGGGCTGAAGTAATCAGACTCGGAATTCCAGATCAGTATGTCCACCATGGAACACAAAAGGAATTGTGGGAGGAATGCGGGTATGATACTCAGGGTATTGTCAAAGAAATTAAAAGGGCACTTTCCATCTCAAAGCAATCAAGTAAACTGAAAAAAAATATCAGTTAATCCTAAAATTTAATTTATATTGGTCGACTAAATTTCTATTTTATGTCAGCTAAAACCAATAATAGCGCCTTATTTACACTTACCACTGTCTTTTTCTTTTGGGGGTTTATTGCTGCCGGGAACAGTGTTTTTATTCCTTTTTGTAAAAACTATTTTCACTTAGACCAATTCCAAAGTCAGCTCATAGATTTTGCATTTTACCTGGCATATTATCTTGGGGCACTTTTGTTATTTACCATAGGGTCTTCGACCGGTAAAGACCTCGTAGGGCAATGGGGGTATAAAAAAAGTATAGTCTACGGCTTGTCTTTTTCTGCTTTAGGAGCTGTAGCTATGATTATTTCCGTTTATCTGAATGTGTTTTCCGGAATGCTGTTCGGCTTGTTTATCGTTGCTCTTGGATTCTCACTGCAGCAAACCTCTGCGAATCCGTTTATGATAGCACTTGGAGACGAATCAACAGGAAGTAATCGAATTAATTTAGGGGGAGGGATAAATAGCTTGGGCACCACCGTGGGTCCTTTAATTGTGGCGCTGGCTTTATTCGGGACGGCATCAGCAATTAATGATGAAATGATTGAATCCTTAAGCCTGTATCAGGTGATTTTGTTATATGCCTGTGTTGGAGCATTGTTTTTAGGAGTGGCTATATTATTTAGTGTGTCTAAAAACCTTCCTAGTGGAGTGAGCGTAGATAAACCTGAAAAAGCAAAAAAAGCGATGGTTACCCTGTTGGTTATAACGGGATTATTAATTGCCTGTTTTGCTCCTGTTTTTGGAAGCTATTTATCAAAAGACCAGAAAAAAATAGAGCAGATACAGGCAGATGTAAAAGTGCTGAAAAAAGAGGGTGTAAAAAAGGCTAAAGAGATAGAGTTCAAGAATGAGGAAATAAAATCATTGTCAGGGCCTTTAGATCAACAAAGGATGCTTTGGTTAAGTGCGGGCTTATTGGTAATTATCGGAGGACTTTTATATGCTCATGTTAAAGGAAAGAAAGAAAAAGACCAATGGGGAGCAATGCAGTATCCACAGCTTACACTTGGAATGCTTGCCATATTTGTCTATGTGGGAGTTGAAGTAGCTATCGGAAGCAATCTGGGTGAATTATTAAAAAAGGACTCATTTGGGGGGTATGGAAGCTCAGAGATTGCTCCTTTTATTGCCATGTTCTGGGGGAGCCTGATGATTGGGCGATGGTCAGGAGCAATCAATGCCTTTGACCTTACGAACAAGGTTAAAAACATACTTAAATTCTTCGTTCCATTAGCTGCCTTTTTTGTGGTTTTAGGTCTCACCTCTGCTTCTGGATATGAAGTGAGCCCTTTGTATTGGTATATCTTGTGTGTTCTGCTACAGATAGCGGCATTTTATATTACCAATGATAGGCCGGCGTTTACCCTAGGCGTGTTTAGTGTTTTAGGAACTGTCTGTATTATTATTGGGTTAATGACTTCAGGTACAGTTGCTATATATGCATTATTAAGTGCGGGGCTTTTTCTATCTATTATGTGGCCTTGTATTTTTTCCTTGTCTTTATCAGGACTCGGTAAATATCAAACTCAAGGGTCTGGATTTCTTGTAATGATGATATTGGGAGGGGCAATTATTCCTCCTATTCAAGGTAAAATTGCTGATGTTATTGGAATTCAGGAGTCCTTTTTTATTGGGGCCTTTTGTTTTGCTTATCTGGCATTTTTCGCGTGGTTTCTTGGAAAAAAGAAAGCACAAATTTGAATTGATAATTCGTAATTCACATTAGAATTTCCTGTAAAATAAAGGCGGTTTTTCTTTTTTTTTAATAAAACAGATGTACTTAATGTCATATTTACACTTATTATTCATACATTAGTGTTTGAAATCACAAATTAACTTAGCTATGAAGAAATTTTTTACATTTTTATTTTTACTAATTGCTGGCTTTGGATACTCTCAAATTGAAGGAGTATGGTATTTAGCCAATCAACCTGCAGCACTTGGTGTTGGACCAAATTTAGGAGATATGTCCTGGTGGTCAAACAGTGCTGGTGATGTTACTACAAGAGCATGTTTGTTCGATGACAGCGTAACCTTTGATACATCGAATAATTTTGCAAATGGCATGGGCTCAGAAACCTGGCTTGAAGTCTGGCAAGGTGTGGCTGCTGAACAATGTGGAGCTCCCGTAGCACCGCATAATGATGCAACAGGAACATATACGTACGATTCTGGAACAGGCCAATTAACCATTGATGGAGTGGGAGCTCATATTGGATTGGCAAAAGTGTATAATGGAGGAGAGTTGGCGGATCCCGCAAATGCTCCGGCATCTATTACCTATGATGTTTCTTTTTCCCCTGATGGGAATACATTGACTGCAGACATCAACTTTGGTGGAGGTTGGTGGCGTTTTATTTATCAACGTTCAGGCACAACTGCCGGTCCATCGACATATGACGTTACATTTAATGTCGATATGAGTGACTATACAGGAGCTTTTACTCAGGTGTACATGAGCGGGTCTTTCAACGGTTGGTGTGGAGATTGTAATGCAATGGTTGATGCCGGTGGAGGTATTTGGAAGCTAACCCTTCCTTTATCAGCTGGTGCAATGCAATATAAGTTTACAATGGATAACTGGGCAGCTCAGGAAGAGTTTCTTGGAGGAGAACCCTGTACTATTACGGATGGTGGATTTACAAATCGTTATTTAGATGTTACAGAGTCAGCCATGCTACCCGTAGTTTGTTTTGAAAGCTGCGAAGCTTGTCCGGGTGGAACCGGAAGTGAATCCAATGTGACATTTAATGTTGACATGTCCCAATATGCAGGGACTTTTACTACGGTATATGTTAGTGGTAGTTTCAACAGCTGGTGCGGAGATTGCAATGTATTAAACGATGCGGGAAGCGGTTTATGGAAAGGGACATTCCCATTAACTGTAGGAGAAGCAATTGAATATAAATTTACTATGGACAACTGGGCAGCGCAGGAAGAATTTGCAGGAGGAGAATCTTGTACCATTACGACAGGTGGATTTACAAATCGTTATTATTTGGTAGTGACTGGAGATCCTTCTATTTCTATAGTGTGTTTTGAAAGCTGTGACCCATGTTCGGTTGGTTTAGAAGAAACAACAGGAACTTCTTTTTCAGTTGTTCCAAATCCATTTAATTCGGAAATAGAAATTGTTTCAGATGTATTAATGAAAAATGTACGTATTCTGGATATGTCTGGAAAAGAAGTATTCGGATCAATATCTGATAATAAGAAGATGAAGATGAATTTAGACTTTTTGAATAGTGGAGTCTATACAATTGTTGTGGAAGGTGATGAGTCTATTTCTACGAGACGCATCATTAAAAAGTAGATTTGTAATTATTATTTTTAGTAGAATAAATGGGGAGCATTGCTCCCCATTTTTACATTATTATCTTTAACAAGATATAGAATCAATAATCATTAAATTTATCATGCATTAGTAACGCAAACTTTTATTCATATGTGTTTTTTTAAGGATTTCAATCTGGTTCTTTCTTTTTTATTTGTTGCCTTATTCCCTTTGTCTATTGATGCTCAATTAGAAAGGGAGTTTCCGATTGATGAAAGAGTAGATGAGCTATTATCTAAAATGACCATAGAAGAGAAAATTGGTCAGATGAATCAATACAATGGTTTTTGGAATGTTACCGGCCCCTCTCCAAAAGAAGGAAACGCTAAAGAAAAGTATAATCATTTAGCCAAAGGCTGGGTAGGATCGATGCTCAATGTTCGGGGAGCAAAAGAGGTAAGGGCTGTACAGGAGATTGCTGTCAATCAATCTCGGCTCGGGATTCCTCTTATTATAGGTTTTGATTTGATCCATGGCTACAAGACAATTAGCCCTATTCCATTAGCAGAGTCTGCCAGCTGGGATCTTGTTGCAATTCAAAAATCCGCGGCATTAGGAGCAAAAGAAGCCACGGCAGCTGGTATTAACTGGACTTTTGCACCTATGGTGGATATAACTAGGGATGCACGCTGGGGACGAGTCATGGAAGGAGCTGGAGAGGACCCATTCTTAGGAAGCCGAATTGCTGAGGCACGTGTACGGGGATTCCAAGGAAGACTTTTAGCCGAGGTAAATACCTTAGCGGCATGTGCCAAACATTTTGCAGCTTATGGATTTGCAGAGGGAGGCAGAGATTATAATACAGTGGATATTGGAGAAAATACATTGCATAATATCGTACTGCCGCCTTTCAAAGCTGCGTCTGATGCCGGGGTTCGTACATTTATGAATTCATTCAACGAGCTAAATGGTATACCGGCTACTGCCGACAAGAAATTGCAAAGGGACATTTTGAAGGGAGATTGGGGTTTTGATGGTTTTGTTGTTTCTGATTGGGGTTCTTTGAAAGAAATGATTGATCATGGCTATGCTAAAGACAGGAAGCATGCAGGTGAATTGGGAATAAATGCGGGTTCGGATATGGATATGGAATCTTACATCTATTTAAATGAAATTAAATCTCTGTTGAAAGAGGGAAAGGTTGAAATAGAACAAATAGATGATGCGGTTCGCAGAATATTAAGAGTAAAGTTTGAATTGGGTTTATTTGATGATCCGTACCGTTACTGTGATGAAGAAAGAGAAAAAGAAATTACTGGTTCACAAGAAATAAAAGAGGGCGTATTGGACATGGCTAAAAAGTCTATCGTACTTCTAAAAAACAAAGGCAATATTTTACCCTTAAAAAAACAAGGACAGAGGATTGCTCTGATTGGGCCGCTGGCAGCTGACAAGAATAGTCCTTTAGGTAACTGGAGAATTGCCGCAGAAAACAATTCGGCGATTTCGGTTCTAGAAGGTTTAGAATTATATAAAGGAAATACAATTATTCATGAACAGGGAGTAAAACTCGTGAATTCTATCCCTGAATTTCACCAAGAAGTGCAGATTAATACCACAGATAAATGTGGCTTTAAAGCAGCCAAAAAAGCAGCTAAAAAAGCAGATGTTGTGGTGATGGTCCTGGGAGAATATGGCTTTCAGTCGGGAGAAGGACGGAGTAGAACGAAATTAGATTTACCAGGCTTTCAGCAGGATCTCCTCGAAGAGATTTTTAAGATAAATCCTAATATTATATTGGTTTTAATGAATGGGCGTCCATTGGTGCTAAACTGGGCGGCAGAAAATATACCTGCAATTCTAGAGACCTGGCATTTGGGTACAAGAAGTGGAGATGCCATCGCACAGGTTCTTTACGGCGATTACAACCCAAGCGGTAAGCTTCCCATGAGCTTTCCGAGAAGCGTAGGGCAAATGCCTCTTTATTACAATTATAAAAGTACGGGTCGTCCAGGGCCCCAGGGAGAAGATGCGGGAAGTGTTTTTTGGTCGCATTATGGGGACGAGCAAAACTCGGCATTATTTCCTTTTGGTTATGGATTGAGCTATACAAATTTTAGCTATTCAAATATTGAATTAAGTGCAAATTCAATGAATTCAAAGTCGAGTATAAAAGCGTCTATAACACTTACCAATAGTGGAAATGTAAAAGGAAAAGAGGTTGTTCAATTATATCTTCGCGATCATTATGCGAGTGTGACCAGGCCAGTCAAAGAGCTTAAGGGGTTTGAATTGGTCGAGCTTAATGCAGGAGAGTCGAAAAAAGTAACATTTACTATCACCTCGGAGCTTCTTAAATTCTATAGTGCGAATCAAAAATGGGTAGCAGAGCCTGGAGAGTTTAGTCTTTTTATAGGATCTAGTTCTGCAACAAAACGTAAAGCTTCTTTTCGTCTTATTTCCGGAGAATAGATAATTAATTGGTAAATCGCAGTCAATTATAAGACATCCCTTATTTTTGTAGTATGGATCACGACATTGAATTAAGGTTTCAAAAACTTCAAAAGCATCTGACTAAAACATTTGGAGAGGATATTGATTCCCACGCTTTGTTATTTTTGATTGGAGTAAATGAACTGGGAAAGGGCCATAAGAAATATACCAAACAAGAGAAAACAGACTTAATCCATATTGCAATTTGTACTCTTCTCGTACCTGCAGGATATTATGAATATAAAGGACGAGATGAGGATGAATGGCCTCATTTTGAGCTTTTGAAAAAATTACCACCGATTACTACTGATGAGCAACAGCATTTAATCAAGGAAGCCATGCTCAATTATTTTATTGACAACAATTATTATACTGAAAACTCCGTTGAATCAATTTGAAAAATAAGAAGGGATGTTCTCTTCGTGAATTGCGAGTATTTCAAAATGTTTCTCTTTGTGCATGTCTTCACGAGTAATCATATTTAGCTCTTCAAGCTCTTCAAAGTTATGCAGACGATACAAGATGTAATCGTGATTGCTCAGCACATCGAATAACTCTTCCCGCTCACCGAAATTAAGCTTCTTGTAGCACTCCACCATTAGTACAGGTTTCTGATTGTCAAGCAGTTCTGGTATTGTCTTTAGTATTTCTTTATCATATCCCTCAGCATCAATTTTGATTAAAGAAATATTTGGAATCTTATTGGGGTATTTGTCTTTCAGAAAATTATTAAGATTCTTTCCTTTAACATCTAGCTGGTAGAAATGATTGTGGTCCTGGGTTTCAATTTCAGATAAATATCCCCCATTGCAAAATGAAGCATCTGAATAATTAAAAATATAGTCCCCGTCATGCTGCGTCGCAGCTATGCAATGTCCTTCTATATTTGCTCTTGAAATATTCAAGCGGATATTTTCTTCTAGGACCTTGAACACATATTTGTTGGGTTCTAGACCAATGACCATCCCTTTTTTACCTGCGGCAATACCCATAGGGATTGTAGTGTCTCCGGTGTGCGTACCAATATCAATAACCACATTTCCCTCCACACCGATATTTTTGTAAAAGTCAATGTTCTTTTTAGTAAGGACTACTGGTTTTTCTTTAGGGTGCTGCCATTGTGCAAAGGAGATTAATCCAATACCTGTAATTTCCTGATGAGAAATAACTGTACTGTATTCAATGGCTTTGTTCTTTCCCTGTTTGATTCGTGCGCGAATTTCTTTTAGTAATCTGATCATTCCTTATTTAACTACTAATACCTTTCCTACCTTTTTGTCTTTGCCATTATTTGTCGCTGTCCAAATAAAATACACTCCCGTTGACACTGGGTCTCCATTAACTGACTGACAGTTCCATGTGGCCGTGCCGCCGTTGGAGGTTGTTTTATATACAAGGTTTCCTGCAGCATCAGTTATTTTTACATCAGAGTTGTATCGAATTCCCTGTATGGTTACAGGGCCAGTATAATCTGGTCTTACAGGATTGGGAAAAACCACACAGGTTTCATAAGTTGGGTCCTCGTAGCTTGAGTTTGTACGATACGAAACCAATCCTTTATCTGTAATAATGTAAAGTTCCCCGGTAGTATGATCTAATTTCAGGTCGAATATATTATTGGAGATTAAGGGCGAATTTTCTGTAGTATGCTGTTCTATAATTTCTGATCCATCGGAACTCAAAAGTAAAATTCCGGCGTTAACCGTTGATATCCATTTGCGATTGCCTCCGTCTACTTCTATATCTGTAATATGCGTATTCCCTAAAACATATTCTACATTTCCTTCAAATGTAACTTTTACTCTTTGAGCATCGAATTCCCCAGGAAGAGAACCGAATGTGTTTGTGGCGTTATATAATATAGCAAACCCAGCATCAGTGCCAATCCATATTTCTCCATCAAAGTCAGCCGCTATTGCTGTTACATGATCTGAAGGAAGATTCCCGGAATTCACTCCAGTTGTAAGGTGAACATAGGAGTCATCTGAAATATCACTCAATGTACCGCTGTGGTTGTAGCCAAAAAGACCTTCTTTTTCAGAGGCAAACCAAAGGTGGTCACTAAAATCAAGAATCATTTTTTTAGTGTAGATATTTCGTGCACTTGCTCCGCAGTCAAAGTTTCTCCATATGCCATTTTCGTCTAAAACATTTAATGGTTTTTCGGTATAGCCATTTAGGGCCCATAAATTTCCGTTATTGTCATATAATACATCCGAAACCAAAGACCATCCATTTCCAATTTCTGTAAATTCTAAAGAGGAGTTTGAGTCTTTATAGATTTGCACATTATCTCCGTTGAATACTGTAAGAGGTTCTTCAGAATAGGATGCAACAGCAAATTGATTTGTGTTTTCTGGATTGATAGCGATATCAATAAAGTCCCAGATGTTTTTCCCGGCCCATTCATCCACCGTGTTTACATTATGAAACTCCCATGATTCATTTTCAAAAAGATGGATTCCGTTATTGCTGAAGGAGGGGAGCTTTCCTGTCAGCCTTCCACTTGCAATAGCAAGTTTATTGTTTTGCCAGTCCATAGAATAAAAAGCATTGTTATGAGGACCAATGACAGGAAACTTTCTAAGTGAAATTTCTGAAGGGAATAGATATAAACCGTTTAGTTTGTCAGCAGACCATACTCCTTCACTGCTCCAGATTGAGCGCGCTGGAGAAAGCCAAACAAACATGTTGTTAGAGTTATATGAGCCAATCTGATTCAGAGAAGCCCCATAGACATATATAGAACCAATTACATTTACCGCAAAAGAGGTGTCGCCAAGGACATTAATGGAATTGATTTCCAAGGAATAAATACCGTCAGTCAACAATGAGACCCCTCCATTAGTTAAATAAAATACGCTGTCTTTTTGATAATCATCGTGCTTGAAAACAATAAGTTGTTTGCCATTGAAGCGTTCAATTTCCGAGTACATGTTAGAGCTTAAAATCGGTAGGCGACTATCTATTTGCCAGGCACTTTGATCAGGTAAAGCAGGATCGTTAAGAAGTCCGAACTTTAACTTGCTAGGGGTAAGAGCAAATAAGGTGTCGTGTGAATAACTCAAATCTAATATGGCTTCATTTCCGTTCGTCGGATAAAAGGTGTCTTTGACTTCATCCTTGTCAAGGTCTAATTTTACAATACAGAAATCTGTGGCCACATATACATAATCTCCAATTCTTTGAAAGCGATTAATCCTTTTTGAATTGGGAACCTGGGCCAGTTTAATTGCTGGAATATTATAAATAGATGAGCTGGTAATTTTATCAATATTTCCGTTTTCATATCCTACGAGAACAGCCTGAGAGACTTCATCATAATAAATACTGGAAACATCAATGTCGGAAAGGCCATTAATATCAGTAAGCAATTCCTCTTCTTCAGTATCCCTGTTAAGAACAAAAACACCATTCCTAAAAGCTGTAAATATTGTGTTCTCGGCTTTTACAATATCTATGGCTTCGCCAGAAGCTACATGCAGCCTCCATTGTCCCATGCCTACCTGAGCAAAGAAATAATTCCCTGCTACCAGAGTTATTACCAATACAAATACCTTCACTCTAGAATAACGCATATTGTATAGATATATTGAATTAATAGACGAATCACTTTTTGGCTTTTTTAAGAATCAGTACAGCACTGTTTTTAGAGAAAACAACCCAATCCCCAGACGATAGGTAACGATCAATTGCCTGCTGATAAGTAACATTATCAAAGGGGTACTTATTTTCTTCCGCAGTTAATAAGACAATATAATTCGCATCTCCAATAAATGGGTAATGATAAATATAATCTCTAAACGCAAGATGAGGAGCTAAAGGAGATTGGGCGCTGACTCTTGCTGTTGGAGGGATTTTATCGAGTATAGTATAAACAGATGATACATCAAAGCTCCTATTCCAATGTTCTGAAGAGTAAAATTGAGTATTGTCTTTTTTGTAGTATTCAGAAGTTCGGTGCTGCATGAATTTTAAGGAACTAAAAGCACATACGCCCGCCATAGCAATTGCCAGGGTGATTTGATGTGATTTTAAGCGGCTGATAAAAAGATATAACGCAATAACAACAATAGGGGCAAATTCAATAGAGTAATGGTCGCTGATTCCCCATCGGATCGGTAAATCGTTAAACATTTTTTGAGCTACAATAGGAACCAGCATGATTAAGTATTCTGGAAAATAAAAGAGAGCCCATCCACCGGCCAAAATCAGAGCAATATAAGTTTCTGCTTTAATGCCATCATACATCCCTTCACCAGAATGATTCATAAACAGAAGCTTAATAGCGTCAATTGGATGTCTAAAAATATTGATAATCACTTCCCCGAAATTAGATCCCAGTGCATTGAAAGAGTGGTGCAGATACCCCCCCTCTCCTGTAGATAAACCAGGGATAATCACTTTAATTACAAGCACAAAATAAATGCAGGCAGCAAATGCAAAAAGAAGACTTGTTTTAAGCTCTTTCCAGTTCTTTTCAAGAAGATGTCTGAATGCCAATCCTGCGCAAATGAAAAATGCCCATAAAGCAATGTTTTCTTTAGAGATCAAAATCAATAGAAAGAAAATAATACTCCATTTTAGATTCTTCTTTTTATAATACAATAAAAACCAAGGAACGAACATGGTTCCCACTACATTATCGTGATAATCAAAGCTCAGTGCTGAATAAATACCCCAAATACAAAAGAAATGGACGAGTGCAATTGTGGCAAGGTTTTTTGATTTTCCAATATGTAATACAAATTTATAGATACCGACTCCACCGAATAATATAGCCAGCCATTGAAATATTAACATAGTATAGGATCCGAAGACCCAGTAAAATGGAGAAACCAGAATAGGATAGAGAGAAAAATGATCCGCCAGAACATTATCAAATGATGGCTGCATTATCATACAGTCGTTCCAGCGAAAGTGAGCATAATCAAAAATGGCATTTTGGTTGATACCTAAATCCCATCCATAGGTTCTGAAATTATAATGATTGACAAAAGTTATGGACGCGAAAATAGCCGCAAAAATGAGTAATACTATGACTACACCTTTATTTTCCTTGATATTCTCTACAACCTTCATTAAAAGTTCTTTTCTCCTATAATATAATTTGGTCTTTGTTTACTCTGAGCAAACAGCTTACCAAGATACACCCCAATAATACCAATCATGATTAATTGAATTCCGCCTATTAACACAATGGATGCAATGATAGAAGTCCATCCTGGAATTGCCTCATGACCAAAAGAAAAAATATAAATCGCGTAAACACCATAGAGGAAGGCTAAAAACGCAAAAAAGAGGCCTAAATAAATGGAAAAATAAAGAGGCCTTGCGCTTAATGATGTAATCCCTGTGAGCGCAAAGCGCAGCATTTTGGAAAAGGAATATTTTGTTTCTCCGGAAAAACGCGGATTCGGGCTATATTCAATAGCCTCCTGTCTAAATCCTAAAGAAGGAATAATCCCCCTTATAAAAAGATTACTTTCTTTAAATTCTCTTAATGCGAGCACTACTTTTCGATCTAAAAGCCTGAAGTCAGCAATACCCTCTTCGAGACGAACCTGACTTATGGAATTCACTATTTTATAGAACAATTTAGATGACCATTTTTTAAACCAGGGAAGTTTTTTATCGATTCTTTTAGTAAAGACTACCTCCGCTCCTCTTTGCCATTTATCAACCATTTCAGGAATCAACTCGACCGGATGCTGAAGGTCCGCGTCCATTGATAGTACAGCTTGATTTTCAGCATAATCTATTCCGGCTTTTACAGCCAATTGATGACCGAAATTCTTTGAAAAAGAAATGAATTTAATCTTTGAATTGTTTTTAGAATGTTCTTTTATTTTATGCAGCGAACTGTCGGTACTGCCATCATCTACAAAGATAATTTCATATTCGTTGACATCAATCTCTTTAAATGTTGCAGAGAGCCTGTCAATTAGTTCATCAATGTTCCCTTCTTCATTAAATGTTGGAATAACAACACTTAGAGATAGGTCTTGGAATTTCTCCATGGGGGCAAAGTTAATGATAATAACCCTTTTCTAGTATGCTTGTATTATATTTGCACAACAATAAGAATGCAAATCAATGGAAGAACGTTTCTCAACGAATAAAGCACCTAAACCTGTTGGACTATATCCTCACGCCCGTAGGGCCGGGAATTTATTATTTTTATCAGGAGTTGGACCTCGATTAGCGGGCTCAGATAAAAACGATTCAACGGTTCCAGGATTAAAGCTTGATCATAATGGAAATGTGCTGGAATTTGATTTTGAAGCGCAGTGCAGAAGTGTTTTTGATAATGTTAAGGTGATTTTAGAGGAATCGGGATCTCACTGGAGCAAGCTCATTGATGTTACTGTTTTTCTGGTTGATATGAAAAGAGATTTTCACACCTACAATTCAATTTACGCAGAGTATTTTAAGGAGAACCTCCCTTGTAGGACTACTGTAGAAATCAGCTCGCTTCCAACGCCGATTTCTATTGAATTGAAATGCATTGCCACAATTGATTAATTATGATAAGATTTAGTATTAGATGTATTATCGCTATAGCTACTTTATGGGGTAATACCTATTTATTTTATACCGGATATTGGGGGTGGGGAATATTTATGATCTTAATTTCTGCACTTGTAGTATTGTCCTTTTTCAGAAATGAAAGCATGATATTGGCATTGAATCAAATGCGACTAGGAAACATAGACAAAGCCTTTAAGTGGATTAACCGAATAAAACACCCGAATTTTTTACCAAAAAAACAGTATGCCTATGTGCTCTTTTTACAGGCTGTTCTTGGTGCTCAGGCTCAACAAGTTAATATGGCTCACAGTGAGCAGATGCTCAGAAAAGCCATGGGGATGGGATTAAGAACACCGGAAGATAACGCTATGGCTCGCATGCATTTGGCTGGTATTTGTGCTCAAACAGGTCGAAAAAAAGAAGCCCTTTCTTTACTTTCTGAAGCCAAAAAAATGGATAAAACAGGAGTGATGAAAGATCAGATTCGAACCATGCAACAGCAACTGCAGATGGCACCATCCAAGAATCAAATGCGAATGGCTCAAATGATGGGAGGTCGAAAAAAGTCTCCTAAGATGAGATAAATGAAAACCGTAGAGGTATATACTAAGCCCTGGAAAGACTACGAGCTTATTGACGCAGGTGGAGGAAAGAAACTTGAGAGGTGGGGAGATGTTATAACCATTAGACCAGAATTACAAGCTTATTTTCATAGTGGAATGCCCTTTGCAGAATGGAAGCAATTGGCACATTGGGAGTTTGTGGAAAAAAAGAAAACCAAAGGCTTTTGGAAGCAGCTTAAAAAGGATGCTCCCAGATCCTGGGGTGTCAAGTATGACAGACTTCAGTTTCATATTGAATTAACAAAATTCAAGCATGTGGGGTTATTTCCTGAACAAAGAATTAATTGGGACTTTATTAATGAACATTTAAGTGACGGAGATAAGTTTTTGAACTTATTTGCATATACAGGGGCCGCTTCATGTGTTGCAAGGAACAGAGGGGCGGATACAGTTCATGTTGACTCAGTAAAAGCTATGCTTTCATGGGCGAAAAGAAATATGGAAAGCAGTCGCTTGTTGAATATTAGATGGGTACATGAGGATGCGCTCAAATTCCTGAATCGCGAAGTGAAAAGAGGGAACAAGTATCAAGCATTGATTATGGATCCTCCCGCCTGGGGTATTGGTGCAAATCGAGAGCGCTGGAAATTGGAGGATCAAATTGACGCGCTGATGGCTGCAGCGGCAAATGTATTGTCTGAAGAGGGGTTCTTAATAATGAATACCTATTCTCCAGTTATTGAGCAAGCTACACTAAAGGAGCTGGTTGCCATCTATTTTCCCGAGCGAATGACGGAAGTATATTCATTGAATATGAAAACGAGCACCTCAAAAAAAGTTTATTTTGGCGAATTACTCAGGGTAAACAAACTGCAGACCAAAGAGAGCGACTACGATTCTTGAAACGAAGAGTGATTATTTTACAATAGCTCATTTGCCAGGTTTGCCAGTTCAGATCTCTCCCCTTTTTCCAGCTTTACATTTGAAAACAAAGGCTGTCCGTTGAGACGGTCTATTAGATACGCGAGCCCATTACTGTTTTCATCCAAATATGGAGTATCAATTTGATGCACATCTCCTGTAAAAACAATCTTCGTGTTTTCTCCAGCCCTCGTAATAATGGTTTTAACTTCATGCGGAGTTAAGTTCTGTGCTTCATCAATAATGAACATGATATTGGATAAGCTTCTCCCTCTAATAAAGGCTAAAGGAGTGATTATTATTTTACCGGTTTCCTGCATATCAAGAATGGCCTTGTGCTTCTTTTCGTTCTCTCCAAACTGAGATTTAATAAATTTCAAATTGTCCCATAGGGGTTCCATGTAGGGGCCAATTTTGTCGTTGGCATCTCCCGGGAGAAATCCAATTTCCTTGTTGGAAAGGGGTACAACGGGTCTTGCGAGAATCACCTGATTAAACTGCTTTGATTGCTCAAGTGCTGAGGCAAGAGCCAGCAGGGTTTTTCCAGTACCAGCAACACCCTGAAGGGCCACAAGCTTTACATTTGAATTAAGCAAGGCGTGAAAAGCAAAAGCCTGTTCCGCATTTTTTGGTTTGATTCCATAAACAAATTCTTTTTCAATTCGTTCAATTTGATCAACAGCATGATTATAAAAGGCAAGTGAAGAAGACTTTCCGTTTTTTAGAATATAATACCCGTTTACTAGCTTATCGTCTCCCAATACATCTTCTACATCAATTCTCCCTTTAGTGAATATTTCTCTAATTTTTTCTGAATCAACACCCTCAATAGTAGTGTTTGAGCGTTCTTCATTTTGAATAGCCACTTTACCGGTTTCGTAATCTTCCGCAATTAAGCCTAAGGCCTTTGCCTTGATTCTCAAATTGATATCCTTTGTTACAAGCGTAACGTGCTTTTTGGGTTCTTTTTCCTGGAGGTATAGGGCTGCATTGATGATTTTATGGTCATTCTTACCTTCCGCATAAATGCTTTCCGCATCAATGTTTTTTGGTTTTTTTTCCATAAGAACTCGAAAATTCCCATGTCCATTACCCAGTGGGATCCAGTCCTGAAGGCTACCACTTCCTGATAAACGATCAATAAAGCGGATGACTTCTCTTGCACAAAAATTCTTGGTGTCGTTCCCTACTTTGAATTTGTCTAATTCCTCCAGTACCGTAATTGGGATTGCTACATTGTTGTCTTCGAAAGTTGAAATGGATTGATGGTCATGTAGTAAAACGGAGGTGTCAATAACGAAAATCTTTTCTTTTTTGGCCATTAAAAATCTTTTTATGAAAGTTAGCTTTAATTAAAGGAAAGTAATAAAAACAGCAGAGCTATTTTTCTACAATCTAATGTTAGCATTATTTTGAATTATTTTTTTACCGTTTCTGTAATCGCGGAATCGAAATTAGAATATCGGAATCTAAAACCAGTTTTTCTGATTTTTTCATTTGAGACTTTAAGACTCTCTGTCAGCATTGTAGCCATTTCACCAAAAAAGATCATAAGAATACCTTTGGGGACTGACGGAATGATAAATGGTTTTTTCATTTTTTTTGAAATTGTTTTCATGAATTCCCGATTGGTGATATAACCATTCGCTGCATTGAAGGTACCCGGGATCTTATTTTCAATACAATAAACGAACATATGGCATAAATCATCTATGTGAATCCAGGGGACATACTGTTTGCCGTTACCTAAAGGAGCCCCTAGGCCTAATTTCACTTTATTCATGATTCTTTTAAGTGCTCCACCACGACTGTCAATGACCATAGCAATTCTAAGTTTGGAAACAGGACAGATGTCCTCAAAGGAATCACTTGCAACTTCCCAGTCCTTTACCAGTTGAGAAAGGAAATCATGCCCGTAAGAATCTTTTTCTGTTTTTTCATGGGTCCCGTTATATCCGTAGCAATTAATCCCTGAAGCGCTAATGTAGTATTTCAAGTTTGGCATTTTTTCGGCGGCAATTTTGAGAAAATGAATAGAATTCACTCTTGAATTAATCAAATCACTTTTACGATCGTCACTCCACTTCTTTTCAACAATACTTGAACCTGCAAGATTTATTATGACATCAATCTCCGAAAGATGTTTGCTTTCAATGGTCTGTTTATTAGGATTCCAATAAATATGGTGGCTTTTTTTTGGTCTTCGAGTTAATTTATATACTGTATATCCTTTAACCCTGAGTAACCTAGACAATGACTTGCCTATAAACCCCCTTCCTCCTGAAATCAGGACTGTTTTCATGTCAAAAGATTCTTAGAAATTAACACGGCCTGAAAATAGTCATTTATTGTATATCAATAATGCTATGAAAGGGGATTTTTATTCACAAAATGAACATATGTTGAAGTTTAGGTGTATTTTCGATGATAAATTTAGTTTTGTTGATAAAGACACTGCTTATTTGCTGTATTATAGGGGTTTCTCCTTTGTGGTCTCAGGATTGCCATTCTTATATTAATTACAAGAAGGATTATGATAAAGCCCTGATATGTCAAGAGGCAATGGTAAGAGACCTCAACTATCTTTACGAGACTATTTTAAAGACGCACCCAACACCATTCGTTTATTGCTCAAAAGAGGAATTTGACGTAGCATATAACTCGGCATTGGCTTCTGTGGGCTCTCCTAAAACAGTATTTGAGTTTGCACAGATTGTCGCTTCTTTTGTGAAAGTAATTCGGGATTCGCATACCTCATTCAACCCTCGAGATTTGCTTTTTTTATCTGGGAAAAAGCGAAAACTTTTGCCTTTTTATGTGATGAAATTTAATGAGCGCTATTATCTTTCAAGAATCTATACGAATGAAATTCCTGTAGGATCTGAGCTTTTATTTATTGGAAATATGTCTGTAGATAGTTTATACAGGCTCACTCGGACCTTTTGTCCAAACGAAGCAATGACAGAGTCATCAACGAGAGAGATTATACCTAAAATGATGGGAAATGTATTTAATGCCCAAAATCATTCGGCTGATGAAACTCTAAGATTCATTTATGTAGATAATAAAGGGGACACGGTCCGTAAAGAACTTTCATACATCAAACTTAAGCAGTTTGATAAAAAAGGGAAATGGTATCCGTCCAAAGAAATAGAATATGAATTTATTCAGGATGTCGGATATTTGAGAATTTTTTCTTTTGAAACGAAAAATGAGAAACGTTTTAAAAAAGAGATCAATAGATTTTTTGAAAAAGTCAAAGAAGTTTCATGCACTGACGTGGTTATTGATGTCAGAGAAAACAGAGGAGGATATGTACTATTACTAGAACACTTATTAAGCTATATAAGCGTAGATAAGACATCATACGACCTTATTTACACGTATAAAAGAAGTGATTTAGATCGATTTGAGACCTTGTCAAAGTTTAAAAAGATGGATTTCGTGAAAAAAGCAAAGAGGGTGTATCCAAGGGGTATGATCAGCAAAGAATATGATTTTTATAAAAGCTCCAAGGGGTCTGTAAATTCAATCTTATACGAAAAATCACTTGTGTATTCCAATAAATCGAACTATCGTGGAAAGTGCACATTATTTATGAACGGCCTGTCCATGTCGGCATCTGTATTGCTGGCATCTTGGTTTGAAGAAACAAATAGAGGAGACATTGTAGGTTCTCCATGTTTTGGGACACTAAGCGGAACCAATGGTAATCCTGCAACCATATTTTTAAAGCATTCTGGCTTACCGGTTTCAATATCCACATTAAAACTCACTCCCAAGGCCTATCAAAAAACGGAAGGGAAAGACCTTTCTGTAGACAAATTGATTTCTCTGAGCTTAGAGGATCTTAAAGAAGGTATAGATCCATTTAAAATGACCCTGATTAGGGATTAAACCGTTTAAACCTATCAAAAAAGGACTTCATCCGGGACCCATCAATAATTGTTTTTGATGTATCTGTAGAATTAAAGTTAACGAATAACTCACTATTATTTAATTTGGCTTTGAGCCATAATTGTATCCGTTCTCTATCTTCATTGATAAGCGTACTGTCATAGCTGATTTGAATAAGCCAAGCGTTCGTTTCAATGGAATCGGTGTGCTTAATTCCTGGATGCATTGTAAGTGAGGATATCGTATTGTATTGTGCCTTTAATTCAATAAACACCTGATCGCCAATTTGAGTCAATGTATTGATACTATCCAAGCGTGAATTCTTAATTTCTAACTCCGCTTTAATGGAACTAATTTGATTTTCTTTGGCCAAAAGCTCAGCAGCTAAAGGATTAATATCTTCTTTGTCCTTAAGATTTGCAAAACCCTGTCTTATTTCCAGGGTAGTCTGTTCAAGATGAAAAATAGACAGCTTTTTTTTCATTTTTGCGACTTCTTCTTTAGAAATAATTTCACCGCCATACGTAAGGGTTATTTTTTCAATGGCTGCATCAACTTCCTGATCTAACAAATAGACATTCGGAATAGGATGCAAAGCTATTTCGCTTTTCAAAAATTCTTCAGCCTTTTGATTATAACGGTCTTGTTTAACCATGGTATAACCAAAGTAGATACTTGGGATTATAGTTAGAATTGTAATAATCAAAATCACGCGATTCGTGCGTTTTGCAATTTTATTATCGAGGTTTTCTTTTTGTGGGAATTTTAAGATCCTGGCCGTAAGCAATGTAGCAAGAGAAATAAATACCGTATTTATAAAAAATAAATAAAAAGCACCAAGAAAGAATTCCATCTGTAATGTTGCCAATCCGTATCCTGCGGTACACAGGGGAGGCATTAAAGCTGTCGCAATTGCCACTCCAGGAATAACATTTCCTTTCATTTTACTGGCGATAGCAATAATCCCGGCGAGTCCACCAAAAAATGCAATGAGCACGTCATATATATTGGGGGATGTCCTAGCCAGCATTTCTGTTTGAGCTACATCTATTGGAGTTAATGAAAAATACAGAGTAGACGCGATTAAGCCAACCATGCCCGCAAATAAGTAGTTATACAAGGCTTTCTTTACCAGAGTCAAATCTGTTGTTGCCAAACCGAAGCCCATACCAATGATAGGGCCCATTATAGGCGAAACAAGCATGGCTCCAATAACTACCGCTGCAGAATTTACATTTAAACCTAGTGAACAAATGATAACGGCAAAAACTAATACCCAGAGATTAGTGCCTTTAAATACAACACCACTATCAATATTTGTACATATAACCCCAAACTCTTCCCGTTCATTTTTTAAACGAAAGCTATCTATTGTGTTTCTTATGATGTCAAAAAGCCTTTCCATCGAAAATTTATTAGGTTAAAAATAAAATTTATTATTTAATTGAAATCAGTACATATAATAAATTACCAATAATAGTACAGGAGCACGATGATCAGGTACCTTAAAAACTTGCCTAATAATATAAAAAGAAAAGAAGGAATTATTTTGGCTCTAAAAAATCCTAATGCTATACCAATGAAATCTCCAATAAATGGAAGCCAGCAAAAAAGAGCCAGCCAGTAGGTATATTTTTCTACCCTGTTCTTCCAGGAGTCTATTGTTTCAGCGGTCGCTCCAAATTTTTTCATCCAATACGGATTGCCCATTCTTCCTATAATATAATTTAACCACCCTCCCAGGGTATTTCCTGAGGTAGCAACAATTAGGCAGACTATAGGATTATAACCGAGAAGAATCATTCCGATAAGAAATGCTTCTGATGCAATTGGAACAATCGTTGCTGCAAAAAAGCTGGTTAAAAAAAGTCCAAGAAAACCAATTTCAAAATCAAGCATAAAAAAAGCCGGCATTGCCGGCTTCTAAATTAGATAAGATTTCTCGATTATTGTTTTACAAATTTTCGAGAAACTGATGACATTCCATCCGTGACATGCACATTATAAATACCATTTCCATAGTCTCCAGTATCAATTACAACATTGTGGAGGCCATTAGCAAGGGTAATGTTTTTTGTAAAAACAGTCCTGCCTGTCATATCAGTAACAAGGACATTAAAGTCCGAGGTGTTATTTACATTAAACCTCACAGTCGCTTCTTCAGTAGCCGGGTTTGGATATACAGATCCGATTTGAAAAAGTGAAGAGTTTTCTTCCAGACCAGCAGTCGATTCAAAGTTTAAACGAACATACGGAGTTGAGGTTTGATAATACCATGTTCCATCCGAATAATCTTGGAAAAAACTGGTTTGTGGATATGAACTTCCTGCGTTAGAAACCCTTAATCCTTCAGTAAAAGCCCCAACAACAGCCAAATAGGTTGTATTTGCATACAGATCAGCTGGAGCAATAAACGGAACTACTAAATTAGTATTCAGCATGTTTTGCTCTATAATAACTGGATCTGATTCTTCCACATATATTAAGGCATTGGCCAATCCTCCTGTTGCGTTTGGATCGATCTCATATAGCTTAACAAAAATTTCTGTTCCCACAGTGGCTCCACTTGATCCACTTGGCATACGAAGATTAATTGACTCTACTGTTTGGTCTTGCCAGATATCAAATAGATTTCCAACTTCAAATCCGTCAGCTCCATTAGAAGTACTTCCCGACACGTTGTTGTTGTCACGGGCATAGATGTACTCAGTAACGTTAAAGCTAATATTTGCAAGCTCGTTATTTGACGGATTATCATCTATAGAATCCATGGTTATGGTCCTAGTGGCTGTATAATTTGAAATTGTTGTAGGCGTAAATTGTGTGGTAAGATCTAAAGTTGTTGTATCTAAAGAATTTACACTCACACCAGCACTAGTCCCGCTAAACAATGCCCCATTTACTTCTACGTTTAATGTTACATTATCTTGGGTGTTTGTTCCGGCATTAAAAACAGTTGCTGAAAAATCAATAGGAGCTGCTTGAGTTAAAGGAACCTGATAATAATTCAATCCTTCAGTACCCCAGTACGAATCTGTTGTTTCTACGTCGTTGGTAGGGTTAGTAACTAATTTAACGTCGTCAATATACCAGCCGTACGTTACCCATACATTAGGATTTGATGCAGATCCCGGATAATTTGTCGTCCAGGAAAACCGAATCCAGATTGGGGCATTTGTAGGAGATAATATCGTCCCTAAATTAATTTGTTTCAAGTGCGGATTTGGATAAGCGGACCCTCCGGATGCAGAAAGAACAGATTGATCAAGGTTATTTCCGATAGGAGTAAATATTACCCCATCTGTACTAATTGAAATTTCCTGTAAATCATTAAATCGGGCACCATATTGTTCAAATTGCAAAGTGACCTGATTTGTCCCTCCAAGAGCTATAACATCTATTGGGTTCACGGTAGTTAAATTATAGACAACGTCCAGAGCCTGGGTTGCAGCAAATGGGTCGCCATTTACAAGTTCAGCATAATTACCACCAGATGTAGAATTAATACCAGCAGTGGACCACCAGCCCTCTGAGATGCTGTTGACGTTCCAGCCATAGTCAATACCGGATTGACTGCCGTTATCTATTGTCCAGACTGTTGAATCTGAAAAATCATCAGACCAAATGGTTATTCCTAAATCTTTCTGAATTTCATTAGAAAATGGTTGATTTGTTTTCCCTTCCGAAAGAATTTCTTCCATTGTTGGGATTTTAAGGTCTACTTGAGACCACGCAGCACTTGAAACGAATATCAAGCACAGAATTAAAAGTTGTTTTTTCATTTTATTTTTTTAAGGTGCGTAAATATACAAAACTCTTCATAAACGAGACCTATCTTTTAAAAATGGAAGTTGTTGTCTAATTTTATTCAGGTCAGAAATACTCACTGTATATTTAATAAGACGCTCATTTTTTAAATGGTTTGCCTGGAGATCTCCCAATGGATTGATTACACAAGACCCCCCGCTGTACACAATATTATTCTGATCGGTTCCAACTCGATTACAGGCCAATACATATGATTGATTTTCAATGGCTCTCGCCTGAAGCAAACTATTCCAGTGGGAAGCTCTTTTATCTGGCCAGTTTGCTACGTATAAAATAGCGTCATATTTAGCTTGTCCCTGAGGATTAATATAATTTGCTACGAGTTCCGGAAACCTCAAATCATAACAGATTTGCAGATTAAATTTCCATTCTTTATATGTTACAATTTTTTCTTGTGTACCTGCCGTATAAAACTCATCTTCCCCTGCAAGCCCAAAGGTTTTCCTTTTATCGTAGTGACATAGGCGTGTATCCGGATAAATAAATACGCCCCGATTAAAAGTTTTGCCATTTTCAGAAATGATTAAAGAAGTATATACAGCACAATTTTTTTCTTTGGAAATTTCTTGTAGAAAGTCAATGCCTTCTGAATTTGACATAGATTCAGATAGCAATTGATGATTCATGGTGTATCCAGTATGAAACATCTCGGGAAGAAGAAGGAGGTCAATTTGAGTTTCGCCTTTTAACAATGATCTGATTTTTTCAAAATTCTCAGATTTATTTTCCCAGGATTGATTGAGTTGTAGTATGGCTATATTTAGATCTTGCATAATTTTTCTATTGCTGATTGCAGTGTTTCATCTGTTTTTGCAAAACAAAAACGGATAGTATTAGCTTGCCTTCCCTTTTGACTAAAAACAGAGACGGGGATTGCTGCAATTTTATGTTCTGTTACTAATTCTACAGCGTACTCTACATCGTTTTTCTCAGAAACATTTTTATAGCTCACCAGCTGAAAATAGGTTCCTTCGCAGGGCATTAATTCAAACCTGCTGTTCTGCATTCCTTTTCTGAAAAGATCCCTTTTGTATTTGTAAAATGAGCTGAGCTCATTGATTTTTGCATGCTTTAAATACTCATGAATTACATTTTGACAAATGCTATTTACGGAAAACACCATGTATTGATGAATGCTTTTGATTTTATCCATAATTTGCTTGTCTGCTACGACATAACCCACTTTCCAACCTGTAACATGAAAGGTTTTACCAAATGAAGAAACGACAATACTCTTTTTTCTGAGAGACTCATATAAATGCACGGATAAATGAGAATTGTTAAAGTTGATGTATTCATAGACTTCATCCGATAATACATGTAGGTTTTCATACTTGTAAGCAAGACCCTCCAGCTCTTTTATGTCTTCTGTTCTCCAAACCCGACCGGATGGATTATGAGGGTTATTTGTAATTATGAGTTTTGTTTTCTCGTTAATGGCATCTTTTATTGCCTCCCAATCAGGAAGAAAATTCGAATTCAGAGGTACTCTTACAGGGGTAGCTCCTGAAAGCAGGATAGGTGAAATGTAGCAGTCATAGCTTGGATCCAGAATTACAACTTCATCCCCTTTATTTACCATGGCCTGAATAGAGGCAAATATTCCCTGTGTTGCACCAGCTGTTACAATGACTTCATCTTCAACAGTTATTTCTCTGCCATATGAGTTGTGGATTAATTCAGAAATAGAACGTAATAAGCCGGGGTGCCCATTAGAAGGACAGTATTGGTGGATATTATCATGAATCGTCTTTTTAATAATCTCTTTCAGTATTGGGTCAATAGGAAAATCTGGAAATCCCTGTGAAAGATTTATGGCACCATGCTCTGAAGCCATCTGGGACATAGTACTAAAAATGCTCTTATGAAGTGTTTTCATGATTAAGTATTGAAAATAGCATAAAACAAAAAAGGGAGGTACAAACCTCCCTTTATATTAATTAATCAACAATTTAATTTTTAACAATTCTATATGTCTTAAACACATTGTCGTTGTATATCTTAACAAAATACACGCCATTTTCTGACAATGTTAAATCAATTGTTTTACTGTCATTTCCAGAAATATAATTCTTGAATGAACTTATTATTCTGCCATTCACATCTGTAACCACCACACTGTAGAATCCATCAGCATCATTTGCTTTAATTGAGAATTCACCATTAGTTGGATTCGGATATAATTCGAAGAAGCTCAAATCAGTTTCCACTAATCCAATATTATAGTCACAATCTGGATCTACAAATAAGAGAACAGTAGATGTATCTCCATCACAAACACCATTAGACGTTACATACTGGAAGTTGTAGCTGCCAGGGATTGAACTTCCAACGATATTAGGACCCGAAAGCACAACGCCAGTTGGGTCAATCCAATCACCTCCCAAATCAATTGATCCTGATAAAGAAGTTAACAGGTTGTAGGGTTCGTTCATGCAGATTGTATCAGCTCCATCATTACCCGCAGAAGACGGGCCATAAATCACAAGTGTGGCAATGGTCGTATCTGAAGCACATGGAGTACTCACTACATACAAGAAGTCATGCGATCCTTCAGGAAGGAACTGAACTGATGCAATAGATCCATTGACAAAGGATTCCATTGGAGGGAAGCTCCAATAACCGAAATCTTCACCAGGTGTGATGAATGAATTCAAATCTACTGTACCCACTGCTCTACAGACATTGTCTGTACCATCTATACCAGGCTCTAATGAACAAGGAAGAACCTGTACCGCATCTACTACATTGGCACGGCCCCAATTGTTTGTTCCCTCAAAGGCAATTTCCAATTGGTCCGATGTGTCAGCAACGAAAAGCGTATCTAGAGTCCATTCAGGAGTATCTGTCGTATAGGATGAAATCTCCGTCCAGGGAGAAGTCTCAGACCCTCTTATAAATACCTTTGTTGTGTTTTGATCACCTGCCCACATTTCCTGAGCGTATGCAAATATAATCGCTACACTATCCTGAGTAGAAACATCAATTCTTGGCGAAGCCAATTTTGTTGTTGATGTTGTTGGCATACTAACGAATCGTGCATTTAGATCTCCTTCATAAGCAGCCATAGCCGCTCCACCAATACCTCCACCAGAGCCAATATCGTAGGTCCAGTCATCTACACCAACTTCATTTATGTTGTACCAGCAGACTCTGGTTTCCGAATCGTCTTCGAAAGTTTCCAAAAAGGGAACAGAGTAAGCACCGCAATCCGTTGTGAATGAAATTGTGCCCCAGTCTCCTGGAACTGTTCCACAATCAGCGGAAACGTAGAAATCATAATCTGTATTTCCGTCAAGGCCTGTAATTATTGCGCAGGTGTCAGTAACACTAGCGGATCCAATTTCAGTACCTGTACCCGGAGTAAATCCAGGCGCTCCATATTCTACAATCCATGCTGTCTCTGAACCATTGGGAGTCCAACAAACCTGAACACTCGTATCCGAAAGATCAGTAATAACCAGATCACTTGGTCCTGCGGCACTTCCAATAGTTACATAATAGATGCTAGAAGAATCTCCAGCTGCGTCAATTACAATCACTTCGTATGTGCCAGGAGACAGGTCCGTTGGCGCAGGTCCTGCTGCACCACCGTCAACTGAATAAGTGAATGGAGCAGTTCCACACATTACAGAGTCTATTACAAATGAACCATCTGTTCCTGTATTACATGTGGCATCTATAGGTGAGATGTCCACATTAACACTTGCCACATGTACTGTTACCTCTTCTGTTGTTGCGCTGTAACAGCCGTTATTATTACTTGCGACGTAAAACGAATAATCTCCTGCAGTATTTGCATCAGGCATTACACTCGTTCCAATTGCTTCCAATGGAGTTCCGTTTCCGAGAACTGTTCCTCCTGACGCCATGTCAAACCATGTCACATCAATAAATTCAGTAGCCTCATAACGTATCAATCCGTTAAAAACTCTCGGATTAAAGGTGCAACCAAAAAGTGTTCCTCCGTGTCCTTGAATAAATTCCATATTTGCATCAGAAGCAAATACATCTCCTGTAACGGTTCCATTCGTATAGCTTACACCTGTTCCTGCAGCTCCCATAATGAGGTGGAACGAATACGTTTGTCCAGCAGGGATGGTAATATTAACAGGAATAGGTAAATCGGTATAATTAGGATTAGCAGAAACGACAGATGCAGCAGAGCCAACAAGTGTCCAGCCCACAGCGCTCGTATTAGATCCTGGAACATTTAAATAGTTATCCGGACGGTAATAAATTTCTGCTGAGTTTGGTACTCCTGCGTTCATATTAATTGCAAAATCTTGAATAGTCACTTGATTTATTGCAGTAATGGGAAACATTACTCCAGCTTGACCATTACCAGCAGCCATAGTAGTTAGTAGTGAATCAAGTCCTGTAACTTCACCAACTGCCGCAATCATTACAGATGTGTCACCCAAACACGCGTATACATCGGGCTCATTAACTATGGCCCCAAATGGGATTACAGTTTCTGTAGTGTTAATTGTAATTGAAATTGGACTACTTTGTAGTGAAGACGCATCCATTACAACGACGCTATATGTTCCAGCAGTTAAACCTGGCGCGGGACCAAATGCTCCACCATCCACAGAAAAGGTGAAAGGAGCAGTACCACAGGATACAGCATCGATTGCAAATGTTCCGTTTGTATACCCAGTACACGTTTCATCTTGAACGGACAAGGTTACATTTACATCACTTATATTGAGCGTTTTTTGTGTTGCACTACTTTCACATCCGCCATTTGACTGTGTAACAAAAAAGTCATATGTTCCTACGGAAGCTGTGGGCATAACACTTGAACCAACAGCTTCAAAAGGAGAACCTGTTCCAAGTAAAGTACCTCCAATAGCATCATACCAGTTTAAAGGGTATACACCAGGAGGAACGTCATAATCTATTGCATCTCCGTAATTTCCAGAAAAGACGGTGATGCCATTATTATCCACTATTTGAAAAGAAACCTCATTTTGAAAGGCCCCAGCATCCCAGAGAGCAGTAATAAAATCTCCTTCAACAACATTGAAAGTTGCTGATCCTGCATTTCCTGCCGCAAGTGTAGCACTTACAAGGAGATTGCCATTTTGATCGTAAATATTAATCACATTTCCATTCCATCCATCACCCCATGAATCAACCATATTAATGGTGTATGTCAATGATAGGCCGCTCGCCGTAGCTTCTAATGGAATTGATGCAGCTCCACTGCAATAGGATAAAGGTGAATCAGTTGTTGGTGGATTAGGTATTACTGTATTTGCCGTACCAATGACAATAGTTATTGGCGAGCTTTGTAAACTAGCTGCATCTTCAACAATAACAACATAGGTTCCAGGCGTCATATCTGTTGGTGCAGGACCAAAAGCACCTCCATCCACTGAAAAAGAGAACGGGGCTGTACCGCAATTTACACTAGCAATTGAAAATGTACCATCAGCATTTCCTGTACAGGACTCATCCTGTTCAAGTAAAACTACGTTCACGTCAGTAACATTTACAACTAGCTCGACGGCTCCACTTTCAGTACAGCCGACTCCAGTTTGAGTCACGTAAAAACTATAAGACCCAGTGCTCGCCGTAGGCATCACACTTGTGCCAACACCTTCAAATGGCGACCCTGTACCTAGTACTGCTCCTCCCGGGGAATCATACCAAGTTAGAGTATAGGGTCCAATCTCAGGAACAGTGTAATCAATTGTTGCTCCAAAAAGACCCGAGAACACCACGGCTCCATTGTTATCAACAATATCAAATGACACTTCTCCTGTAAATGAACCAGTCACCCATGTCGCTGTGAGAAGGTCTCCTTCGATAACGGTAAAAGTTTCAGAATTCGAGCCACCCTGAGTAGCAGTAATAGTAGCTGTTATTAAGGATGTTCCATCACCAAAAATTGTGATTTCATTTCCATTCCATCCATCACCCCATGAATCAAACATATTTATGGTATAAGTCATAGAAGGATCTGTGCCAAATGCTTCTAAAGGAATTGAACTCACTCCTCCACAAAATGCTTGAGGTGAATTCACAGTAGGATCATCGCACTGTGCACGATAAATCGAAACACTGGCAATAAAGCCAAGTGTCAAAAGTAAAATTTTTTTCATGTAAGTCAGTATTTAGTATTTTAGCTAAATTATGAATTAATTGTGACACTTAAATATTAATTGTTAAGTAACTTTGCTTAAATATTCATCTATATAATGGATTTAGTTAAAAAAACAGCTTTAGTTTGTGGTAGCACAAGTGGTATAGGAAAAGCGACGGCAATAGCACTGGCAAATTGTGGCGCATCTGTTGTCTTAATTGCCAGAAATGAAAACAAATTAAATTCAGTTCTTCAGGAGCTGCCAAATCTTAATGACAATCAAAAGCATGAAATTTTGGTGGCGGATTTTACTGACCCAGAGAATTTGAAAGGCAAAATTGATCAGTTTGTTTCGTCTGGCAAGACGGTTGACATATTAGTGAATAACACCGGGGGACCTCCTGGAGGACCTATAAGGGACGCTGCTCCTCAGGAATTTCTTGATGCCTTCAATCAGCATTTAATTTGTAATCAGATATTGGTTCAAGGACTCTATCCAGGAATGGTCGAAAACAAGTATGGCAGAATAATTAATATCATTTCAACATCTGTGAAACAGCCCATTGAGGGATTAGGAGTGAGTAATACCGTAAGAGGAGCGGTGGCAAACTGGAGCAAAACATTGGCAACCGAATTGGGCCCCTTTGGCATTACTGTAAATAACATATTGCCTGGTGCCACTGCTACGGAAAGACTTACTGATATTCTGCATAATGTGGCAAAGAAGATTGATGGAACATTTGAAGATGCTGAAAACATGATGAAAAATGTAACTCCAGCAAAGCGATTTGCTCAACCTGAAGAAATTGCAAATGCCATTGTTTTTCTTGCATCACATGAAGCAGGATACATTAATGGGATTAATCTCCCTGTAGACGGAGGAAGAACTAAATCTTTATAATTTATTTAGGCGAAATTTTACGGTAATAATATCTCAATGAGATTAAAAAAGGGATTCCTATAAGAAGACAAAATGCCATGGCATAGCCTGTCTTTGTGAGGTAAAAGTCCACGACACCGTCCATTTCCGCTTCTTCATATCCCAGGCCTACAAAATAAGAAAGGCTCAATGGGGCAGAAATGGTTCTGGTAATTCCATTATTTGTCTCTATAATTTCTCCTGGAAATAAATTGAGGGGAAATACAAACAAAATAAACCCAATGAGAATAAAACTTAGCGCAAAGAGGAGTATTGACTTCTTGATAGATGAATTCATTGTTTCAAAGATAAGCCTTATTTTAGCTTCACAATCCATATGACAACAAAGGGACTTCATATTAATAAGCAGCGCTGGAAATTCATATTAGCAATTCTAGTGCTATTTGTCATTGTTGGAACCCTGTTTTTATCAAATTTATTTATTTCAAAGATTGCTCAACGGGAGCAAGATAAAGCAAAGCAATGGGCAGAATCTGTAAAGAAAAAAGGAGAGCTGGTTGAGCTGAGCAATAGTATTTTCATTGAGCTGAAAAAAAAGGAAAAACAGAAAATAGATGTTGTTATTGATGCGTATCGCATCAAATTGGAAAAATCTGATGACTTATCTCAAAATCTGGACATTGCCTTCAGCGACTCGATTATTAAAGCGAATAAAGACATTCCGGTAATTATCCTTTATGAAGGAAGTACAGATCCCGATGAGAATGAGGGAATGAATCAGTTTTATTACGACGATATAACTGAGTCTGAAAAAGACAGCATATCCATGGAAATGGCCTTAAAATGGCAAAATCAAAGCCAATGTGATACAATTGAATTTTATGAAGGAATGTTTCTCTACTTTTTTTATGGTAATTCCTCTGAATTGTTGCGATTAGAAAAAGAGAGTGCATCATTGATTGAGTCTTTTGAGATAGAAATTAGTGAGAATAAAGGACTGATTCCTGTTATTTTATGGGATGAAAAACACAATGATGTTGTGGCATCAAATGTGAAAGGATCCAAAAGCGAATTGGCAGCATTAAAAAATGAATGGAAAAGCAAAAACACTCCATTGAAATTTGATTTTGGGTCGGGAATAAAAGTATTGTATTATTCGGACAGCCCCGAGCTAACTTACCTTCAGTGGATTCCTTATGCCCAATTTGTTATTCTTGGGCTGATTATTTTTTTGGGGTATTTTATCTTTTCGACATTTCGAAAAGCTGAACAAAAAAGGGTTTGGGCCGGGATGGCAAAAGAAACTGCCCATCAGCTTGGAACTCCGCTTTCATCACTTTTAGGTTGGCAACAACATCTGGAAAACATTAATGTAGATTCAATGATTACTCGAGAAATGAAAAAAGACCTTCAGCGACTCGAACGAATTACTGAACGATTTTCTAAAATTGGATCTGAATCAAAATTGGAGGATGAGGATATAGTCCAAACGATTAATCAGAATTTAGACTATTTAAAGGAGCGGATATCTAACAAAGTAGAGATTAAATTGGAATCAGCCCTAGTAAAAACCTTACAGGTATATCATAATCAATCTTTGATGGATTGGGTGATTGAAAATTTATGCAAGAATTCAGTGGACGCCATGCAGGGAGTGGGCTACCTAAACGTTCGAGTACACCAAGAGAAAAAATCTATTCATATTGACATAACCGACTCTGGTAAAGGAATTCCCTCAAAAGACCAGAAAGCCATTTTTGATCCTGGTTATTCAACCAAAAAGAGAGGCTGGGGCCTTGGTTTGGCCTTGGTAAAGCGAATTATTTGTGAACACCATAAAGGCAAGGTTTTCGTCTTAAGATCCAAAGTCGATCAAGGAACAACAATCAGGATAAGCTTACCTATTTCGAATCATGAAACCCTTGCTTAAGCCCATCAACTACTTCTTTGATGGATTTGATGGATTTCACATATTCTATTGAAGGGCCGGCACACCAAACCGTTTTATAGGTTGTAGAAAAAGCTGCTTTTTGGAGCCTTTTCATTCCCCTCATAAATGTCATCGCCTTGAACCATTTTTTTAATTTTCGGTTTTTATTTAAAAATTGCTCGATGAAGTTTTGAGATGTTCCAATTTTTTGAACATAAGGGGTGTTTATTACTGTACATGGTGTTCCGGATAATTTAGTCGTAAGGACGATGTCCTTAGCTCCAAAATCCACACATGCTTCTTTGTATTCCTGAGAAACTGGAGCCTCTTTTGTGGCAATAAAAATACTTCCCATGGAAACCCCGTCTGCTCCTAAATTCAGCATGTCCTTGATTCCTTTCCCATCGCCAATTCCTCCTGCAGATAAAATGGGAATTGAGCAGGCTTTTTTCAATGCCGGAATAAGTTCTTTGTAGGAGGAGGGCCCGGCATGTCCGCCCGCTTCCTTATTCACTGCAATTATGCCATCTGCACCTAGGTCTTCCACCTTCTTCGCATATTTTACGTCTACCACATCGCAAAAAACCTTAACACCATGCTGTTTTGACAGGTTGATTGTTTCCTCAGGAGAACCCAGGGAAGTTATGAAAAAAGAAATTCCCTCTTCGCAGCAGACTTTAAGCTGTTCTTTGTATAGAAAATTTGATTTGTTTACGATCAAATTAATGCCAAAAGGTCCGTCTACAGTGTTTTTTATTTTGCGAATAGCCTGTCTTAACTCATCTACTGTCCTATAGTTTAAGGCAGGAATCGCTCCTGTAATACCATTGTTAATGGCCTCAATAATCATTTCTTCATTTGAAACCAAAAACATCGGAGCCATTATAACGGGGAACTCAATATTTAACATTTCACACAGTTGCGCTTTTTTTGTCATTATCTTTGGTTAAAATGAGCTCAAAAATACTTAATTAAAAATAGATTACATAGATGCGAAAAGGAATCCAGGTCTTATTTTTCATGAGTGTGCTTCATCTTTCAAGCTTTTCTCAGAATAGCGAGAATTTAATTGAAGACTCAGCAAAGTATACGACCTCTATGATTTTTGATGATGTCATCCATATGATGTATCACCATAATGATTATGTGGATGTCCATATTCTTGGATTTTCGGAATTTGGTCAGGCCATCCCTATCATGAAAATCCACAATTCGAATAATGACACTACGAAAAGACCGGTTCTTTTTGTGGCAAACCTTCATGCAAGAGAATTTTTTAGCTCTAAATTTCTAATGAAATTCTGCAACCAGTTTTTACTTTCTCTAAAAGATGAATCAGGACTCTATAAAAATGCAGAAAGCTACCTTGATTTGTATGACATGTATGTTGTACCGCTAGCCAATCCAGATGGATTAAAAATCGCGCAAGAGGACTGGGAAGGAATAGAAAATCACCGTGCTGATATTAACAAAATAAAGAGAATTGGTCCGTTTTCAGACTGGAAAGCAAATGGTAAAGGGATTGACTTGAATAATAATTTTGATGA
>Ga0206679_10000109_pt1 | contig 60915 bp, 60 predicted proteins | sample M110012015metaG_FD_155464 | JGI IMG/M metagenome (GOLD analysis project Ga0206679, IMG submission 155464) | Ammonia-oxidizing marine archaeal communities from Monterey Bay, California, United States - M1 100m 12015 | ecosystem: Environmental > Aquatic > Marine > Intertidal zone | place: USA...
TGCTTCTTCTTCAGCAGGTGCTTCTTCTTCAGCAGGTGCTTCTTCAGCAGGTGCTTCTTCAGCAGGTGCTTCTTCAGCAGGTGCTTCTTCAGCAGGTGCTTCTATTGGAGTTACTACTTCTTCAACTTGATCTTTTACTTGATCATCAGATTTTTTTGAACCACGTCTACTTCTTCTAGTAGATGGTTTTTTCTTTTTTGGTACATATGAATCATTGTAATCAACTAATTCAATCATTGCCATTTCAGCATTATCACCAAGACGATTGCCTAATCTAATTATTCTTGTATATCCGCCAGGTCTATCACCAACTTTAGCAGAAACATTACGAAACAATTCAGCAAGAGCGGCCTTTTGTTTAATTCTTGAAAATACAATTCTTCTATTATGAGTAGTATCGGATTTAGATTTCGTAATTATTGGCTCAATAAATTGTTTTAAAGCCTTAGCTTTTGCCAGTGTTGTGTTTATCCTCTTGTGTTCAATCAATGAACAAGCCATATTGGCTAACATTGAGGCTCTGTGCCCTTTTTTTCTTCCTAAATGATTAAACTTTTTACCATGTCTCATAATACCTTTTTTTATAAATTATAATCTATTCCTTTTCGAGTTTATATTTAGATAGATCCATTCCAAAACTTAAACCTTTAACCATAACAAGTTCTTCTAGTTCAGTTAAAGACTTTTTACCAAAATTTCTAAATTTCATTAAATCATTCTTATTAAATGATACCAAATCTCCTAGTGTGTCAACTTCAGCAGCTTTTAAACAATTTAATGCACGAACTGAAAGATCCATGTCAATTAGTTTAGTTTTTAACAATTGACGCATATGTAAAGACTCTTCATCATAAGTTTCAGTTTTTGCTATCTCATCTGCTTCAAGGGTTATTCTTTCATCAGAGAACAACATAAAATGATGGATTAGTATTCTAGCTGCATCAGTTAATGCATCTTGAGGATTAATTGATCCATCTGTATTTATATCAAAGACTAATTTCTCATAATCTGTCTTTTGTTCTACCCTAAAATCTTCAACATGATATTTAACATTTTTTATTGGAGTGAAAATTGAATCCATAAAAATTGTACCTAATTGAGCTGAAGAATTCTTGTTTTCTTCAGATGTTACATATCCTCTACCTTTATCTATTGTAATCTCCATATGGATTTTTACTTTAGGGTCTATATTGCAGATAACATGATCAGAATTTAAAATCTGGAATCCAGAAATAAATTTTTGAAAATCTCCTGCAGTTACCTTATTCTGACCAGAAATTGAAATAGAAACTATTTCATTATCAACCTCATCAATCTGACGTTTGAAACGTATTTGTTTTAAGTTTAAAACTATCTCTGTAACATCTTCTACTACACCAGGAATTGTCGTGAATTCATGATCTAATCCTTCAATTCTTACAGAAGTAATTGCAAAACCTTCTAGAGAAGAAAGTAATACTCTTCTTAATGCATTACCAACTGTTAATCCATATCCAGGCTCTAATGGTCTGAATTCGAATCTTCCTTGATAGTCAGATGATTCTATCAAGATAACTTTATCTGGTTTTTGAAAATTTAATATTGCCATAATTTATAATATATAAGTTTGTTATTTAGAATATAATTCTACAATGTATTGTTCATTTATTTTTTCTGGAATCTGAATTCTTTCAGGAATAGAAACAAATGTTCCTTGCATTAGTTCATCATTCCATGTTATCCATTCATATACGTTTGATGAGTTAGTCAATGATCCAGTAATTGATTCTACAGATTTAGATTTTTCTCTTACTGCAACTATATCTCCAGGTTTTAAGTTATATGATGAAATATTCACTATACCTCCATTAACAGTTATGTGTCTATGAGAAACTAATTGTCTAGCTCCTCTTCTTGAATTTGAAAGTCCCATTCTATAAACTACATTATCTAATCTAGACTCACACAACTGTAATAATACTTCACCAGTAATTCCAGTTGACGCAGTTGCTTTTTTAAACATATTTCTAAACTGCCTTTCTAAAATACCGTAAGTATATTTAGCTTTTTGTTTTTCCATTAATTGAATAGCATACTCAGACTTCTTTCCTCTTCTTCTATTGTTGCCATGCTGGCCTGGAGGATAATTTCTCTTTTCAAAAGATTTATCATCTCCGAAAATTGGTTCGCCAAATTTTCTAGCTATTTTTGTTTTTGGACCAGTATATCTTGCCATAATTTATTTTTTTTTAGAGTGGTTATGAATTAAGGTCTTTTATCCTTCGAAAACCATTATCCTCTAGTTATACTTATTAATTTATATCTATACTCTTCTTCGTTTTGGAGGTCTACATCCATTGTGTGGAGTTGGTGTTACATCCACTATTTCCATAACCTCAATACCTCCATTATGGATCGATCTAATAGCAGATTCTCTACCATTACCTGGACCCTTGACGAAAACTTTAACCTTTCTTAATCCTGCTTCTTTTGCTACTGTAATAGCGTCTTCTGCAGCCATTTGAGCAGCATATGGAGTGTTTTTCTTAGTTCCTCTAAAGCCCATTTTACCGGCAGATGACCATGCAATAACATCTCCTTTTTTATTAGTTAGAGATATTATGATATTATTAAAAGATGCCGTTATATGTGCTTCTCCTATTGCTTCAACTATTACTTTTCTTTTAGATCCTTTTGCCATAATACTATACTATTTAGTTACCATTTTCTTGTTAGCAACTGTTTTTCTTTTACCTTTTCTAGTTCTAGAATTATTTTTTGTTTTTTGTCCTCTAAGAGGTAAACCTATTCTATGTCTAATTCCTCTATAACATCCAATATCCATCAACCTTTTTACATTTAGTTGATTCTCTGATCTTAATTCTCCTTCTATTGTATAAGTTCCAACCGCTTCACGAATTTTACTTATGTCTGAATCAGACCAATCAGAAACTTTTTTTCCTTCATCTACTTTTGCAGCAGACAGGATTTTCTTTGCCCTACTTCTACCTATTCCGAAGATATAGGTTAATGATATAACTCCTCTTTTATTTTTTGGTATATCTATACCCGCTATTCTTGCCATAACTAACCTTGTCTTTGTTTAAATCTTGGATTCTTTTTGTTAATAACATAAAGTGTCCCTTTTCTTCGTACAATTTTACAATCTGCACTTCTTTTTTTTACTGAAGCTCTTACTTTCATCTTATTAAAATCTATAAGTTATACGAGCCTTTGTTAAATCATAAGGACTCATTTCTAATTTTACTTTATCTCCCGGCAATAATTTTATATAATGCATCCTCATTTTTCCAGAAATATGAGCTGTAACAACATGCCCGTTTTCTAATTCAACTCGGAACATAGCATTCGATAATGCTTCAATTATTGTTCCTTCTTGTTCTATTGGTGCTTGTTTTGCCATAATTAAATTATATTGCTGGTTTTCTATCTCTTCCCGACTTCATCAAACCATCATAATGCTTATTTAAAAGATATGAATTTACTTGCTGCATTGTATCTATAGCTACTCCTACCATAATTAATAGAGAAGTACCTCCAAAGAACAATGCCCATCCAGCTTGAATGCCCATAAATTTTACAACAACTGCAGGAAAAACTGAAATCAATGCTAAAAATATAGATCCGGGTAATGTAATCTGAGACATTATTCCGTCCAGTAAATTTGAGGTATCTGTACCAGGCCTAATACCAGGAATAAATCCTCCACTTCTTTTAAGATCATCAGCAATTTTATTAGTTGGTACTGTTATAGCTGTATAGAAAAATGTAAATACTATAATCAATAATCCAAATACTATATTATACCAAAGACCAAATATGTCTGAGAATTGAGTTACCATAAATTGACCTACAGAAGTATCCTTCATAAATCCAACTGCACCAAGCATACTTGGAACAAACATAAGTGCCTGAGCAAAAATTATAGGCATTACTCCTGATGCATTTAATCTTAATGGTATATATTGCCTTGATCCAGCAACATTTTTTTCAAAACTACCAGATGCATTTCTTCTAGCATATTGAACTGCAATCTTCCTTACTGCCAATACTAGCATAACAGATGCTAAAATAATAGCTATCCAAACAACAATTTCAATTGAAATCATTATAAGACCACCATTTGATTCAGTCACCCTAGAAACCCATTCTTGAACGAAAGCTTGAGGCAGTGTGGCAATAATACCCACCATAATCAGTAAAGAAATTCCATTTCCTATTCCTTTGTCCGTAATCTTTTCTCCCAACCACATTGCAAAAACACATCCTGTAACTAAGAGCACTATTGAGGAAAAATAAAACATTCCTCCTTGACCCATTAAAAATGCTTCTCTAGGAATACCTAATGTTGGTAAAGCTACTAAATAACCTGGCGCTTGAATCAAACAAATTCCAATTGTTAACCATCTGGTTATTTGTGTTATCTTCTTTTGTCCGCTAGCTCCTTCTTTTTGAAGTTTTTGAAGATAAGGAATTGCAATACCCATTAATTGAACAACAATTGCAGCAGAGATATAAGGCATTATTCCTAAAGCAAATACAGATGCATTTGCAAATGCTCCCCCAGTAAATGCATTTAATAGACCTAAAATTCCCTGATCATCAAATGTTCCTTGCAATAGTCCCAGCTTACTAGCATCAATTCCAGGAAGAACTACCTGAGCACCAAATCTATATACAACTAACAGACCCAAGGTTAGAATAATTCTATCCCTTAGTTCCGTTATTTTCCATATATTTTTTATGTACTCTATTATCTTCATTTAATAAATTATATATTAATTGCCTCTCCTCCAGCAGCCTCAATAGCAGCCTTTGCAGATGCAGTAAATTTATGTGCACTAATTTTAAGTTTTGCTTTAAGTTCTCCTCTACCTAAAATTTTTACCAATTCATTTTTTCTAACCAATCTTAATTTTATCATAGAATCAAAATCTAAAGCTCCCTTTACTTTTTTACTATCAACTATAGTTTGAATAGTATCTAAATTTACCCCTTGATATTCTATTCTATTTATGTTATTAAACCCAAATTTAGGGACCCTTCTTTGAAGTGGCATTTGTCCACCTTCAAAACCTAATTTTCTTGAATAACCTGATCTAGATTTAGCTCCCTTATGCCCTCTAGTGGATGTACCTCCCTTACCTGAGCCTTGGCCTCTACCTATTCTCTTGCTATTCTTATTTATCGATCCCTTTGCAGGTTTTAGATTACTTAATTCCATTTATAAATTCTTTAATTTATGAGTCATTAATAGCTACCAAATGATTAACCTTTTTTATCATTCCTAGAATATTAGGCGTATTTTCATGTTCTACAGTCATACCTATCTTTCTTAATCCTAAAGATTTTAACGTCCTTTTCTGCTTTCCCGTTCTATTAATAGAACTCCTTATTTGTGTTATCTTAATTTTAGCCATTTATCCCTTAAATAATTTTTCTAATGTAATTCCTCTGTTATTAGCAATAGTATGAGCATTCTTTAGCTTTAATAAAGCATCAAAAGTAGCTTTTACCACATTATGTGGATTTGAAGATCCTTGTGACTTTGAAAGAACATCATGAACTCCAACAGCTTCTAAAACTGTTCTTACAGCTCCTCCTGCTATAACTCCAGTACCAGGTGCTGCAGGAATAATATTTACTCTTGCTCCACCATATTTACCTTTTTGTTCGTGAGGCAATGTCCCCTTAACTAATGGTATTTTAACTAAATTCTTTTTTGCATCTTCAACTGCTTTTCCAATAGCACTAGCAACATCCTTAGATTTACCTAAGCCATAACCAACAATGCCATTTTCATCTCCTACTACAACAATAGCAGAAAAACCAAAATTTCTACCACCCTTAGTTACTTTGGTAACTCTTTGAACTCCAACCAAACTATCCTTCAGTTCTAGTCCTCCTGGTTTTACTTTTTCTACATTTTTATACTTTTGGTACATAATCTTAAAATTTTAATCCAACTTCTCTTGCTCCATCAGCTAAAGATTTTACTCTTCCATGATATAGATACCCTGATCTATCAAAAGATACTTGCTTTATACCTTTTTTAATTGCTTTTTCTGCAATGTCTTTTCCTACCAAGGAAGCTAATTCAGTTTTATTTGATTTATCTTTATCAATATTCTTATCTCTTGAAGATGAAGCTACTATTATTTTTCCATTAGAATCGTCAATTAATTGAGCATATATCTCCTTGTTACTTCTAAAAACTGATAATCTTGGGTTACTCTCAGTCCCTGAAATAATCTTTCTAATTCTATTTTTAATTCTAGTCCTTCTATCTCTTTTTGATAATCTCATATCTTTATTTATTATGCTGATTTACCAGCTTTTCTTCTTATATGTTCTCCTACATATTTAATACCCTTACCTTTATATGGTTCTGGTTTTCTAAAGGATCGAATCTTAGCAGCTACTTGGCCAACCAATTGCTTATCAAATGATGTTAATTTGATAATAGGATTTTGACCCTTCTCTGTAATAGTTTCTACCTTTATCTCTTGAGCTAAATCCATAACAATATTGTGTGAAAAACCAACTGCTAAATCTAGCTTTTGGCCCTGAGCCTTAGCTCTGTACCCAACACCAACAAGTTCTAATTCCTTCGTCCATCCTTTTGATACACCAATAATCATATTATTTATTAAAGCTCTATATAATCCATGCCTTGATTTATGATCCTTAGATTCAGAAACTCTTTCAATCGTAATAATACCGTTATCAACCTTGATTCGTACACCTGAAAAATCTTGCTGAAGTTCTCCTAGGGTACCTTTCACAGTAATAACATCTTCAGCAACATCAACTGTTACATCTTCAGGGACTGAAATTGGATTATTTCCTATTCTTGACATTTTATATATATTTTAATGTACATAACAAATTAATTCTCCCCCAACATTTTCCTTCTTGGCTTGCTTTGCAGTCATAACTCCTTTTGAAGTAGATACAATTGCTATTCCTAAGCCATTTAAAACCCTTGGCAAATCACTTGAATTAGAGTATTTTCTTAATCCAGGTGTACTTATTCTTTGAATCTTCTTAATTACAGATTCATGATCCTGTTTGGTATATTTTAAAGCTATCTTAATAACTCCTTGAATTTTAGATTCTTCAAACTTGTAACTTAGAATATAACCTTGATCAAATAATATCTTAGTTATTTCCTTTTTCAAATTTGATGCAGGTATAGAAACCACTTTTTTATTGGCTCTTATTGCATTTCTAATTCTTGTTAAATAATCCGCTATAGGATCTGTATTCATTTTCTTAAATTTATATTATTACCAACTGGCTTTTCTAACCCCAGGTATTAAACCTTTATTAGCCATTTCACGAAATAAAACTCTTGAAATTCCAAAATTTCTCATATAGCCTTTTGGTCTACCTGTTAATTTACACCTATTATGCATTCTAACTGGAGATGCATTTTTTGGAAGCTTTTGCAATCCTACAAAATCACCTGCCTCCTTTAACGCTTTCCTTTTAGCTGCATATTTTGCTACAGTTCTAGCTCTTTTAACTTCACGAGCTTTCATTGATTCTTTAGCCATAGTTTATTTCTTTTTTTTACTAATATTATCCTTATCTGACTCCTCCTCTTCTTTTGAAGATTCCTCTTCAACTGCAGGCTCCTCTGTAACAACATCTTCAACTACAGGCTCCTCTGTAATAACCTCTTCAACTACTACAGGCTCCTCTGTAATAACCTCTTCAACTACTGCAGGCTCCTCTGTAACAACATCTTCAACTGCAGGTTCATCTGTAACAACCTCTTCAACTGCAGGTTCCTCTGTAACAACATCTTCAACTACAGGTTCCTTCTTTACTTCTTTTACTTCTACCTTTTTTGGTTTATCATCAGGTTTTTTAAATGGTAATCCTAATTCACTTAAAAGTGACATAGCCTCTTTATCTGAATTAGCATTTGTAACAAATGTTATATCCATACCAGATATCTTATTGATTTTATCAATATTAATCTCTGGAAAAATAATTTGTTCGGTAACTCCTAAATTATAATTACCTCTTCCATCAAAACCTCTTACTTTCACTCCTGTAAAATCCCTTACTCTAGGAAGAGCTGCTGTAACAAGTCTATCTAGGAATTCATACATTCTCTCACCTCTAAGAGTTACTTTTACTCCAATTGGCATTCCTTTTCTAAGTTTAAAAGATGCAACATCTTTTTTTGACAAAGTTGCTATAGCCTTTTGTCCAGAAATATTTGTAATTTCTTCTAGCGCATGATCAATAAGCTTCTTATCATTAACAGCCTCACCAACACCTTTAGAAATAACAATCTTCTCAAGTTTAGGGACTTGCATAACATTGCTATATTCAAACTCCTTTTTTAAGTTTGAAACAATCTTTTCTTTATATTCTTTTTTTAATCTTGGTATATAATTCATAACTATATTACTTCATTAGATTTCTTAGAATATCTAACTTTATTTTCTTTTTCCATTCTATATCCAACCCTAGTAACTTCACCTTTAGAGGTTATTAATGAAATATTAGATATATCAATAAATAACTCTTTTTCAATTACACCTCCTTGAGGATTATTAGCACTTGGTTTATTATGTTTTTTAACCACATTAATACCTTCAACAATAGCTTTGTTTTTAGCTGCAACAACCTTTAGGACCTTTCCTTGTGTTCCTTTTTGATTACCAGCTATTACTTTAACTATATCTCCTGTTTTAATTTTTACTTTTTTCATCAATTAAATTTTATAATACTTCTGGTGCTAAGGATGCTATCTTCATAAATTTTTTATCTCTTAGTTCTCTAGCAACAGGACCAAAAACTCTTGTTCCTCTCATCTCACCAACTGCATCTAACAAAACACATGCATTATCATCAAACCTGATATATGAGCCGTCTGGTCGTCTAACTTCCTTAATAGTCCTTACAACAACTGCTGTTGAAACTGCTCCTTTTTTAATTAACCCATTTGGAGTTGCATTTTTAACAGAAACAACAATTTTGTCACCAATAGAAGCATATCTTCTTTTTGTTCCTCCTAATACTCTAATAGTCAAAACTTCTTTTGCGCCAGTATTGTCTGCTACTTTTAATCTTGATTCTTGCTGTACCATAATTTATTTAGCTCTTTCAATTATTTCTACTAACCTCCAACATTTTGACTTACTTATTGGTCTTGTTTCCATAATTTTAACTGTATCACCAATCTTGCAGTCATTCTTTTCATCATGCGCAACATATTTTTTTGTCTTTAATACAAACTTCCCATACATAGGATGCTTTACTTTTTTTACTTCAGAAACAACTATAGATTTCTGCATTTTGTCACTAGTGACTTTACCAATACGTTCTTTTCTTAAATTTCTTTTTTCCATCATTAAATAGAATAATAATTATTTTGTTTCTCTATTGTTTATTTCAGTTACGATTCTAGCAATTGATCTTCTTATAAATCTTATCTGAATAGGATTTTCCAAAGGAGAAACTGCATGAGCCATTTTAAGCTCATTATATTTCATTTTTTGCTCAACAAGCTGTTCATTAAGCTGTTCATTTGATAATTTTAATACTTCACTCTGATTCATATAATAAAAAATTATGCTTCGTAATCTCTAGCAATTATAAATCTTGTTTTAACAGGTAATTTTTGAGCTGCAAGTCTTAATGCCTCTTTAGCTACATCTAAAGAAACACCACCAACTTCAAATAGTATTCTTCCAGGTTTCACTACTGCTGCCCAATATTCAACTGCGCCTTTACCCTTACCCATACGAACCTCAAGAGGTTTTTTCGTTATAGGTTTGTCAGGAAATATTTTAATCCATAACTGTCCTTCTCTTTTCATATATCTTGTAGCTGCAATTCTAGCTGCTTCAATTTGTCTAGAAGTTAAAAAATTAGAGTCTAGAGACTTAATCCCATACATTCCATTAGATAATCTATGGCCTCTTTCCGAATTTCCTTTCATTCTTCCTTTTTGAACCTTACGATATTTTGTTTTCTTTGGTTGTAACATTTATACTAAAATATTTGCCTTTTTTTATTAATTTCTTCTCCTTTTATTAGATTTACCTTGTTTTTTAGATAAGCCAACTAATGGATTAAGATCTCTTTTTCCATATACTTCACCCTTCATAATCCAAACTTTAACTCCTATTCTTCCATATGTCGTATGAGCTTCAACCAGAGAATAATCAATATCAGCTCTAAAAGTTGATAAAGGAATCCTTCCTTCTTTAAAATGCTCACTTCTAGCCATCTCCGCTCCGTTTAGCCTACCGCTAACCTGAATCTTTATTCCTTCTGCATTCATTCTCATAGATGCAGCTATGGCCATTTTAACAGCTCTTTTATAAGAAATCCTGTTCTCGATTTGTCTAGCCACACTACTAGCAACTAAAAAAGCATCTAATTCTGGTCTTTTTATTTCATAAATATTTAACTGAATATCTTTAGATGTAATTTTTTTAAGTTCTTCTTTTAACTTATCAACTTCTTGTCCACCCTTACCAATTATAATTCCAGGTCTAGCAGTTGTAATAGTAATTGTAACAATTCTCAGTGTTCTTTCAATAATAACTCTGGAAATACTAGCCTTAATTAAACGAGCATAAATATATCTTCTAATTTTTTCATCTTCAGTTAGCTTATCACCATAATCTTTACCGCCATACCAGTTGGACTCCCATCCTCTGATAATGCCTAATCTGTTTCCTATTGGATTTGTCTTCTGTCCCATTTAATTAATTAGTTTGAACATCATTATTTTTTGAGCCTAATACTATCGTAACATGATTAGATCTCTTTCTTATCCTATGGGCTCTTCCCTGCGGAGCTGTTCTCAATCTCTTTAACATTGTGCCACTATCAACCTTTATCTCTGAAATAAATAATCCGGCATCCTCAACGTTAGAATTTTCATTTTTCGTTTGCCAATTTGAAATAGCAGACAATAATAATTTTTCTAATTTTCTAGACGCTTCCTTTTCACTAAATCGAAAAATATTAAGTGCTTTATCTACTTCTTTACCTCTAACTAAATCCGCAACTATACGCATTTTTCTAGGAGATGTAGGGCAGTTGTTTAATTTAGCTGTAACCAAATTTTTTCTGCTTTCTTTAATATTTTCCGCCATTTTAGTTTTACGACTTCCCATAAGTTTATTTATTACCTCTATTTTTAGCTCCAGCATGTCCTCTAAAGGATCTTGTTGGAGAAAATTCTCCTAATTTATGTCCAACCATATTCTCAGTTATATATACAGGAATAAATTGTTTTCCATTATGAACAGCTATAGTCTGACCGACAAAATCAGGTGTTATCATACTAGATCTTGACCATGTTTTGATAACAGTCTTTTTATTTCCTTCTATATTTTTTTCCACTTTTTTATTCAATTTATAGTGAACAAATGGGCCTTTTTTTAATGATCTAGACATAATTTTTATTTATTTCTTCTTTCAATAATATATTTATTACTCTCCTTAGATTTAGATCTAGTTCTGAATCCTTTAGCAGGAATTCCTTTTCTTGATCTAGGATGACCACCAGAGGCTTTTCCTTCACCTCCACCCATTGGATGATCAACAGGGTTCATTGCTACTGGTCTAGTTCTAGGTCTAATTCCTAGCCATCTTTTTCTACCAGCTTTACCTGATACTGTAAGTTGGTGATCAGAGTTAGAAACTACACCAATCGTCGCATAACAATTGGATAATACCATTCTTGTTTCTCCTGATGGAAGCTTAATAGTTGCAAATTTTCCATCTCTTGCCATTAATTGAGCAAATGAACCTGCACTTCTTGCCATAGAAGCACCCTTACCAGGTTTTAATTCTATACAAGAAATAACTGTACCTAAAGGAATTTTGGTAAGAGGCATTGCATTTCCTAAATTTGTAGATGCATCCTCTCCCGAAACTACTTTTTGACCTATTTTTAATCCTTTTTGTGCAATTATATATCTCTTTTCTTCATCATCATACTTCAATAAAGCTATAAAGGCAGATCTATTAGGATCATATTCTATAGACATTACCTCAGCTGAAATACCAAATTTATCTCTCTTAAAGTCAATAATTCTATACTTTCTCTTATGACCACCGCCCTTATAACGCATAGTCATCTTCCCTGTATTATTTCTACCACCCGTTCTTTTTAAAGGAACTAACAATGATTTCTCAGGCTTTGATTTAGTAATTGAATCAAATTCATTCACTATTCTAAAGCGTTGTCCAGGTGTTATAGGTTTTAATTTTCTTACTGACATTATTTATTATTAAACATTAGCATATAAGTCTATTGATTCTCCTTCAGCCAATTGAATAATTGCCTTTTTTATTGCATTTGATTTTCCAAACTGTATTCCAGCTTTTGTATATCTAATTCTTCTATCAAAACGAACATTAATAGTTCTTACTTTAAGAACTTTAACTCCGTATGCTGATTCAACTTCTTTTTTTATTTGAACCTTATTAGCATTTTTTTCAACTTGAAAAGTATAACGATTGTTTAACTCACTATCGTTATTAGCTTTCTCTGTTATAATAGGTTTAATCAAAATACTCATTTCTTTCTATTTACTTAAATTAGTCTTTATCTCATTTAATGAGCTCTCTAAAAGCACCAATTGATTAGCATTTAAAATCTTATAAGTGCTTAATTCTGAGCATATTACAACATCTGAGCCCTTTAAATTTCGCGACGACAAATATACATTTTTATTTGGCGCTCCAAAGACAAATAGAGATTTTTTATCCTCTAGATTAAGTGCTTTAATAACAGAGGTAAAATTTTTGGTTTTAACAGATTTAAATTCAAAATCTTCTAAAACTGTTATAGCCTTATCTTTTGCTTTAATTGTTAAAGCAGATTTTCTAGCTATTTTTTTTAACTTTTTATTTAGTTTTAAATTATAATCTCTAGGTTGAGGTCCGAAAATTCTTCCACCTCCTCTAAAAATACCTGATTTTATACTACCAGCTCTTGCAGTACCTGTTCCTTTTTGTTTTTTAATTTTTCTTGTACTCCCTGTTATATCAGCTCTTTGCTTTGCTTTATGAGTTCCTTGACGCTGATTTGCAAGATATTGTTTCACGTCCAAATACAATGCATGGTCATTTGGTTCTACTTCAAAAATATCTTTTGAAAGTTCTACCTTTCTACCAGTGTCTTTACCTTTATAATCTAATACTGCTACTTTCATTATTTTTCTATAGTTAAATAAGAGTTTTTATGGCCAGGAACACATCCTTTAAGTAATAGTAAGTTCTTTTCAGGAACTACCTTTAAAACTCTTAAATTCATAACTTTTATCTTATTTCCACCCATTCTTCCAGCCATTTTCATTCCTTTAAAAACTCTTGCAGGATAAGAAGCTGCTCCAATTGATCCAGGAGCTCTTAATCTATTGTGCTGACCATGAGTTGCTTGTCCAACACCTGCAAAGCCATGTCTTTTTACAACCCCCTGAAATCCTTTTCCTTTTGAAATTCCAGAAACATCAACATATTCACCTTCTTCAAAGTGATCTACTCCTATACTATCACCAATTTTGTATTCCTTATCATAACCTTGAAATTCAATAACTTTTCTCTTAACAGTCGATCCAGCCTTTTTAAAATGACCTTTCTCAGCTTTTACAGCATTTTTCTCTGCCTTGTCATCGAAACCTAATTGAAGTGCATTATAGCCGTCAATTTCATCAGTTCTGACTTGGGTAACAATACAAGGGCCAGCCTCAATAACAGTACATGGGACATTCATCCCGCTGTCATCAAAAATGCTGGTCATTCCTATTTTTTTTCCTATTAACCCAGACATAATATTTTAATTTATAATTTAACTTTCTTTTAAAAATTTAGGGTCAAAAATAATTCAACCCTTAAATTATTTTTTACCATTTTTCCTTTGCCAAACGCTCCGGACATGTTATCAGAATAAATTCTGACTTTATTATCTTATACCTTAATCTCCACTTCAACACCACTCGGTAACTCCAACTTCATCAATGCATCAATAGTTTTTGAAGATGTGCTATAAATATCAAGCAATCTTTTATATGAACTTAATTGAAATTGTTCTCTGGATTTTTTATTTACATGAGGTGATCTTAAAACTGTGAAAAGTTTCTTATGAGTAGGCAATGGAATTGGTCCATTAACCACTGCTCCTGTACTCTTAACAGTTTTAACAATCTTCTCAGCAGAATTATCTACCAGATTGTGATCATATGATTTAAGCTTTATTCTAATTTTTTGACTCATAACCTATATTAAACTTCAATTATTCCTTTTGCATTTTTTATTACCTGATCTGAAATACCGGAAGGAGTTTCAGCATAATGAGAAAATTCCATTGTAGAAGTAGCTCTACCAGATGATAATGTTCTCAATGAGGTTACATATCCAAACATCTCAGATAACGGAACATCAGCTTTAACAACCTTAGAACCAGCCCTGTCACCCATGTCATTCACTTGTCCTCTTCTTCTATTTAAATCTCCAACTATATCTCCCATATTCTCTTCAGGAGTAATTGCTTCTAATTTCATTATTGGCTCCATAATTACAAATCTTGCCAATTTAGCAGCTTCTCTGAAACCAATCTTAGCGGCAAGCTCAAATGATAATTGATCAGAATCAACATCATGATACGAGCCATCCTTTAAGGTAACTTTCATAGAATCAACTTCATAACCTGCTAAAGGACCATTAGTCATTGCAGCTTTAAAGCCTTTCTCTACAGAAGGAATAAATTCTTTTGGCACATTTCCACCCTTTATTTTTGAAATAAATTCCAATCCAGGTTTTCCTTCCTCAGCTGGCTCTATAGTAAATACTATATCAGCAAATTTACCTCTACCACCAGATTGTTTCTTGTAAACTTCTCTATGATCAGCTATCTGCGTAATTGCCTCCTTATACTCAACCATAGGTTCCCCTTGGTTAACTTCTACTTTAAACTCTCTTCTTAATCTATCTACAATAATATCTAGATGAAGTTCTCCCATTCCAGAAATAATCGTCTGACCAGAAGCCTCATCTGTTCTTACTGTAAATGTAGGATCTTCTTCAGATAGTTTTGCCAATGACATTCCTAATCTATCAACATCTGCCTTAGTTTTAGCTTCTACTGCAATACCTATTACAGGATCAGGAAAATCCATACTCTCAAGAACTATTGGGGCATTTTCTGCAGATAAACTATCACCTGTTTTTATATCTTTAAAACCTACTGCAGCTCCAATATCTCCTGCTTCTATAGAATCTATTGCATTTTGTTTATTTGAATGCATTTGATATATTCTAGAAATTCTTTCTTTTTTATTAGATCTATTATTCAAGACATAAGATCCTGCAGGTAATTTCCCAGAATAAACTCTAAAAAATGCTAATCTTCCAACAAAAGGATCAGTAGCAATTTTAAATGCCAAAGCAGAAAAAGGTTCCTCAACTGAAGGTTTCCTTGAAATTTCTTCATCATTTCTAGGATTTATTCCAACAATTGCATCTTTATCAACAGGAGATGGTAAATACCTACATACAGCATCTAATAGAAACTGGACTCCTTTATTTTTAAAAGCTGAACCACAAATCATTGGAATAATAGACATGTCCATAACTCCAGCTCTAAGAGCATTGTGGATTTCATCTTCAGTAATTGAATCCTCATCTTCCATAAATTTTTCGAGAAGATTTTCATCATACGTAGCAACTTCCTCTATTAATAAAGCTCTGTATTTCTTTGATTCTTCCTTAAGATTCTCTGGAATATCAATAATATTAAACGTGGCTCCCATAGATTCTTCATCCCAAATAATTGCTCTATTTTTTATAAGGTCTACAATTCCCTTGAAATCTTCCTCTTCGCCTATGGGTAGTACAATAGGAACAGCATTAGAACCCAGCATTTTCTTGACTTGTTTACAAACCATTTGAAAATTAGATCCCTGTCTGTCCATTTTATTGACAAATCCCATTCTTGGAACTTTATAATTATCAGCAAGTCTCCAGTTTGTTTCAGATTGAGGTTCTACCCCATCAACAGCACTAAATAAAAAAACAAGACCATCAAGAACTCTCAATGATCTATTAACTTCTACTGTAAAATCAACATGACCTGGGGTATCAATAATATTCATATGATACGAGTTAGAATCATCAGTAGGTTCCCCGTTTTCAGTTGGAAAATGCCAATTACAAGTTGTTGCAGCAGAAGTAATTGTTATACCTCTTTCCTGCTCCTGTTCCATCCAGTCCATTGTAGCAGCACCATCATGTACTTCTCCAATTTTATGAGAAACACCTGTATAATACAAGATCCTTTCTGTAGTAGTAGTTTTCCCTGCATCAATATGTGCAGCAATACCTATATTTCTAGTATATTTTAAATCTCTTGGCATAATTAAAATCTAAAATGTGAAAATGCTTTATTGGCTTCTGCCATTTTATGAGTATCTACTTTTTTCTTTACAGCACCGCCTTCTTCTTTAGACGCAGCTAAAATTTCTGATGCAAGTTTTAAAGCCATAGATTTTTCATTTCTTTTTCTAGAAAAATTTATTAACCATTTCATAGCAATAGAAATTTTCCTGTCTGATCTAATTGGTGTAGGAATTTGAAATGTTGCACCACCAACTCTTCTACTTCTTACCTCAACATGAGGCATAACATTTGACAATGCATCCTTCCATACCTCCAAAGCAGCTTTCTTCTCTTCTCCTTCACCAGTATTTTTTGATTCAACAACATCAATAGCATCATAGAAAATTTTATAGGCAACCGATTTTTTTCCACTCCACATCATCATATTAACAAATCTAGTAACGAGTTTATCGTGAAATCTAGGATCTGGTAATAAAGGTCTTGCTTTTGCCTGTTTTTTTCTCATCTATCTGATTCTTTGATTATTTTTTTGGCTTTTTCGCACCGTATTTTGATCTTCTTTGTGATCTTCCTTCAACACCTGCTGTATCTAAAGCTCCACGAATAATGTGATATCTAACACCAGGCAAATCTTTGACTCTTCCTCCTCTAACTAATACTATTGAATGCTCTTGTAAATTATGTCCTTCTCCAGGAATATAAGCATTAACCTCATTACCATTTGTTAACCTAACTCTGGCAACTTTTCTCATAGCTGAATTTGGCTTCTTTGGAGTAGTAGTATATACACGAGTACATACTCCTCTTCTCTGAGGACATGAATTCAAAGCAGCCGATTTACTTTTCTTAGTCGATCTGGCTCTTCCTTTCCTTACTAATTGCGATATTGTAGGCATACTAGTTATATATTTTTTTGTACCCTCATCTTCTCGAGAAGGCGTGCAAAGGTAAAAATTAAAATCAATTATTCAAATGTTCCTTCTTAAATTTTAGATCTTTTTTTAAACTATTTACACTATTTATATTAAAATGAGAAAATATTCGTTAACTCAATAGATAAGAATCAATGAAAATAAAATTTGCATTTTTTGCCTTACTAGCTTTAATTTCAGCTACTACTTTTTCACAAAGACTGGGTCTTCAAGTATATTCTAATGTTATTGAAGAAAATAAATTTCTCTCTTCAATGGATTATAATAAGAATTTCAATTCGAATAAAGAATTAACAAAAGAAGTTGAAAAAATAGTTGAAAATTTGCAAAAAATTGGGTTTATCAAGGCACGCATTGAGAGCATTAAAGAGATTGAAAAAAATGAATTCTCAGCTGAATTATCAATAGACAAAAAATACAGCAATATTTATGTCTTGGGACTTGATTCAATGAGCTTGGAAGGCTATAAAAATTATGTAATAATTGATAAAGAAAATTACCTTAAAATACCTATTAGTAAAATTCAGGATTTTTTCGAAAAATTGAATCAATTTATATCTGTTAAAGGATTTCCATTTAATTCAGCAAAATTTACAAATATAGACCCTTTTGATAAAGACAATTTAAAAGCTATAATTGAAATAAATTATGCAAAAGAAAGAAAAATTGACAAAGTAGTTGTTAAAGGGTATGAAAAGTTTCCAAAATCATATTTAAAGCATCTTACCAAATACAAAATTGGAAATAGAATTAATTTAGATGATATACAAAATAAAAGTGAGCTATTAAATCAGCTAGGTTTTATAAAACAAACAAAAAAACCAGAAATTCTATTCACAAATGATTCAACAATTATCTATTTGTATATTGAAAAAGAGAAAAAAAATAGCTTTGATGGATTTGTTGGGTTTTCAAATGATGAATCAGAAAACAATATTCAATTACAAGGCTACTTAGATTTTGAGCTTGTAAATAACTTTAATTTCGGAGAAGAAATAGAATTCTTATACAAGAGTGAAAAAAATGCTGATAGAATATTAAAAACTGACATCAATCTTCCATACATATTTTCAAGCCCAATAGGAGTAAATGTCGGATTGATATTAACAAAAAAAGACTCGACATTTGTATCCAATGAGCAGTTTATAAATTTGTTCTATAAAAACTCTAAAAATCACAAATTTTCATTAGGTATTCGCTCAGTAAATTCTGATGAACAACTAGAAATAGAAAATTCTGAATTTGAAGATTTTGAGACTCTTTATAAAGATTTTCAGTATGAGTATGTGAAACGAAATCAAAATAATCTGTTATTTCCAGTAAACAGTCAAGCATTTCTTAAAATATCTCATGGAAAAAGGATTTCAGAAGAACAAGAAAATCAACAGCTCTATATAAATATTGATTGTGCTAAAATTTTTGATTTTGGATCAAAAAACAGCATTTATTTAAATATCAAATCTGAAATTCTTGAATCTGACACATATTTCACAAATGAATTGTCAAGATTTGGAGGAGCAAAATCAATAAGAGGTTTTGATGAAAACAGTTTATTTTCGAATAAATATTTTCTTTTAATTTCTGAATATAGATTCAAGTTAAACAACACCATATATATTAATAGCATATTTGATTTAGGTAATTTTGAAAATAAAATAATGGATAACAATACTAATATATATGGTGTTGGTATAGGTGTTGGCCTAGTTACCAAAGGAGGAATCTTCACCTTAAATTATGCTAATGGATCGGAGTGGAAAGAGAAAATTGACTCAAAAAACTCTAAAATTCACATAACTTTTAGGTCTTTTTTCTGATTATTTAACCTGTAAAACCTAAAAAAAACACAAATTTTTACAGAATTGTTTTGTTTTATTAACATTTTATTATGATTTTTGCAGTTGGACTAATTCAAATAAATTAATAAAATGAAAACAAAGTTTAGTGGAATTTTGACGCTTATACTAGCGTTAGTCGCGCAACTAACGTTCGCGCAAGGGAAAGCGGTTTCAGGTAGTGTTTCTGATGATTCAGGAATGCCTGTAGCTGGAGTAAATATTGTTGTTCAAGGTACTACAACGGGAACTCAGTCTGATTTTGATGGTAATTATAGCATCATGGTTGACGAGGGATCTGTATTATCATTTACATATGTTGGTTATACCTCTGTTACAGTAACAGTTGGTTCATCTGATACAGTAAATGTTACTATGGGTGAAGACGTTGCTCAACTTGAAGAAGTCGTCGTTACAGCACTAGGTATTAAAAGAGAAAAGAAAGCTCTTGGTTATGCCGTTAGTGAAGTATCCGGTGAAGAAATGGAAGGAAGAACTGAAGGTGACGTTGCTAGAGTATTATCTGGTAAGGCCTCAGGTGTAAATGTCACTTCTCAAGGTGGTACATCTGGTTCTGCAACTAATGTTGTTATTAGAGGGTATACTTCTATTAACGGTAACAACCAAGCATTATTCGTAGTTGACGGAGTGCCTTTTAGTAGTGATACAAATGCACAAGGTGGTTATGTTGGTGGTAACATTGGTTCTACTAGATTTTTAGATCTAGATCCAAACAACATTGCTAGTGTTAACGTTCTTAAAGGTTTAGCAGCAGCTACACTTTATGGAACAGCTGGTAAGAATGGTGTAGTTGTAATAACAACAAAATCTGGTTCTTTAGGCCCTGCCGGACCTAGTAAAACAGAAATTACTGTTAATCAATCTTATTTTGTTAATGAGATTGCATCAATGCCAGAATATCAAAATATGTACGGTGGTGGTTTTGACCAATCATTCGGATGGTTCTTCAGTAACTGGGGACCAGGTTTCGCTAGAGATGGCGTTGACGGATGGGCAAATGACCCAGCTGGAACTATTGTAGATACTGACGGAGTTGGAACTGTAGAGCATCCTTATGGATCAGGTGCATTCCTTAATGCATTTATGGGCGGTAACAACGTGTTAAATGCAGAATATACTGGTCAGCGTTATGTATGGCAACCTTACGAAAGTGTTGAAAACTTCTTTAGATCAGGTGGTGTTTCTAACACATCTGTTAATATAAGAGGTGCATCAGATGATGGTAAACTTTCGTATAATGTAAACTGGGGTAACCTTGATGAAAAAGGATTTACACCTGGAAATGCGCTTAAAAGAAATACAATTTCTATTGGTGGACGTGCTGAGTTAAGTAACAAGTTTACTATTAGTGGTTCTATGAACTACAGTAATACTCACATGGTATCTCCTCCAGTTGCTTCTTCTAGAGGTAACGGTACAATGGGATGGTCAACATTTGGTAACGTATTCTTTACGCCAAGAAACGTTGACTTAGTCGGATTACCATGGGAGATTCCTGAAAACGGTGGTAGTATCTACTATAGAAACGGTAATGATATCATAAACCCAAATTGGTCAGTTGCAAATTCTCAAGGTGGTCAGAACACTAATAGAGTATTTGGTACTGCTAGTTTAACATATGATATTAGTGATAATATGTCTCTTACTTATCGTGCTGGTATTGACTGGTATAATGAGAGAAACAAAGCATACTCTAACAAAAATGGTGTAAACTTTAACCAGGCTGTTTACGGTTATCTTAATACATGGGATAACAACGTAACTGTTTGGAACCATTATGTTGGATTAAATGGTAGTGCTGATGTAAGTGATGACGTAGGAATTACATGGACAGTTGGAGCTGAATCAAAAATGAGAAATTACGATCGTGAAGGTGTTGCAAGTAGCGGCCAGATTGTATTTGGTGTGATTCAACACTTTAACTATGAGAATCAAACACCAATGTCATACCATGGTCACCAAAACACTTTAGGTGTATTTGGTAACGCAGATATCGATTATAAGGATTTCTTATTCGTTTCATTATCTGCTAGAAATGACTGGGTATCTAACCTACCAACAGAGAATAATAGCATGTTCTATCCAAGTGCAAGTGTATCATTCTTACCTACATCTATGGATGAAAGTATTAAGTCTGATAACTTAACGTACTTAAAGGTAAGAGCTGGTTATGGAACATCTGCTGGTTTTCCAGGCGGTTATCCTACAGTTAATAGTGTATCACAATCTACAAACCAAAATGGTGGTTTAAATGGTGGTGTTACTACTAACTCTGTAAGTGACTTCCAGGCTAACCCAGATCTTAAACCAGAATTACTTTCAGAACTTGAAATTGGAGTTGATGCTAGAGTTTGGGGCAATAGAGTTGGAATTAATGCTTCTTGGTTTTCAAGAACAAGTAATGACTTAATTGTATACAAACCTCTTCCAACATCAACTGGTTTTACTAATACTCAAGCTAACATTGGTAAGATTGAAGGTGATGGTATAGAAGTTGACGTTGATTTAGAAATGTTTGATATCATCCCTGTTAATGTGGATGGTCTTAGCTGGAATGCAAGAGTTAACTTTACAAAAAGTTCAGCTATTGTAACAGAGCAATCAGATGATCAAATTATATATGGTGGTTCTACTGCTACTTGGTTAGGTGGTAATGCTGCTATCGAAGGAGAGCCTTTAGGGGTTATCGTTGGTACTAGAATCGAGAGAAATGATAACGGAGATATGGTTGTTAACGCTTCAGGTAACTACGGTTCAGAAGGTGTTATGGCGATCGATGCTAACGGAAATGAAGTTCCTCTAGGAACAGAAGGTTCAAGAACAATTACACCAATTATTGGTGATCCTGAACCAGATTATGTTATGAATATGATAAATACATTAAAGTATAAAGACTTTACGCTTGGATGGCAATTAAGCCATACAGCCGGTGGTGATATATCAGCTAAAACAGTTGCTACATTACTAGGTCGTGGTGGAATCGTTACTGACAGAAAGAATACATTTATTCTTCCTGGTGTACTAGCTGATGGTTCTCCTAACAACCTACAGGTAAACAACTCAACTTATTATTTTAATAATGTGTTGTTCGGTCCACTTGAAATGTCTATTTATGACGGGTCTGTTGTAAGACTTCAAGAAGTATCTTTATCATGGTCAGTTCCACAAAAGATGTTAGATAATACACCATTTGGCGCATTATCTCTAACAGCTACTGGATTTAACCTATGGCATGATGCTTATAATGTACCAGATGCTACTAATTACGATCCTAATGTTGCAGGTACCGGTGTCGGTAATGCAAGAGGTTGGGACTTCCTTAATGGACCTAGTTCAAAAAGGTGGGGTGTTAGTCTTAAAGCATCATTTTAATAACGTTTAAATTAAATAAACTAAAATTAATTAATTATGAAAAGAATATTTAAATATTTAATGATGATGGTAATAGCGTCTGCTACGATGTTCTACTCATGTGAAACCATGGAATTAGAAGATCTAGCGAGTCCTAACTCACTATCTCCAGATCTAGCAGATGCTGATCTGTTATTAAACCGAATTCAATTATCGTTCCTTAGTTCAATGCAGGACATGCAGTACAACGGAGCGGCACTTGGAAGAATAAGTTATATGGGTGGTAGAGTATACTACAATAACTTTGGTGCATACACTGTAAGTGGTTCATGGTATCAGTTATATGCTGCCATGCTGCCGGATATTGCTGCTATTGAAGGGCTGAATGGTGAGGACAATTTATTGGCCTTCCACCTAGGTATATCAAAAGCAATGGCTGCTCATGTTATGATGGGTATTGTTGATTCTGTGGGAGATATTCCATGGGCTGAAGCAAATAACCCTAGTGAGTATCCTAGCCCAGGTGTTTCTGATGACGCAGATGTTTATGCTGCTGCATTGGCAATGCTAGATGAAGCTCAAGGATATCTTAATGCTGCTGGTGGTGGTAATGACTTTTACTACGGAGGAGATGCTTCTAAGTGGACAAAATATGTTAACACTTTAAAAATGCGTGCTATGCTTACAACAGGTAATTATGCTGGTGCATTAGCGGTGACAAATGTTATTGAAACTGCTGCTGATGATTTACAGTTTAATTATGGTTCACAAGAACTGCAACCAGACACACGTCACCCATGGTATGGGTCTGACTATCAAACTACTGGTGCTAATAGATATCAATCATCTTGGTTAATGGATCTTATGAATGGAGAAACAGATGACTGGTATGCAACAACTGTAGCTGATTGGACTGCTGGGAATTTCCCAGTAAATGATCCTAGAAGAAGATACTACTACTACAGACAAACAACTATGACACCAGGTAATCAACAAATGATTAAAGCCTTTGGTGCTGTTTATATGTACCCATATGATTGGGGCGGTGATTCATCTAATGGTGAAACACTTCAGTGTTCATTACAAGATCAACCATTCCACCTAGAGTTTACTCCTGATGGAAATAATACTTATGGAAATGGAAGATGGTGTTCTGGATTTATAGGATACTGGGGTAGACATCACGGTAATGATGAAGGTACACCTCCTGATGGGTTTACTAGAACTGCTACAGGGGTTTATCCTTCTGCTGGTAGCTTTGATAATCTAGATGATATCGGTGATTATGATACTGTTGGTTCATTAGGTGGACTTAATGCTCTTGCTGGACAAGTTTGGCAAGGAAATGGTGGTGGTGGAGCTGGTATTTGGCCAATCATCTTATCATCTTATGTTAAGTTTATGAAAGCTGAAGCTGCTTTAGCTACTGGTGATGCTGCAAGTGCTGGAATGTACATGGAAGCTGGAATGAATGAATCAATCACAAAGGTAATGGGCTTTTCGTCTGTTGATGCTGAGGCTGATTCAAGTAAATTTCCTACTTCTGGAGATGTCGCTGCTTTCGTAGCTGATCAAATGGCTCAATTTGGCGCTGCTCCTACTACGTCTACGTTAGACGGATTAGGATGGCCAGTTGCAAAATCTAAATGGGATTTACTAGGTGAGCAATATTTTGTTGCTATGTATGGTGGTGCGAACGATGCGTGGAACTTCATGAGAAGAACTGGGTATCCTTCAACGCTTTCTAGAGGTCTTATGGATGAAGTTGAATCAGGACCATTCCCTAGAACAGGTACATATCCAACAAGTGAAATAAGTGCTAACCCTAGTATTCTACAGAGACAAGACAATAATACGCTAGTCTTCTGGGATTCGGGAACAACTGTAATATCTAATTAAAAACATGAAAACTATGAGAAATATATTTAAATTTTTATTCGCTTCTCTATTTGTAGTAACTTTTTCTTGTGTAGATAGTGAAAACACTATTGACACAGTTCTAGACTATGAAACTGGGGCGATACTAAGAACAATTTCAGTGAATAACGCTGTCTTGAATTCTAGTGATGCTATGAGCACATTCAGTGTGACTGTAGAGGAGCAAGATGAAGCAGACGGTGCTCTATTTCAACAAGTTAATGTTTACTGTATGCTAAAGGATCTTACTGATGGAAATGATAGTACTGACTTTATGTTAGTAACATCTATACCTGCTAGTGATTTTTCTACAGGACCTGTAGGACTACCTAGAGGTGATGTTAATATGGCATTCGGTGATGCTGCTGCTGCAATGGGAGTAGGCCCAAGTCATTACTCACCTGGTGATGTATTCGTTGTTGGATTAGAAGTTGTATTAACTGATGGAAGAACATATGATTGGACATCTGCTGCTGGTATTATCACTGGTGGATTCTTTTCTTCTCCATTCAAGTACAATGCTCTATTAACTTGTTCGCCAATGCCTGGAGACTACACAGTCTATATGACTGACTCTTATGGTGATGGTTGGCAAACTACTTCAGGTGGTGACGGTGGTCAAGGACTTGAAATCGATATGGATGGTGTAATTACATCTGTAGCTATGTGCTCTCAATGGGGAACATATGATTTCGCTTGTACTCCAACTGCTGATGGTTATTCTGCAACTGCAACTGTAACTATTCCTGTTGGAACTGAGTCTGCTACGTGGACATTCCCTGGAGATTACTACGGTGAGATAGGATTTGAGATTACTGGCCCTAACGGGGTAGTAGCTTATTCTGCTCTTGACCCAGGTACTGCTACTGTTGGATTACTTCCAGTAGCGATTTGTGCTCAGTAATCATTAGAGTAACTGAATAATAAAAAAAAGAGCTTTATTTTAATAAGGCTCTTTTTTTTATCTTTATCCCCTAATATAATCAGATGATGAGAATTAAATTCGGGATATCCTTTCTACTACTGTTTCTTTTCTATACCTGTGAAAACAATACAGGTTATACAGACCTATCCTCAGAATTATATAATAACTATGTAAAAGTTCCCAGTTCTGTCAGTGGAATTGATTTTATTAATGAAATTGAGCATAATTTAGCTTCTAAATCAAATTTATTCGATTACGACTACTTTTATAACGGCTCTGGTGTTGGTATAGCAGATTTTAACAATGATGGCTTAAAAGACGTCTTTTTGTGCGCAAATCAAGCTCCGAATAGGCTTTATTTGAACAAAGGCGACCTAACCTTTGAAGATATCACCCAAACAAGTAATATAAATACAAATAAGGCCTGGTCAAGCGGAGTTACATTTGCAGATATAAATCAAGATGGTTGGATAGATATATATGTTTCACAAGGAGGTCCTTATCAGAAGGGAAAACGAAAAAATTTGCTACTTATTAATCAGGGAGATCTAACTTTTAAAGAAAAAGCTACAGAATATGGACTTGATGATTCAGGAATAAGTACTCAATCAGCATTCTTTGATTATGATAAGGATGGCGACCTTGATTGTATTGTAATGAATGAAAATGATTATTATGGCCTAGATCCTGTAAGATTTTACAAATTATTTGAGAATAAAGAACTTTTAAAAGATAATTCATCACATCTATATGAGCAAAAAGAGGGAAAATTTATTGACATAACTGAAAAAGCAGGTCTGCTGAAGCCAAGTTTTGGTCTTGGACTATGTGTTAGTGATTTAAATAATGATAACTGGTTAGATGTATATATAGCCAATGATTACTATGTCCCTGATGCAATGTATATTAATAATGGTGATGGTACATTTACAGATAAGATAAAGAGTGCTACAAAACAAATATCATTTTATGGGATGGGTGTAGATATTGCAGATATCAACAATGATAACCTAAAGGATATATATGTGCTAGATATGGCCTCAAGTGATCATGTAAGATCAAAAACACTTATGGCGTCAATGAGTACATCTAATTTTGATCTAATAACAAAAGAATTAGATCTTCATTATCAATACATGTTTAATTCTCTACAGCTTAATCTTGGAAATAACAGTTATCATAATATTGCACAGCACTTAAAACTCGCTAAAACAGATTGGAGTTGGGCTGGACTTATATTTGATCATGATAATGATGGACTTGAAGATATTCTTGTAACCAACGGATATAGAAGGTATGGGTCTGATAATGATTCTAGAATAAAAATAAATAAGGAAAAAACATTATATAATGGAAAAGTTCCTTTAGAAGTAAAAGAAGAATTATATAACGCTCTTCCATCAGAAAAACTAGCTAATATTCTCTATAAAAACACAGGTGATTTAAAATTTAAAGATATTTCTGAGTATTCTGATCTAAAAGAACCAACATTTTCTAATGGTGCTGTATACTCAGATCTAGACAATGATGGTGATCAAGACCTTATAATTAATAATATTGATCAAGAAGCATTCGTGCTTAAAAATACCTCCAGAGAAAAAAAATTGGGTAACTATATAAAAATAGTTACTAAAGGGAATACATCAGAGGACTTTGCCAAAGTAACTATAAAATATAATGATATAATAAAAACAAAAGAATCAAAACGAGTAAGAGGATATTTATCAGCTGTGGATAATGATATTCATTTTGGACTTGGAACTGTAAAAAATATAGATTCTCTAATAATTCGATGGAATTCTGGTAAAATAGAAAAATTGGCAAATATAGAAGCAAATCAGACAATTGAACTATCTGAAGAAAATGGGTCTATAAATAATAATTTATATAACAGGAATGACTACTGGTTTAATAAAAGTATTTCAAATCCATTGAATTACACGAATATAGAGAATGAATTTAATGACTTTGAAAAAGAAATACTTCTCCCCTTCAAGCAATCTACCCTCGGACCATCAATTACATCAGGCGATGTAAACAACGATAATCTAGAAGACATTCTTATTGGTGGTAGTAAAGGTCAGGCTGCTCAACTATTTATTCAAAATAATAATAAATATAAAAAGAAATTAAACAGAGTATTTCTTGAAGATGCAAATTATGAGGACATGGAGTCAATTTTTATTGATATTGACAACGATAATGATCAGGATTTATATATAGTAAGTGGTGGAAATGAGTTTAATCAAAGATCCGAAAGCTTAAAAGATAGAATTTACATAAATGACGGTAATGGAAACTTCTCTAGAAGTATTCAGACAGAAATACCAGATTATACGATCAGTGGGAAAACAGTTTCCAAAATAGATTTTGATAAAGATGGTGATCAAGATTTGATTGTAGGGAACAGAATTGTAACTCAAAAATATCCATTGCATGAGCCCTCAATAATATATGAAAACGATAATGGCAAATTTAAAAATGTAACCTATAAAATAGCTGCTGAGTTTGAAAACTTTGGTATTGTCAATAAAGTGATTACAACAGATATAAATAACGATGGATGGGAAGATTTTATCAGTGTAGGAGAATGGACAAATATTGGGATATTCATTAATAATAAAGGTAGTTTTAAGAATATATCAAATAAGAGTAATCTTGAGGATTTGTACGGATGGTGGTTTGATATACAAGAAACTGATGTGAATAATGATGGATATAAGGATTACATTATTGGAAATATAGGTACAAACTCAAAATATAAAACCAATAAAACAAAGCCACTGAAAGTCTTTGCAGATGATTTTGATAACAATGGAACACATGATCTAATACTAAGTTATGAGTATAAAAACGAATATGTACCACTAAGAGGAAAGGAATGTTCTACTCAACAAATGCCATTTATAGCAGAAAAAATACCAACATTTGATGAATTTGCTACTGCCAGTATTGAAGACATATATGGTGAAGGCGTAACAAGTGCTTACCAGAGAAAAGTAACAGAATTTTCATCATTAATCCTAATAAATAACGGTGATACAACATTTAAGATAAATAAACTACCAGAACTAGCTCAGACGATTCCATTACTATCAAGTGATGTGTATGATATAAATAATGATGGATATCAAGATATAATAATCGGGGGGAACATATACAACACAGAAGTAGAAACACCAAGGCTTGATAACCAATTTGCAATAGTCCTATTATCCAATAAAAAAGATAATTATATAGCAATTGGTCCAGAAAAAACTGGATTGTATACAAATGGAAATACAAAATCATTAAAAATAATTAAGAGTGAGGAACCGATACTAATAATTGGTAATAATAATGGAGATTCAGAAGTATTTTATATAAATACTAAAAAATAATTACACTATACTTATAATTATATATATAATAATAGTATAGAGTTTAACTGATAGAAAATAAATAAAAATAGTGGAAAAAAATTTAGACATATATGGAATTCGAACTGTGATTGAAGCAATTAAATCTGGAGACAAAACCATAGATAAAATATTTATTCAAATTGGTCTAACAGGAAGATTAATTAATGAGCTTGAAGCACTTATTAGAAAAAATAAACTTAAATCATCCTATGTCCCTACACAAAAACTAAATAAGCTTTCAAAAAAAAATCATCAAGGGGTAATTGCTAGAATTTCGCCAATTAAGTTCTACGAGATAAATCAAATTATAGAAAAAATTGAAGACAAAAAGGACGCTCTAATATTAATCCTTGATCAAATTAATGACGTAAGAAATTTTGGTGCAATAATTAGAACAGCTGAAGTATCAGGAGTAGATGCAATTATAATTCAAAATCAATCTTCTGCGCCAATTAATGCTGATACAGTAAAAACAAGTGCAGGAGGAGTTTTTAATGTTCCTATTTGCAAAGTAAGCCACATAAAGGATGCTATCTATCATCTAAAGGCTTCAAAAATAATGATTATAGCTGCTAGTGAAAAAGCAGAAAAAAATATTTATGATCTAACACTAAAAAAATCTCTGGCAATAATAATGGGATCTGAAGAGAGAGGGATAAACCCATCTGTTCTTAAATTATCTGACGAAATGGTCAAATTACCAATGTTTGGCAAAATTGAATCATTAAACGTCTCTGTAGCAAGCGGAATTTTTCTATATGAAGTAATCAGGCAAAGAATATAACTTACACTATAAATAGCTCCTTAATTTAGACAAGGTACTAACTGAAATAATATTATCATTAGGGTCAATATTATGATAATTAAATAAAATTGCATTTATACCTACATTAATGGCGCCTAATATATCTGCCTGATAGCTATCCCCGATCATTAATGAGCTAGTATTTGTTGCATTTGCCTTTTTTAAGGCATAATCAAATATTATAGGATTGGGTTTTTTGTACCCTACTTCCTCAGAGATTGTAATTGTTTTGAAATATTTAATAATCCTTGATTTTTCTAATTTCTTTTTTTGAACCTCCTTAAAACCATTAGTGATTATATGCATATTATATTTATTGTCTAAATATTCTAATATTTCTATTGCCCCTGGAATTAGATTATTAAAATCAGACAAGTAATCTATATAATCAAAGGAAAGTTTTTTTATCATGCTATCCCCTACTTCAATTTTGAGTTCCTTAAATGTATCAGCTAGTCGATAAAACCTTAACCTTTCTTTTGATACTTTATTTTCTCTATACAAGTCCCAATAATTAGTATTAATAGGATGATATGCCTCTAAAAATATGTTTATATCAATATCTAACTTATTTAAGGCAAAAATTTTGATAAAAGTTAGATTAGAATTCTTGTCAAAATCCCATAAGGTATGATCTAAATCAAAAAATATGTCTGTTATATTATTTTTATTCATGAATAAATTTATTTCTTCATAAAATCATTTATTATCCCTAGATCAAGCCCTTCAAATTCCCCAGAACTCATCATCAATAATGCTAAATTAAAATATTCTAATGATGACAGATAGTTAATTAAATCCTTATTATTATTTATTACTGTTAAATTCTTATGATTAAAAGCTGTTTTAATCTCGTTATCTATTAAGTCCTTCATTCCTTTTAATTTAAGGGCTTTTTTTGAATAAAAAATTATTGCTTCATCTGCAGGATTTAATGCATTTTTATATTGGTTTATAAAATCAATATTTAAGCTACTATAAGTGTGTAATTCAAGGCATGCTACAATTTTTTTATCTGAATTTTGGCTTCTTACTGCTGAGGCTGTAGCCAGGACTTTGCTTGGGGAATGAGCAAAATCCTTATAGGCGATTGAATTTAAATTTTTACATATCAATTCTAGTCTATTACTTGCCCCATCAAATGAAATTATAGCCTTGAAAAAATTATCTTCATCAATTCCCATTTGCTGGCAAATAAACTTAGCACCCATTAAATTATTTAGATTGTGCTTTCCAAAAATTTTTAATGGAATATTTTTGTTTTTTATATCCAGATATGTAACATTATTTTTAACGAAATAAGAAGGTGTATTATAAGGAACTTTGTTAATCTTATTAGTTGTTCTTTTAACCATACTGTTCAAATCAATATCATCACTATTATATACTAATGTTCCATTTTTTTGAATGGAATCAATAAAGATTTTGAATTGTTCCAAATAAATCTCATAAGTAGGAAATACATTAATATGATCCCATGCTATACCACTGATTAAAGCTAAATCAGGCTTATATAAATGAAACTTAGGTCTTAAGTCTATAGGGGAAGTTAGATATTCATCACCTTCTAATATTATAAATTTGTTTTCTTCTGTTATTTTAACCATTACATCAAAGCCCTTTAATTGAGCCCCAACCATATAATCCACTTCGATATTATTGAAGTTCATAACGTGAAGGATCATAGATGTTATTGTAGTTTTGCCATGACTTCCTCCAATAACTACTCTAAATTTATTTTTTGATTGATTAAATATGAATTCAGGATATGAAAATATTTTTACGTTTAATTCCCTTGCTCTTAAGAGTTCAGGGTTATCTGCTTTAGCATGCATTCCAAGAATGACTGCGTCTAGTTCTTTAGAAATTTTTTCAGCATCCCATCCATCCTTTTTTGGCAATAAACCATACTTCATTAATCTTGATTTAGAAGGATCATTAATGACATCATCACTTCCTGAAACTATATAGTTTTTGCCCTTTAATGCTATAGCTAAATTATGCATAGCAGCTCCACCAATTGCTATAAAATGAATTCTCATTGAGAAACATGTTTTTTCAATTTCAATAATTCCTTATACAAACTATGATTGTTTATATTATTAGAATTATAATAAACAAACGCATTATCTAACTGCTCTTTTGCATTAGAAAAATCATTCTTATGCACATATATTTTTGCTAGCAGGTAATATGCATAATCAGGAGTCGACCTGTCTCTAGAAGTAAAATTTTCTATGTAATAGCTTAACTGCAGTATACCTCTATCTAAATTTATCTTATTGTTAGCACATAATTCACCTATACTAAAATTCAAATAGTTATAATCATATTCTGAATTGAAAGAATTTAAATTTTCAACTATTTTATTCAAATATATATTTGACATTTTATGATCATTTTTAAAATCATAAATATATTTCTTTGCAAATAAGCCGTCAATTAGAGAAATGTTTTCTAATTCATTAGCGTACTGCAAGGCAAGTGATTTACTGCCTCCTAATAGCTGAGGTAGTTCTGTATAAATTTGGATTAACACCCACATTGCAGGCTTATTCTTATTATCTAATTCTACAGATTTTAACAAATATTTCTTTGATTTATTGATTAAACTAAGTGATTTAAATCTATTAGTTTCATTAGCCTTAGCTGCCAATGTTCCTCCAAGTTTATAATTATACACAGAATTGTCACTGTCTAATTCAATTAATTTTTGATACTGAATTATAGCATTGTCCCAGTCTTTTATGAAACCATAACAATCTCCTAGTTTTTTTATTAATATCTCATTATTTGGGTTTTCTTTTATTGAATTTATAATAGTTTTTTCAGCAACCATATACTGCTTATTATCAATTAAAGAATCTATGTAATGTTGTTGTGTCTGAAAATTAAATATTAGTAAAAAAAATAATAAAATATTATAAAAGCTCATTTGAATTATATTAAACTAACTGTTTAGCATATGCCATAATTTTTCTTTTAACTCTGATATTCCTTGATTAGCCAATGACGAAATAAAAATATAATCAACATCAAGCTGTTTTTCTAACTCTATTGAAATATCCTTACTTAATTCTTCATCTAGTAAGTCAGATTTCGTAACAGCTATTAATCTATCTTTATCTAACATTTCTGGATTGTATTTCTTTAATTCGTTCAAGAGAATTCTATATCTATTATTAATGTCATCTGAGTCGGATGGAATTAAAAAAAGTAAAATAGAATTTCTTTCAATATGTCTTAAAAAATAGTGGCCAAGACCTTTGCCTTCTGCAGCTCCCTCAATAATTCCAGGTATATCAGCCATTACAAATGTTTGGTAATCCTTGTACTTTACAATTCCTAAATTAGGCTTTAAAGTAGTAAACTCATAGTCCCCAATTTTTGGTTTAGCATCAGTAATTACAGATAACAAAGTTGATTTTCCGGCATTAGGAAACCCAACTAAACCAACATCTGCTAATATTTTCAACTCTAATGTAACTTGTTTTTCTTCATTAGGATTTCCTGGTTGAGCATATCTTGGAGTTTGATTAGTTGAAGACTTAAAATGCCAATTTCCTCTACCTCCTTTTCCTCCATGACATATAATTTTTGTATCACCGTCATTAGTGAGTTCAAATATTTTTTTCTGAGTTTTTGAGTCTTTAACAACAGTGCCTAGCGGAACATCTATATAAATATCAGTTCCATCAGAACCTGTGCTTCTACTCTTTCCGCCGTCATTTCCAAGTTCAGCTTTAAAATGTCTTTTAAATTTTAAATGATATAAAGTCCAATAATTTGGATTAGCTCTAATAATTATATGGCCTCCTCTACCTCCATCTCCACCGTCTGGCCCCCCTTTAGCAACATATTTTTCACGTCTTAGATGAACTGACCCTTTACCTCCTTTTCCTGAAGTAACATTTATTTTTACATAATCAACAAAATTACCTTCTGTCATAGCAATATTATTTTCTATTTAAAATTAGCCAGTTATAGAGAATCTATTACTTTTTTTAATCTTATAAATATCTCATCTATTTGACCCTCACCATTAATTCCATAATACCTGTCCTTCTCTTGATAATATTCTTTTAAGATTGCTGTTTTTCTGTAATATTCATTTATTCTGTTTTTTACAATAGATTCATCAGAATCATCAGCTCTTCCACTAGTTTCTCCTCTTTTTATTAATCTTGAAATAAGTATATTATCTTCAACTTCAAGTGCTATCATTGCTGATATCATTGTATTATTTGAAGCCATTAACTTATCTAAGGCTATTGCTTGACTAGTAGTTCTAGGAAATCCGTCGAATATAAAACCATTACAGTCTAAATTACTTATAACAACTTTATTAAACATTTCAATTGTCACTTCATCAGGAACCAATTCTCCTTTATCCATATACTCTTTAGCAAGAACTCCTAAGGAGGTGTTATTTTTAATATTGTATCTAAAAACATCACCAGTTGAAATATGAAATAAATTATAAGAATCTTTAATTATCTCTGCCTGAGTTCCTTTTCCTGCTCCTGGAGGTCCAAATAAAACTATATTTTTCATTAATAATATATTTATTGTTATGAAGATAATTTATTAAAACAAATATAATCAAATCAATAGGTTAATTTCTAATTGATTAAATATTAAAATGTATTTTTGCGTTAGTTAAATTTAATCAATTATGCAGTACTTCTCTACTAATTTTAAGCTTGGTATCTTAGGTGGAGGTCAGCTTGGGAAAATGCTGCTTTCAGAATGTGCAAAATTTGATATATATACAATTGTACTTGATCCCAGTAAAGATGCACCATGTAGTAATTTAGCTTCAGAATTTTTTGTAGGGAATTTAATGGATTATGATACTGTTTTAAATTTTGGCAAGAAGGCAGATATTATAACTATTGAAATTGAAAATGTAAATGCTGATGCATTAGAAAAATTAGAATATTTAGGTAAAAAAGTTTATCCTTCTTCAAAAAATATTAAAACAATTCAAAATAAAGGACTGCAAAAGCTTTTTTATAAAGAAAATAACCTTCCTACTTCTGATTTTAAAATTCATGCAAGCTTAAAATCGATTGAAGAAGATTTGCTAGCAAATAAATTAACTTATCCTTTTATTTGGAAAAGCGCCCAATTTGGATATGATGGAAAAGGTGTTAAAGTTGTAGAGAACAATGATCAACTTAAAAAGCTCCCAAATTTAGAGTGTATAGTTGAAGAAAAAATTAAAATACAAAAAGAGCTTTCTATAATTGTTTCTAGGAATGAGTCAAATGAAGAATCAAATTTTCCAATTGTTGAAATGGAATTTAATCAGCAATCCAATCTAGTAGAGCAAGTGATTTGTCCAGCAAATATTACCCAGTCAATCCGGGAAACTGCATTTAAAATCGCGACAAAATTATCTAGATCACTTAATAATATTGGTCTATTAGCAATAGAAATGTTTTTAACTCAAGACAATAAAATTTTAATTAATGAAATTGCACCAAGACCACATAATTCTGGTCATCACACAATAGAGTGTTGCCATACTTCTCAGTTTGAGCAACATCTAAGAAGTATTCTTAATCTACCTCTAGGGGACACCTCTATTAAAATTCCAGGAATTATGTTAAATTTGGTAGGTGAAAACAAAGTTGAAGGAGATGTTGTATATGAAAATATCGAAGAGGTAATGAAATTACCAGGAGTTGCGCTTCACATATATGGAAAAAGAAAATCTAGATTAAATAGAAAAATGGGGCATATAACGATTGCAAATAAAAATATAAATGATGCAATTGAAATATCTAAGAAAATAAAAAAAATAATAAAAGTAACTGCAAAATAATATGCTAGAAGTTGGAATTATAATGGGAAGTAAAAGTGATCTCCCAGTCATGCAAAATGCTATAGATATTCTAAATGAATTTGGAATAAATTCAGAAGTAGAAATTGTATCAGCACACAGAACTCCTGAAAAGATGTTTAAATACGCACAAAATGCTAAGAATAAAGGGATTAAAGTGATTATTGCTGGCGCTGGTGGCGCAGCACATCTGCCTGGAATGATTGCTTCAATAACTACTCTTCCAGTTATAGGTGTGCCCATTAAATCTAGAAATTCAATAGATGGGTGGGATTCAATTCTTTCAATCCTGCAAATGCCTGATGGCGTTCCCGTAGGGACTGTAGCCCTTAATGGCTCAAAAAATGCAGGCATCCTTGCTGCACAAATAATAGCAACTAATAATGATGAATTAAATCAAAAAATTGAAGACTATAAAAAAGAACTTGAAAATAAAGTAATTTCTTCAAACAAAGATTTAAAATAACAATAGCAATACCCATAAAATTGGAACTCCCTCAGCCCAAAATGATGAGTAAAATTTTGATTGTCCTTTTTTCTAGCTTATTAGCCTATAATCTTATTTAATAATTAATGTCAGATATTATTATAAAAATATGATTATTTAAGTACTTTTACATCCATTAATTCATCATTAAAATGAATACTGAATCTTTTCTAATACGACATATTGGTCCACGAGATGAAGATATCAAAAAAATGCTTAAAGTAGTCAAGGCCAATTCTCTTGATGAACTTATTGATGAAACCCTTCCCAATGACATAAAATTAAAAGAATCTATAAAATTAGACGAGCAGTTAAGTGAGTCTGAATATTTAACGCATCTTAAAAAAGTATCAGCATTAAATAAAGTTTTTAAATCCTATATAGGGCTAGGATATAATAGATCGTATTTGCCTGCTGTTATCCAAAGGAATATTTTAGAAAACCCAGGATGGTATACAGCATATACTCCATATCAAGCAGAAATATCACAAGGAAGAATGGAGGCATTACTTAATTTCCAGACTATGATAACTGATTTAACAGGAATGGAAATTTCTAATGCATCATTATTAGATGAAAGTACTGCGGCAGCTGAAGCAATGAGCCTATTATATGCTGTAAGGGATAGAGATCAGAAAAATAATAATGTATCTAAGTTCTTTATTTCAAAAGATATTTTTCCTCAGACCCTTTCCGTATTAAAGACAAGGTCAAAGCCAATTGGAATTGAATTAGTTGTTGGTAATTCTGAAGATTTTGACTTTGATTCTACATTTTTTGGTGCATTAATTCAATACCCTGGAGCATCTGGAGAAATAAAAAACATTAATTCATTTATTTCTAAATGTATTTCAAATAATATCAAAACTGCAGTTGCAGCTGATATATTAAGTCTTGTCCTTCTGGAATCACCTGGAAAAATTGGAGCAGATGTTGTAATTGGAACAACTCAAAGATTTGGAATACCCCTGGGGTATGGCGGACCACATGCAGGATATTTTGCAACTAAGGAGGCTTATAAAAGAAATATACCTGGAAGAATTATTGGTGTTTCAATTGATGCTGACGGAGATAAAGCTCTTAGAATGGCACTGCAGACAAGAGAACAGCATATAAAAAGAGATAAGGCCACATCAAACATATGTACTGCTCAAGTTCTTCTAGCAGTTATGGCTGGCATGTATGCAGTATATCACGGGCCTGAAGGACTTAAAGAAATTGCTAATAAAGTTCATTTTAATGCTGTGACACTAGCAAAAAAACTAGAATCCTTAGGATTAAATCAGCTTAATTCATCGTTTTTTGATACTATAAGAATTGAAGCTAATAGGAATGATATAGAAAAAGAAGCTGAAGAAAAAGAGATAAATTTCTATTTTCCAACTGAAAATATAGTTTCAATAACTGTAAATGAAACAACTACTGAAGATGATCTAAATGATATAATTTCAGTTTTTTCAAAGATAACAACAAAAACAATTACCAAATTAGATAAAATTAAACAAGAGAATAATATTAGTAAATCATTTATTAGAAAAACTAAATTTTTGGCAAATTCTGTATTTAATTCATATCATTCAGAAACTGAGTTAATGAGATACATAAAATCGCTAGAAAATAAGGATTTATCCCTTACTAGGTCTATGATATCATTAGGATCATGTACCATGAAATTAAATGCAGCCGCTGAAATGCTTCCATTAAGTTGGAATCGTTGGGGAAATATTCATCCATTTGCGCCAAAATCTCAAACAGAAGGATTTAATTATGTATTAAAAAAGCTTGAAAATCAGCTTAAAGAAATTACAGGATTTTCTGCAGCATCATTACAGCCTAATTCTGGTGCTCAAGGTGAGTATGCAGGATTAATGGTAATTAAAGCATTTCATAAAAGCAAAGGAAATAATAATAGAAATATATGTTTAATACCTTCATCAGCACATGGAACCAATCCAGCAAGTGCAGTAATGGCAGGAATGAAAGTAATAGTGGTTAAATCAGATGAAAAAGGAAATATCGATATAGACGATTTAAATGCAAAAGCTATTGAGAATAAAGAAAATTTAGCTGCCTTGATGATTACTTATCCTTCAACCCATGGAGTTTTTGAATCAAACATAATTGAAATAACAAATATTATTCATGATAATGGAGGTCAAGTATATATGGATGGAGCGAATATGAATGCTCAAGTTGGTATAACAAATCCAAAAATAATTGGAGCAGATGTTTGTCATCTTAATCTGCATAAGACTTTTGCAATTCCACACGGAGGTGGTGGTCCTGGTGTTGGGCCTATATGTGTGGCTGAGCATCTAGCTCAATTCCTCCCTTCTAACCCTATTATTAATGTAGGGGGGTCAAATGCCATTAGTGCTATTTCAGCTGCTCCTTATGGCTCAGCATTAGCATGTCTAATATCATATGGATATATATCAATGCTAGGAGCAAAAGGACTGACTAAGGCTACAAAAGTTGCAATTTTAAATGCAAATTATATAAAGGAACGATTATCAAAAAAATATGAAATTCTATATTCTGGAGAATTTGGAAGAGCGGCACATGAAATGATAATTGATTGCAGACCATTTAAAGAATATGGCATAGATATTAGTGATATTGCTAAAAGATTAATTGACTATGGATTTCATGCTCCAACCGTCTCATTCCCTGTTGTCGGAACATTGATGATTGAACCAACAGAAAGTGAAAGCAAGAATGAATTGGATAGATTCTGTGATGCTATGTTATTAATTAGAGAAGAAATCTCTAATTGTTCAGAAAATGATGAAAATAATATTCTAAAAAATGCGCCTCATACACTTTCAATGGTTACATCAGATAATTGGAATTATAAGTATTCAAGAGAACAAGCTGCATTCCCAATTAAATATTTAAAAGAAAATAAATTCTGGCCATCAGTTAGAAGAGTAGACGATGCACACGGAGATAGAAATTTAATATGTAATTGCATTTCAATAGAAGAATATAGCAGTTAATATTTTAATTAATTATTAATATTTAATAAGTTTAACATAGAAACTAATTGACAATTAAAAAATGGGACTAAAAATAATAGGTAGTGGGAGTTGTGTCCCAGAAATTGTTCAAGACAATTCTAAATTTATAAAAAGTTCATTTTATAATTCAGATGGCACTAAAGTTGATTTACCTAACTCCGAGATCATTGAGAAATTTAAAAAAATTACTGGAATCAATGAAAGAAGATATGCAAATAAAGATTTAAATGCATCTGATCTTGGATTTATTGCTGCAAAAAATGCTATTGAGAATGCCAATATTGACCCTGAAACTATCGATTATATTATCCTTGCTCACAACTTTGGAGATGTAAAATATAAGTCAGATGAAATAGATGTTTTCCCTGGATTAGCAGTAAGAATTAAAAATTTATTAAAAATTAAAAATCCTCAATGTGTAGCCTATGATATTTTGTTTGGATGTCCAGGATGGCTTGAGGCAGTTATTCAAGCAAAAAGTTTTATAAAATCGGGTATGGCAAAGCGTTGTCTAGCTATAGGAGCTGATACTTTATCAAGAGTAGTTGATGAATACGATCGAGATACAATGATCTTTGCAGATGGTGCTGGAGCAACTATTATAGAAGATTCCGATGAGGAAGGCGGAATTTTATCTCATAAAACTGAGTCATATACAGTTGATGAGCTATATTATCTGTTTTATGGGAAATCAAACAATAAAAATTTAAATAATAATACCAGATATATAAAGATGAATGGCAGAAAAGTTTATGAATTTGCTCTAACAACTGTTCCAAATGCAATTAAAATGTGTATTGAAGAAGCTGGAATTAAAATATCTGATGTAAAAAAAATATTACTCCATCAGGCTAATGCAAAAATGGATACTGCTATGGGCAAAGGGTTATATAAACTATATGACATGGAATTTGACGAAGATATTATGCCTTTAACTGTTAAATATTTTGGCAATAGTTCTGTTGCAACTATTCCTACAATGTTTGATTTAATCCGAAGAAAAAAATTAGACAACCATGTTTTTAATTCTGGTGATATTATAATTTTTGCTAGTGTAGGGGCTGGCATGCATATTAATGCAATGGTTTATCAATATTAAAATTGATAAATGTATAATGACAATTTCCCATATAAAAGATTTAATATAACACTTGATTTCTTACAAAAACATATAGAAAAAAATAAATTAATTCTAGATCTAGGTGTAGAAAACCCCTTTTCATTATTAATTAGAGATAGTGGCTATAAAGTAAATAATACTTCTGGGGAAGACCTTGACATCGATAGGTCTAGCATTATAAATTCAAATGCTGAAGTAATAACTGCTTTTGAAATTTTTGAGCATTTACTTAACCCCTACAATGTTCTTAAAGATATTAAAGCAAAACAACTAGTAGCAAGTATTCCATTAAGGTTATGGTTTGCAAGTGCATATAAAAACAATAATGATGAAAGAGATAGGCATTTTCACGAATTTGAAGATTGGCAATTTAATTGGCTCCTTAATAAAACAGGATGGAAAATTATAGATTCCAAAAAATTTACAAATCCTGTAAAAAAAATAGGTGTTAGGCCATTCCTTAGATTGTTTGCTCCAAGATATTATTTAGTATATGCAGAAAAAATATAATACATTATATGAATATTTATATTATAATACCTGTATTTAATGAAGAAAAATATCTGCAGGAATCTATAGACTCCATAGTAAAACAGACATTGCTTCCAAAAATACTTTTACTTGTAAATGATAGTTCAACTGATAATTCAGAAAAAATCCTAAAAAAATATTCTAATGAATTTTCGTGGATTAAATACATAAACATAAAATCAAAGCAAGAACATGTTCCTGGAGAAAAAGTGATTAGGACTTTTTATAAAGGGCTTGAAAAGCTTGATTCAAATTATGATGTAATATGTAAATTTGACTCTGATATTATATTACCTGAAAATTATCTTGAATCAATTATAAATATATTCAATGGAGACTCAAAAGTCGGAATAGCTGGAGGAAATCTATACATAAAGAAAAAAAACAATTGGGTATATGAAAAAATCTCATCAAAGAATCATGTTAGAGGTCCAATTAAATCCTATAGAAAAAAATGCTTTGAAGATATTCAAGGATTAAGAAAATCAATAGGTTGGGACACAGTAGATGTATTAATTGCACAATATCATGGCTGGAAAATAAAAACAGATAAATCGTTAATTGTTAAACATCTAAAACCTACAGGTGCAAATTATACTTATAATTCTAAATTTCTTCAAGGAGAGGCTTTGTATAAGATGAGATTTGGAATTATATTAAGTATAATTTCTGTATTAAAAACCTCGATTAATACAGGTAGGTTTTTAATCATATTTTTTGCAAAGATTGGATATATTAATGCACTTTTTAAAAGAAAAGAAAAAATTGTTACAAAGGAACAAGGTAAATTTATTAGAAAACATAGATGGAAAAGAGCTCTTTCTAATTTCTTAAATAGGTAGGTTATCTAAATCTACATTACCTCCAGAAATAACCACTCCTACTTTTTTATTTTTGTAAAGTTCTTTTTTAGCAATCAATCCAGCTAATGCTACAGCGCTAGATGGTTCAATCACAACATTTAATTTTTCAATAAAAATTTTCATAGCATTTATAATCTCATCTTCCTTTACACAAATAATTTTACTTATTAATTTTTTAATTATTGGAAAATTAATATCACCCAGATTTGTCCTTAGTCCATCAGCAATTGTGTTTGTGCTAGCATTATATTCAATCTTTCCACTCTTTAATGACCTATAGGCATCATCTACTTGTTTGGGCTCTACTCCTATTACCTCACATTTATTTGATAAAATATCTGAAGCTATAGCAATCCCTGAAATTAATCCTCCTCCTCCAATAGGTGCTAAAATGTAATCTAAATCTGGATGTTCTTCTAATAGTTCTGTTCCAATAGTTGAATTCCCCAATATTACATCAATATCATTAGATGGATGAATAAAATGTAAATCATTTTCTAATAAAATGTTAGAAGTTGTTTCTTCTCTAGCTTCAAGAGTTGATTTGCATTCAATCAAATTGATGTCATATTTCAAAACAGAGTTTTTCTTAATTCTTGGAGCATTTTCTGGCATAACTATATAAGCATTTATGTTTTGCAAATTGGATGCACATGCTAGACCCTGAGCAAAATTTCCTGAGGAATGTGTTATAACCCCTTTTTCTTTAGATTTTTTCGAAAGAGATTTAAGTGCATTTGAAGCTGCTCTTATTTTAAAAGAGCCTGTTTTCTGAAAATTCTCACACTTAAAATAAACGTTACAGTTGCATAAATTATTAATAAAATCAAATTGCAAAACAGGTGTTCTATTTATAAACGGCTTAATATGCTTGTGAATTTCTAATAATAAATCTTTAGAAAATTCCATGAAATTTATTATTGATTTTTTTTAAGATAATTTAAAGATGCATCAGAAAGTTTTTTAATTCCTTTTAAATAATCTCCACCTGCAGTTGCATAGAATGGCTGTCCGCCTCCATTAGCCTTAACATGTTTTGATAATTCACTAATTACTTTACGTGCATCATACTTTTTGCTATTTGCAAGATCTTTTGAAATATAGCAGCTTATATATACTTTAGAATTAAATTCAGAAATTAGAATAATAAATAAATTATCTAATTCATTCCCAAGAGTAAAAATTAAATCTTTCATTGCTGATGGACTTAAAGAAACGTTTTTTGAAATAAACCTAATTCCTTTCTTTTCTTTTATTTCAGATTTAATCGAATCACTTATTGAATTAGTTTTTTCTTTAATAAATTGATCTCTTTCTTTCTTTAGTCTACTATTTTCATCCATTAACTCAGCAATAGATTTGACAATATCTCCCGAATTATTTAATAATTTTTTTGTTTTATTATACTCACTTTCTTTATCTGTAAAATATTCTTTTACTGAATCAAATGTAATGGCTTCAATTCTTCTTATTCCTGAAGCTATAGCCCCCTCAGATTTTATCTTAAACTGCCATATATCAGAAGTATTTTTTACATGAGTTCCTCCACAAAGCTCATATGAGCTTCCAAATTTAATCGTCCTTACTGTATCTCCATATTTTTCATCAAATAAAGCAATTGCACCATCAGAAATAGCTTTATCAATTGGAACATTTCTATTTTCTTCCAAATCTAATTTTCCTTCAATTCTTGCATTAACAAAATTCTCTATTTCAGTTAACTGGTCCATATTTACTTTAGAGAAATGTGAAAAATCAAAACGCAAATGATCAGAACTTACTCTACTACCCTTTTGCTGAACATGATCTCCTAAAACTTCTCTTAAAGCTTGATGAAGAAGATGCGTTCCAGTATGATTACACTGGGTTCTAAACCTTTGCTTTTTATCTACTACTGCATTAAATGTCTCTGATATATTTTTTGGTAAGTTTTTTGTTATATGAACAGATAGATTCCCCTCTCTAATGGTGTCAGTTATATATATAATATCTCCATTGGGAGACTCTAAATAGCCTTTGTCTCCAACTTGACCTCCTGATTCAGCATAAAAAGGTGTTAAATTAAATACTAATTGATACAATTCTCCATCTTTAGAAGAAATTACTTTTCTATATTTAACTAATTTTACCTTAGATTCTAGAGAATCATATCCTATAAACTCTTGTACTGGATCATTAATCAAAACTACCCAATCATCAACTGATTTTTGACTTGCAGCTCTTGATCTATTTTTTTGATTCTCCAATTCCTTTTCAAATCCTTTTATATCAAGTTTAAACCCTTTTTCATTTAATATTAAACAAGTTAAATCAACAGGAAATCCAAATGTGTCATAGAGTTCAAAAGCTTTTTTTCCAGAAATTATCTTTTTCTTACTTGAAGTGATTATTTGATCTAAAAGTACCAGTCCTTGATCTAAGGTCTTTAAAAAAGAACTCTCCTCTTCTTTTATTACATTTTCTATTAGTTTTCTTTGTGATTTTATTTCTGGATATGCCCTTCCCATATTTTTAACTAGAACACCAACTAATCTATATATAAAAGGCTCCTTTTTGTTTAAAAAAGTAAAAGCATATCTAATAGCTCTCCTTAAAATACGTCTTATAACATATCCGGCTCCAGTATTGCCGGGAAGTTGACCGTCAGATATTGAGAAAGAAACTGCTCTTAAATGATCAGATATAACGCGCATGGCTACATCTGTATCATTTTCTCTACCATAATCCAATGCAGTAATAGCTTCAATTTCTCTAATGATAGGTGTAAAAATATCTGTTGAATAATTAGAATCTACTCCCTGAATAGCCATGCATAATCTCTCAAACCCCATTCCAGTATCAATGTGTTTTTTAGGTAAATTGACTAATTTACCATTTGCCTTCCTATTGTACTGAATAAATACCAAATTCCACAATTCAACAACCTTTGGATGATCTTTATTTACCAAATCTCTTCCAGGCGCACTTTTCTTCTCTTTTTCACTCCTTAAATCAATATGAATTTCACTACATGGACCGCAAGGACCTTGATCTCCCATTTCCCAGAAATTATCCTTCTTTCCGAAATTTAATATTCTTTCTTTAGGAAGTATTTTTTTCCATATATCATATGCTTCTGTATCTAAAGGAATATTGTCTTTGTTAGATCCACAAAATATTGTTATATATAGATCATCTGGGTTAATTTTATAAACTTTTGTTAATAATTCCCAAGACCATTCAATAGCTTCTTTCTTAAAATAATCTCCAAAGCTCCAATTACCAAGCATCTCAAAAAACGTGTGATGGTAAGTATCTATTCCAACTTCTTCTAAATCATTATGTTTTCCTGATACCCGAAGACATTTTTGACTATTAGCAATTCTCTTACTTTTAGGGTTAGATTCTCCTAGAAAAAACTCCTTAAATGGCGCCATTCCTGAGTTAACAAACATTAAACTAGGATCATTTTTGGAAACAATGGGTGCAGAAGAATGTATTTGATGATTTTTACTAACAAAAAAATCCAAAAATTTATTTCTTATTGTTTGAGAATTCATTTTTTAGATTAGCATTAGACTAAATTATACATAATGTAAAACTATTGTTATATTTGCATTATTATTTTTACAATCATAAGAATATACAAAAATACAATTTTAAATTATGCCTAAAGTAAAATATTATTACGATTCTGATACACTTTCGTATAAAAAAATTAAAACAACTAAAAGAACTGTTTTAAAATACGTTTCAGTATACCTTTTGGGTTCTGCATTGTTTGGATTTTTATTTATTCTAGTTGCAAGCAAATATTTTGAATCCCCTAAAGAAAAATCTCTAACACGGGAACTACAAAACTTACAAATACAATTTGAAGTTCTAAATAAAAAAATAGATAATGCAGAAATTGTATTATCAAATATTGAGGAAAGAGATAATGCAATATATAGAATATACTTTGAGGCTAATCCAATAAGTGAAGACAAAAGAAAAGCTGGTATAGGTGGTGTAAATCGTTATAAAAAATATGATGGATATGATTACTCAAACTTAATTAAAGAGAGTGCTAAAAAAATTGATGTTTTACAAAAAAGAATGATTGTCCAGTCCAAGTCTCTTGATGAAATAACAAGCCTTGCCTCTAAAAAAGAAAAATTATTAAAATCAATTCCTGCAATTCAACCGATAAATAATAATGATTTAACTAGAATAGCTTCAGGTTTTGGTTATAGATCAGACCCATTTACAAAAGTTATGAAATTTCATTATGGCATGGACTTTACAGCTCCTAGAGGAACACCTGTATATGCATCTGGTGATGGTATTGTTAGGAGAGCAGATAGTAGGTCCTCTGGATTTGGGAAACATATTAGAATTGATCATGGATATGGATATACAAGTTTATATGCTCATCTCTACAAATACAATGTAAAAAAGTATCAAAAAGTAAAAAGAGGTGACCTAATTGGCTATGTTGGAAGTTCTGGAAGGTCTAATGCGCCACATCTTCACTATGAAATATTTAAAGATAATATTAAAGTTAATCCTGTTAATTTCTATTATGGTAATTTAACTGCTAAAGAATTTGATGAATTACTAAAGAAAACTTCTGTTGTAAATGAATCACTTGACTAATGGATATTGAACTGCCTGAAAAAAGATATTATTCAATTGGTGAAGTAGCTGATGCCTTTGAAGTTAATCCATCGCTAATTAGATTCTGGGAAACTGAATTTTCAATTTTAAATCCTAAAAAAAACGCAAAGGGTAATAGGAAATTTACAACGCAAGACATTGAAAATTTGAGACACGTATACTTCTTAGTAAAGGAGCGAGGATATACTATTGATGGTGCAAAAACATATATAAAAGAACATAAAAAGAAATCTTTAAATACACTAGGAATAATAAATAAATTAAAAGAAATCAGGTCTAGATTAATTAAGATAAAAGAACAGCTTTAACCTATTTCTTTCTCATATATATATCAATCTGAGCTCCAGATAAGTCAAAATTTTCTCTAATTTTATTTTCAAGAAATCTCTTATAAGGATCCTTTATATACTGAGGCAAATTACAAAAGAAAGCAAATTGGGGATGTGAAGTAGGAAGTTGTGTAATATATTTTATCTTAACATACTTTCCCTTTATTGATGGTGGAGGATACTTTGCAATTATTGGTAATAAAACATTATTTAATTCTTTTGTTTTAATTTTTTTTGATCTATTGTTAAATACCTCAACCGCAGATTCAATTGCCTTATAAATCCTTTGTTTACTTATTATTGAAGTAAAAATAATTGGTACATCTACAAATGGTTCAATTTCCTTCTTTATTTGAGCTTCATATTTCTTTATTGATTTATTATCCTTTTCAATTAAATCCCATTTATTAGCGATAATTATAATTCCTTTTTTATTTCTTTCACAAAGCCAAAAAATATTTTTTACTTGTGAATCAAATCCTCTACTGACATCATAAATTAGTAGACACACATCAGAATATTCAATAGCCCTGACACTTCGCATTACAGAATAAAACTCAAGATTTTCTTTGACTTTGGATTTTCTTCTGATACCTGCTGTATCTATTAAATTAAATTCAAATCCAAACCTGTTATATCTTGTGTGAATAGAGTCTCTAGTTGTTCCAGGAATTTCAGTTACAATATTTCTGTTTTCTCCTATTAAAGCATTAATAAATGATGATTTTCCTGCATTAGGCCTTCCAACAACAGCAAATTTTGGCAAATTATCTGAAAGATCAACATCTTTCGAAAAATCTTTAACAACTGCATCAAGCAAGTCTCCTGTGCCAAAACCATTAATACTAGCAATAGGATAGTATTTATCAATACCTAACTCAAAAAATTCACTTGCATCATTAACTCTACTAGAATTATCTACTTTATTGATAACTAAATAAACTGGCTTATCAATTTTTCTAAGCATATTTGCTATATCTGTATCCATAGAAGTTAATCCGGTCTCCACATCAACCATAAATATGATAATATCAGACTCATCAATTGCTAGTTCTACTTGCTTATCTATTTCTAACTCAAATATATCATCACTACCTAAAACATAGCCTCCGGTATCAATTAATGAAAATTCTTTTCCATTCCAATCTCCTTTTCCGTAGTGTCTGTCTCTAGTAACTCCACTAACTGAATCAACAATAGCTTCTCTTTGCTTAACAATTCTGTTAAACAAAGTTGACTTTCCTACGTTAGGCCTTCCCACTATGGCTATTATATTGCTCATAATATTAAAATGTGTGCAAATGTAATGGTAAAATTATATTAAAAAATAAGAGCAGCTTAAAATTAAGCTGCTCTTATTAAGTGATATAAGAATAAAATTACTGAATTGAAGTAGACATTTCTGGTCTAAATTCTAATGTTTCTACAACATCACCTGCGTAATCTCGTATAGCCTCATTTCTTTTTCTTCTATCATATTCTAATGCTCTCCAACCAAACATTTCATTATATTTATCTTCATAATCAAATGAGTCATTCTCAAATGTCCCCAATCTAGTTCCATGTGAATCATAAGGTTCAACTACATGAATTTCCCATTGACTACCAGAAACAACATAAAATACACCTCTTATTCCAGTATAACCATTGTCTCTCTTAAGTTTTGCATCCCTTCTCATAAAATCAAACCAATCACGTGAATCTTCAGATTTTAATCTGACAGTTGTAAATTTCACATACTTTTTTGGTGCTTCAGAACTGTCCCAATTATATGATAAATCTCCAAGTCTTGCAGTTCTTACATTACCCATTTGATCTTTTACATAAGGCATAACATTTTTCACCCAATATGCATATTCATCTGAATCAGATAAACTTTGATTAAAAAAATCTGCAGTTTTTGGTCCAACTACTCTCATGTATTTTCCTGAATCTGGTCCAGTAGATATTTGAAAGGTTAAAATTGCAGTTTCTTCAGAGTTATTAAATTTCTGAGTTTTTTTAGAAACAGCTGATTCAAATTCTTTTGCCATTCCTTCTTTTGCTTCCCATCTGTTTAATTGCCAATATTCCGCATTTGGATTATTCTGAGAAAAAACAAATAATGGTAAAACAAAAACTAATAAAATTATTTTTTTCATTTTCTTTTTTTTAGTTATTAATCAATTGATACTGGTGGTGAGCTTAGTTCAGGAAGCCATCTCCATATTTCAGAGTAATTTCCCCAAGCATTTAAACTTTCATTAAAGGCTTTTTGATCAGCCTCAAAAGATTCTTCACCATATAGCTCTTTATATGCCTCAATTACCTTAGGCCATGTTTCAGTTTCATTATCAATTCCAGACATATCTTTACTGGCATAACCTACAATTACATGACCATTAGGTCCGCCTAATGATCCAGTCCAAACATTTAAACTTATATTGCCAACTTTTTCTGCAGCCTTTGCAACTCTTGTTCTAAAATTCCAAAAATCTGGGCCACCATTCCTCTTTACATTATAATGCAAAACCTTAGAAATTCTATTTGATCCAGCCACAGCATCATCGAAACTTGCATCAGTTGCGTGTTGCATATATTCTGTTCCCCCAACATTTGATATTAAAGGTGAAACATTTTCAATCCAGTAATCATATCCTGCATTATCCCATGAATCAAGCTGAGCTAAAGATTCACCAAATCCTACTCTAACTAAATAATTAGCTCTTTCTCCAGCTACTATTTCATAAGTGTATATTAATCGTTCACTTTCAAGAGTATTGAATGTTTTTGTCTTTTCAGCTATTGCTTCTCTTGCTTGTTTTGTGTTTGATGGATCTACTTTATAAGCAGACATCCAAATTTGTTGACCAACTGCATTAAATGTGAATGCAATTAGACATAGTGATAAAATTATTTTTTTCATTATTTATATATTTATAAGTTATAATATGAATTTAACTATTTAGAATGAATTAAATAAAAAAACTTATATAAAAAATACATTTATTTGTGTCCAAATCTCTTAAGCTCTTGAAAATGAATTAAATAAAAAAATTTATTTGTATCCAAATCTCTTAAGCTGATGTTGATTACTTCTCCAGTTTTTATTAACCTTTACAAATAATTCTATGTGAATTTGTTTACCAAAGAAAGTTTCTAAATCTTTTCTTGATTCAATTCCTATTTTCTTTAATGCGCTACCCTTATGTCCAATAATTATTCCCTTCTGACTGTTTCTCTCAACCATTATTACTGATCTAATTCTTATAATTTTTTTGTCTTCCTTGAATTCTTCAGTTAATATTTCAACAGAATAAGGGATTTCCTTATTATAATTTATCAGGATTTTCTCACGAATTATTTCATTTACAAAAAATCTCTCTGGCTTATCAGTAAGTTGATCTTTAGGAAAATATGGTGGGCATTCTGGCAACAATTCAATTAACCTTTGAAGAAGATTATCAACTTGAAATTCTTTAAGAGCTGAAATTGGAAATATTTCTGCATTTGGAAGTTTTTTGCTCCATTCACTAACTTGATTCTCTAATTCTTCTTGATTAGATAGATCAATTTTGTTAATTAATACTACTACAGGAATAGATGAAGATTTTATTTTATTAAATAAATTTTCATCCTTTAAGCTTGATTCTCCAATCTCTATCATATATATTAGAATATCAGCATCGTCAATAGCAGTTTTAACAAAATCCATCATCGAAGATTGAAGCTCATAAGAAGGTTTAATTACACCAGGAGTATCTGATAAGACTAATTGAAATTTCTCACCATTTACAATTCCTAAAATTCTATGCCTTGTAGTTTGAGCCTTCGAAGTAATAATTGAAAGCTTTTCTCCTACTAAAGAATTCATCAATGTTGATTTCCCAACATTTGGATTACCTACAATATTTACAAATCCAGCTTTATGCATGAGGTCAAAAGTATTAATTATCTTTTTAATGAAAATTAATACTAAAGAAAAGAGAATTTTTCAATAGTTGATTATAATAAATTTTAACAAAGCAAAAAAAATAAATGTATATTGTATTTGAAAAATTCTATATAAAAACGAATAATAAGTTAAAAATGCGTACTGAAATATCATCCATTAAAAGAACAATTCTGTCTTTGGCATTCTTTTCATTTTTTCTAACTGGCTGTAATAATTCAAAGCTAGATTATTCAATTGAGACTATTCTAAATCCTAATAACATTTCACCGCTTACAGCAATGTTAAATATAAAATCTGATATACCTTGCAAAGCTACAGTAAAGGTCTTAGGAGATATTCCCGTAGAACAATCCTTTAAAGAATCAAATATAAACTTGAATGTTCCAGTATTAGGTCTCTATCCTAATAAACTTAACCAAGTTGAAATAACTCTAGATTATGAGGGTGGACAGAAAATAGATATAATTGAAATTCAGACCTCAGAAGTTCCAGATTATTTTCCTGAAATTGGAATAAATAAATTAGAAAAAGACAAAATGGAGCCAGGGATGCATGCATTGGATATTCATTTTGCAAACTTCGGTAAATTTCGTTCTGCTCCAATAATTTTTGATGACAATGGCCATATAAGATGGTATTTAGATCTGAGTTTCCATAAAGCTATGGCTGGACCATTTCAGAAAATTAAAAATGGAAATATTTTAGTTGCAGGAAGACACACTATTTATGAATTTGATATGATGGGAAAACTCTTTGTAATGACAAAAATCAATAACAACTATGGCATACATCATGATGTCTTAGAATTACCTAATGAAGATTTATTGCTTGCCGTTGGTAAAAGAGATGCCTATATAGAAAAGGATGGGGAAATTGTATTATCTGATAATGATTTCATGATACATTTTGACAGAAAACAATCTAAAATTGTAAAGGAATGGGACTTAGCAAAACATTTAGATGTTAATAGAGACGAATTAAATTTCTTTAGAGACGGGGATTGGCTTCATATGAATTCCTTTGATTTTGATGGAAGAGATAGTACCATTATTGTTTCTGGAAGAAATCAAGGATTAATAAAAGTAACTTGGGATGATAAACTCAAATGGATTATGTCGCCAAAACAAAAATGGGGAAAGTCAGGAAGAAAAGGCAAAGGATATAACACAAAGCCTTACTTACTCACTGCTATCAATAAAGAAGGAAAACCATACAACGAAGATGTACAAAAGGGTATAAAAAGCGCTGAAGATTTTGATTTTCCTTGGGGACCACATGCTCCTTACTTAATGCCTAATGGAAATATTATTGTATTTGATAATGGTTCATTTAGAAATTATGGTAATGAGAATAAATATTCTAGAGCAGTAGAATATAAAGTGAATGATAATGATAAAACTTTTGAGCAAGTTTGGGAATATGGCAAAAGCAGAGGAGTTGAGTTGTTCTCTACAATTGTAAGTGATGTAGATTTACTTCCTAAAACAAAAAACATATTAATGACTTCTGGGTTTCTAAGTCCTAGAAATGTTCACAGAGCAAAAATTGTTGAAGTTTCACCTGAAGATAACAAAGAAGTATTTGAAGCAACTATTTTTTTTAAAAATATAAATAGAGATATAAATAAACCTGGCTGGGGACAATCAGATGTTTTATATAGGTCCGAAAGAATGGAGTTAAAAAATTAGTAAAATAAATATTATTTATTTTCAATTACCTCTACTCCCCGATCATTTATTTTAGAAACGTATGTTGAAAATTCTAATCCAGATCCAGAATAAACTCTATTAATAGATTCTTCTACATGCTTAGCACTATCAATTCCCCGACTCAAGGCAAAAATTGATGGACCTGAACCAGAAATGGAACACCCTAATGCTCCGCTAGACAAACACTCTGATTTTATTTCTTGAAATTTTGGAATAAGCTTGCTTCGATGCCTTTCAATTAAATGATCGTTTAGTGATGATTTTATTAAATCATAATCATTTGTATGAAGACCATGTATAAGACTGCCAAAATTTGCCAATTGTTTCGTGGCATCTTCTAAACTAACATCATTTGGTAAAATACTTCTTGAATATGAAGTTTTTACTTCAATCTTAGGATGAACAATTGTACAATACAGATCATTTGGGAATGGTATTTTTATAATTTCTAAAGGAGAAATGCTTTTTACTAAAACAAAACCTCCCAATAATGCAGGAGCAATATTATCTGGATGCTCAAACATACCATCTTCTTGCATATCTTTCATTGCAAACTTTATAAGATCACCCATAGTAAATGGGTCTCCCATTAATTTGTTTATAGCATATACACTGCCTGCTGCGCTAGCTCCACTACTGCCTATTCCACTTCCTGGTTTTATTTTTTTTATGAATTCTATTTCAAAACCACAATCTGGTTTTAATTTTTCAATTAATTCAGATGCAGAAACAGTTGCAACATTTTTTTTAATATCCATAGGAAGATCAAATCCAGAAACATTATTAATTATTAATCCCTTCTGGGCTGTTTTCCTTACAATCATTTCATCACCAATAGAATCCAATGCAAATCCAAGAACATCAAAACCACAGGCAACATTAGACACTGTTGCAGGAGAAAAAATTCTTATCTCATTTATCATATATTATGATAATTATCATTTATAACAAATTTAACTTATAATTCTTTAAATATTGTAAAGTAATCTGTAAATTGCGATCTGTTAATTTTAAAATAAACCAAAATGAAAATGCTTAATAGACTATTTGTTTTAGTCACTTTAATTTGTTCTTATACAATAAATGCGCAAACAGTAGATGAAATAATTGATAATTATTTTGAAAATACTGGAGGAGTAGAAAATTGGGAGAAAATAGAAGGCGTTAAAATGAGTGCAAAAGTTAATCAAGGTGGAATGGAAATTCCTATTGAAATCGTGCAGTTAAAGAGTGGAAAAATGATGACAACTATAAACTTTCAAGGACAGAGTATAAAACAAGGAGTCTTTGATGGAGAAGTACTATGGAGCTCAAATTTCATGACTCAGAAAGCTGAAAAAAGTGATGAAGAATCAACAAATATGGTTAAAAATGAAATGAATCAATTTCCAGATCCCTTTTTAAACTATAAAGAAAAAGGATTTACAGCCGAATTAGTAGGGACTGAGAATGTGGATGGCTCTGAAACATTCAAGATTAAACTTACAACAACCCCAAATATTATAGAAGGCAAAGAAGTGCCAAGTATTGCATATTATTTCTTTGATAATGAAAATTTTGTGCCTATTCAAGTACATGAAGAAATAACAGTTGGTCCTGGTAAAGGAATGGTCTCTGAAATTAAATTGAGTGATTATCAAGAAGCAGGTAATATATATATGCCTTTTTCAATGACTCAAGGAGTAAAAGGTCAGCCAGGTGCTCCAATTACAATGGATAGCATTGAAATCAATCCAACTGTTGATGATAGTGAATTTGCTTTTCCTGAAGAAACTCCAGAAGAAAACTAGTTAACAAATACATTCTCAATTAATTCAATAAACTATGAAAAAGATATTTTTAGTTTGCATTGCTGTGTTTTTATTTCAAAACACATCTTATACACAGTCAAATATTAAATTAGAAAATTACTTTGGTGATCTACGAGCTAGACATATAGGTCCAGCTGTTATGAGTGGTAGAATCAATGATATGGAAAATCATCCTACGGATGCAAAAATTATCTATGCTGGAGCTGCGGGTGGTGGAGTATGGAAGTCAAACGATGCTGGAACAACATTTAATCCAATTTTTGATGAATATTGTCAATCTATTGGAGCTATTGAAATCGACCCTAATGATCCTGACAATACAATATATGTTGGAACAGGAGAAACATGGCCAAGAAATAGTGTTTCAGTTGGAGATGGCCTATATAAATCAAATGATGGAGGAACCAATTGGGAAAAAATTGGATTTGAGAAATCAGAGAGAATTGCAAATATTATTGTTAACCCAAATAATTCAAAAGAAATTATTGTTGGTGTGTTAGGTGCTCTTTGGTCCGATAGTGAAGAAAGAGGAGTGTATAAAACAACTGATGGTGGGGTTACTTGGGAGAAAATTTTATATGTTAATCAATCAACGGGCTGTGCTGATCTAGCAATTGATCCTAAAAACCCAAACATAATCTATGCCTCCATGTGGGAATTTAGAAGAACGGGTTGGTCGTTTAATTCTGGAGGCAATAATAGTGCATTATACAAATCAAGTGATGGTGGAAGTAGTTGGGAAAAAATACATAATGGATTTCCTGAAGGAAAACTAGGTAGACTAGCAATTGCAGTAGCTAATTCAAATCCAGATGTAATATATACTGTTATTGAAGCAGAAAAAGATGAAAAGAAAGGTCTTTATAAAAGTATGGATGCTGGTGATAGTTGGGAACAAATGAATAATGATTTTGGAATCACTGTAAGGCCCTTTTATTTCTCTAGACTAGTTGTAGATCCTAAAGATGAAAATATTATTATTAAAGGTGGTCTATCCGGATCTATTTCTAAAGATGGGGGTAAGACTTTTAAAGATTTAGGATTTATGCATAGTGATATTCATGATGTAATTTTTGATATAAATAATTCTGACATATTATATGTTGGTACAGATGGAGGTGTATATAGATCTTGGAACAAAGGAACAACAATGGAAATTGTTGAAAATCTACCTTTATCACAATTTTATCATATTAGTGTCGATAATGACACTCCATATAATGTTTATGGCGGGCTACAAGATAATGGGTCATGGTATGGGCCATCATTTGCTCCAGGCGGAATAACTGCTAAAGAGTGGAATCCAGTAGGGCAAGGAGATGGTTTTAGAGTACTTAGACATCCAACAAAAAATATTATATATTCTGAAATGCAAGGAGCTGAAAATGTTTGGAGATATGATGTTGATAATAATTTAGTAAAAACTATACAACCTCTTGCTGTAAGTGGTTACGAAGACTATAGATTTAATTGGAATGCACCAATAGCGACTAGCTCTAATAAACATGATAGGCTTTATGTTGGGAGTCAATATTTGCATAAATCTGAAGATATGGGAGATGGATGGGAAATAATATCTCCAGATTTAACAACAAATGATCCAAAAAAACAGAATCAAGAAGATTCTGGTGGTTTATCAATGGATAATTCTGGAGCTGAGAATCATACAACAATTTTTACTATTGCAGAATCCCCACTAGATGAAAATATTGTATGGGTGGGAACTGATGATGGTAATATACAAGTCACAACTGATGGAGGCAAAACATGGACTAATACAATTTTTAATGTTGTAGGTGTTCCAGAAAATACCTGGGTATATCATATTGAGGCAAGTTCACACGACTCTAAAACTGCATATGCTGTTTTTGATGGTCACACAACAGGTGATATGACTCCATATGCTTATAAAACAACTGATCTTGGCAAGACATGGAAAAATATAATTCCCTCTAAAGATGTTTATGGATTTGTAAGAAATATTCAAGAGGATTATGCTGATCCTAATTTGCTTTTTCTAGGAACTGAATTTGGATTATATATAACGATTAATGGTGGTGATAATTGGGCAAAATTCACTAAAAATATGCCATCGGTAGCAGTGCATTTTATTGATCTGCATAAAGAGACAAATGATCTTGTGATGGGGACTCACGGAAGAGGAGTAATTATTATTGATGATATTTCACCTCTTAGAGAAATAAAATCTGAGACACTATCTAGTAAGTTACATTTTTTCAATGAAGACTCGTATACCATGAATGATTATAGTGGATTCTCAGATAACTTTGGTAGAGAAACTCAATTTGTAGGTGAAAATCCTTCTTTTGATTGTGAAATAAAATATCTACTTCCAAAAAGACATACATTTGGAAAAATGACATTTGAAATCCAGGATATGAATGGTAATTTACTTTCTAAGCTAGGTGCAGGAAAATCAAAAGGAATAAATATTGTAAACTGGAATTATACAATTAAGCAACCAAAAATTGCAAAAGGAAAAACATTTAGTTTTGGAGGTTTTACTTCTCCAAGAGTTGCCGCTGGAAAATATAAAGCAGTGATTAAGAAAGGCCGAGATACTTATGAGAAAGTATTCAATGTAGAGTATGATAAAAAAACTGGTCTAAATACTAATGAAAGAAAGATGCAATATGAGATAGTTATGAAAATGTATAATATGGTTCAAGATTTAGCATTTTTAGTGTATGAATTAGATGCTATTGCTAAAGATGAAAATACTAGCAAAAAGACTGTTGCCAAATTAAATGAATTAAAAGAAACTCTTGTAATAACAACTGGAGATAATTATGTAGGAACGGCCAAAAAACAACTTAGAGAGAAAATGGCAGATTTATATAGCAAAATAGCATCAAGTTATGATAAGCCTTCAGATAATGAACTTGATAATTTAAGTTTAATTGAAAATGAATTTAATAGGGCTAAAACTAAATTCAATAAGCTCAAAAAGAAAGTTAAGCTAGAAGAATTAAATCTAAAATCATATAATGATTTTATAAGTGAATAATTTTATTTATAGCTATTAAAATAATTGTTGAATCCAATCTGAAACTATTCTGTCTTGGTTTAAATACAGTAATGTAACTCCTATTGTATCGTAAAAGCCATGTATTAATATTGGTGATATTAGATTATTCTTGTTTTTAAAGAATATAATTGAAATACATAAATGCCATAATGTAACGGCAATAATACCTGTAACTCCTTGATATGCGTGTGAAACTCCTAAAAGAAGATGATATGCCTGTGGTTTAGATTTTTAATATTCCGTAAATTGCATCACTAAAAATCAACTTGTATTAAGAATGAAACAAATTGCACCTTACAAACCAAAACATAAAGTACGAATAGTAACAGCAGCTTCACTTTTTGACGGACACGATGCGGCAATAAATATCATGCGTCGTATTATTCAAGCAACTGGAGTAGAAGTTATTCATCTTGGACATGACCGAAGTGTTGAAGAGGTTGTAAACACTGCCATTCAGGAAGATGTAAATGCTATTTGCTTAACATCATATCAAGGTGGACATAATGAGTATTTTAAGTATATGTATGATTTGCTCAAAGAAAAAGGAGCTGAACACATCAAGATTTTTGGTGGTGGTGGAGGCGTAATACTTCCTTCAGAAATTAAAGAATTAATGGATTATGGAATTACCCGAATTTACTCGCCAGATGACGGACGAGAAATGGGTTTGCAAGGTATGATTAACGATTTGGTTGAACAATCTGATTTTGCAATTGGCGAATCGTTAAATGGCGAGGATAAAATTCTTCAGAAAAAGAACTCTAAAGCAATAGCAAGAGTTATTTCTTCTGCTGAAAATTTTCCAGAAGTAGCAAAAGAGGTATTAGAAATAATTCATAATAAAAACAAGACCTCTAAAACACCAGTTCTGGGAATTACAGGAACAGGAGGCTCGGGAAAATCGTCTTTAGTTGATGAATTGGTAAGACGCTTTTTAGTCGATTTTCCAAATAAAACTGTTGGTATTGTTTCGGTAGATCCTTCTAAACGAAAAACAGGAGGTGCATTATTAGGAGATCGTATTCGTATGAACGCAATTAATTCGCCAAGAGTGTATATGCGTAGTTTGGCAACACGTCAATCCAATTTAGCCTTATCAAAATATGTTAGTGAAGCCATTGAAGTTTTAAAAGCTGCTAAGTATGATTTAATCATTATAGAAACTTCTGGAATTGGTCAATCTGATACCGAAATAATAGAGCATAGTGATGTGTCTCTTTATGTCATGACACCGGAGTTTGGTGCAGCAACACAGTTGGAAAAAATTGATATGCTGGATTTTGCCGATTTGGTAGCCATTAATAAATTTGATAAAAGAGACTCGTTAGATGCCTTGCGGGATGTTAAAAAGCAATATATGCGCAACAATAATCTTTGGGATATTCCTCAAGAAGAGTTACCGATTTTCGGAACCATTGTATCGCAATGCAACGATCCTGGTATGAATACGCTATACAAAGCGATTATGGATAAGTTGGTTGAAAAGACTGATGCTGATTTAAAATCAACTTTTACCATTTCAGACGAAATGAGTGAAAAAGTTTTTATAATTCCACCAGCAAGAGTCCGTTATTTATCAGAAATTTCAGAAAATAATAGAGCGTACGATAAAAAAGGAAAAGAACAAAGTGAGGTTGCTCAAAAATTGTATGGGATTTATAAGACAATTTGTTCAGTATCAAATGTCTTGTCGAGCGTAGTAGAGACGTCGTTTATTGCTAAAAACGGATTAAATAGCAATGAGATCCTAAAACAATCCCGAAAGCTTTCGGGACAGGATGACAACAAAGACTTCATAAAGTTACTTATTGCAGAATTTGACAGAGTAAAGCTAAACCTCGATCCATATAATTGGGAAATTATTACAGGTTGGAAAGACAAAATAAATCGCTATAAAAACCCAATCTATTCATTTAAAGTTCGTGGTAAAGAACTGAAAATAGAAACGCATACTGAATCCTTATCTCATTCACAAATTCCTAAAATTGCCTTGCCTAAATATCAAGCTTGGGGAGATGTTTTAAAATGGAATTTACAAGAAAATGTACCAGGAGAATTTCCTTATACTGCTGGATTGTATCCTTTTAAACGTCAAGGCGAAGATCCAGCACGTATGTTTGCAGGCGAAGGCGGTCCGGAACGAACCAATCGTCGTTTTCATTATGTGAGTTTAGGTTTGCCGGCAACACGTTTGTCAACTGCTTTTGATAGTGTAACTTTATATGGAAACGATCCTGATTATCGTCCAGATATTTACGGAAAAATTGGTAATGCAGGAGTTTCTGTTTGTTGTTTAGATGATGCTAAAAAATTGTATTCTGGTTTTAATTTGGTAAATGAAATGACTTCAGTGAGTATGACAATTAATGGTCCAGCGCCAATGTTATTAGGGTTTTTTATGAATGCAGCCATCGATCAACAGTGTGAAATTTATATAAAGGAAAATGGTTTAGATAAAGATGTAGAAGCAAAAATTACAAAGATTTATAAAGGAAAAGAACGCCCGAAATATAATGGCGAGTTGCCAGAAGGGAATGATGGTTTAGGGTTGATGCTTCTTGGTGTAACGGGAGATCAAGTCTTGCAAAACGATGTTTACCAGGATATCAAAGCCAAGACCATATCTCAAGTTAGAGGTACTGTTCAAGCTGATATTTTAAAAGAAGATCAGGCACAAAATACCTGTATTTTTTCTACCGAATTTGCATTACGACTCATGGGAGATATTCAAGAATATTTTATTGAGAATAATGTGCGTAATTTTTATTCGGTATCTATTTCCGGGTATCACATTGCCGAAGCAGGAGCAAATCCAATTTCGCAAATAGCATTTACTTTATCTAATGGTTTTACTTATGTAGAGTACTATCTTTCAAGAGGAATGGATATCAATAAGTTTGGTCCAAATTTATCGTTTTTCTTTTCAAATGGTATCGATCCGGAATATGCTGTAATTGGTCGTGTAGCTCGAAAAATTTGGGCAAAAGCCATGAAACATAAATATGGAGCCAATGCAAGAGCGCAGATGCTGAAGTATCATATTCAAACCTCTGGACGTAGCTTGCATGCTCAGGAAATAGACTTTAATGATATTAGAACAACGCTTCAAGCCTTGTATGCTATTTACGATAATTGTAATTCTTTACATACTAATGCCTACGATGAAGCTATCACGACGCCAACCGAAGAATCTTTACGTCGGGCTATGGCAATCCAGTTGATTATCAATAAGGAACTCGGATTAGCTAAAAACGAAAACCCAATTCAAGGGTCATTTATTATTGAAGAGCTCACCGATTTGGTCGAAGAGGCTGTACTTATTGAATTTGATAGAATTACTGAAAGAGGAGGCGTTCTTGGAGCTATGGAAACTATGTACCAACGCTCTAAAATTCAGGAAGAAAGCTTATATTATGAAACCTTAAAACACAATGGAGACTTCCCAATAATTGGTGTAAATACATTTTTGAGTTCTAAGGGTTCACCAACTATTTTACCAGCGGAAGTGATTCGTGCAACTGAAGACGAAAAACAATTTCAGATTAAAACATTAGAGAATCTTCATAAAGCAAATGATACAGATGCATTATTAAAAGAGTTGCAACAAAAAGCCATACACAACGATAACATTTTTGAATCCTTAATGGAAGTGTGTAAAAAATGTTCTTTAGGTCAAATTACAAATGCACTATTTGAAGTAGGTGGACAGTATAGGCGGTGATGACTTAATCAATTATAACAGGTTAAATTCAATAAGCTCAAAAAGAAAGTTAAGCTAGAAGAATTAATATCTTTTCTGTGTTTTATAATTTTTTTTGAATATTCTTTTTAAAGTTTAAACCACACAAAAAAAAGAGTCATCATTTTTGATGACTCCTTAGTAGCGGGAGCAGGACTCGAACCTGCGACCTTCGGGTTATGAGCCCGACGAGCTACCTACTGCTCTATCCCGCGATGTGAGTCTACAAATATACAATCCTTTTTAGTTCCTACAATAGTTTTA
>Ga0206679_10000112_pt1 | contig 60477 bp, 58 predicted proteins | sample M110012015metaG_FD_155464 | JGI IMG/M metagenome (GOLD analysis project Ga0206679, IMG submission 155464) | Ammonia-oxidizing marine archaeal communities from Monterey Bay, California, United States - M1 100m 12015 | ecosystem: Environmental > Aquatic > Marine > Intertidal zone | place: USA...
CAGCAAGTATACAAACTGCTGAAATCCCATATTCACATCTTTTACACTATTTTCATCATAGCTTACCTCCTCTATTTGGCTGCTAAATGACTCTGTAAGCTTTTCCTTAATCAGGTCCATTCCTTTTTTATCTGCCAGCTTTTCAACTGGGCTAAATACAATGGTTGGTGGTATTGGGTTTTCACCATCAAGAATGTCAAGCATCTCCTCCTTTGAGGTTCCTACTCCGCCAAAATCTTCCATTGCCAGCTCTGGAGAAACGAAATACACATCACTGAATTCGGGCCACTCCTTGATTTCTATTTCAATTAGCTTGATGTCAGCTTCATTCATTTCGGGATTGAAAAAAATATCTGCTCGGATGCTTTCTTTAACCTGCTTTTCAAATTCTCTAATGCCAAGTACGCCGCCCAAGATTAATCCAATCATAAACAGCACAAGTGATATTCCAATCACTGTTGAAACATAGCTTGTGCGTATGCCACGTTTGCTGTATTTGTCAATATTCTTAGCCATGAATACGAAAATATAAATTATCTAATGTGAAATCCCTTTGGTGAGAAAAAAGAATTGAACCTTTCGTTGTGTATTATTTTGAACGCTGAAGGGAACGGATTTTTAGAAAGTGATAAATGCCTATGATGGGGATCAATAATGAAAAATTGTAAAAAACATCCTCGAGAGGAATGGTGAGCAATCGGATTCCTGTATTATGGGCATCATTATACCAAACGATTGGTTCATCAGTCGCAGCACCAGTCAATATACCATTGACAATAAAAAAAGGAATAAGTGCTACAACAAAAGCAAATATCGCTCTCGGATACCAGATGTATTTTTGCTTCATCACAAAGATGACAATAAGTGCGGATAATGAGCAGGCCGAAAGAGTGTACCATTGATTCATATTGGTCAGTGCCATCAATACCCCTGATAAGACAATAAAAATGGAAAAGAACATGGTTAGTCTATGCAGAGAGGCATTGGGAAAATAGGCGTTTAACACCTCATAAATAAACAAACAGCAATACGGGATGAAGAAGAAAAAAAGCACCTCCTCTAAAGGAAGTCTTCCCAGATAAATCCCCTGAAGGTAGCTGGGATTAAAGCCCCAAACCCCGTATTCAGTAAAAATTTGATCCCAAATTAAAAATGGAATGGCAACAATGGTAATGGCTGGAATGAGAAATTTAATATTCTTATAAAAAGCAACTTTTTGATCGAAGCTAAGGGCTAAACACGAAACAAAAGAAACGAGCATTAATAGCAAATAAAGGCTCATTTTATATTCTTTTTTAGCAGATATGATTTTTTGGCTTCAAGGTAAAACTTTCTTGGAACAATCAACATCCCAAAACATTCTCCATGCTCTTTGCCAAGGTGCTTGTGATGAACCTTGTGTGCTTTTCTTATTGCATAAAAATAAGGGTGGTCTACATCTCTAAACCATTTAAATCTTCTATGTATGTATACATCATGAATTAAAAAGTAACAGATCCCGTAGGCTAAGATTCCGAACCCGATCCATACAGGAATCCAAAATCCATTCATTGATCCAAGCATAATTAACAACCATGACGGGATGGCGTAAATCATAAAGAACACATCATTTCGCTCAAAAAAACCTTCCTCAACTTGATGGTGATCCTTGTGAAATTTCCACATAAACCCGTGCATGACAAATTTGTGAGTAAACCAAGCCATGAACTCCATTCCTAAAAAGGATAAAATCAAAATAAAAGGTCCTAAAAAAATCATTTTCAATACAAATTTAAAAAACCAAAATATACAATTATAAGAATCAATAGTGTATCATAAACCTTATTTGTTTCGTTCAGCTTAAGCTTTAGAAGTATGAGCTGCAGGAGCATGGCAATTACAAACCAGCATAGATAATTGTAAAGGGGTATCTCCCCTCCATTCCAAGTCCAAAAATGATTTGCAATAGCAACAGGCTCCATAATAATATCCACACCCAACATGAGTACTGCTCCAAAAAACACCTTAGCTTTATTAAAAATCACAATGCGATCAATAAGAGACGCGGCTCCAAGCGCAAGGACTCCCCATAACAGGCCAATGACAATAGAAACATTTAAAAGCTTAGGACCAAGGTTTGACCCATAATGATAATTTCCAAATAAATATCCAGTATTTACACCTATGGCCTCCGTGCCAAACCCAATGATGAAAGCAATGGCAATAAAGGCCAAAAATTTGGACTTATTTTTACTGGCAAGGGCCATTATAATAGTGGAAAGATATAACACAACCCCAGAAGTAGGAAGTAACATGTCTCTCCATCCTGGCTGAGAAAAACCTATTATGCCAACCATATAAATCACGACTAAAACAACCTGTAATATCAAGCCATTATTCTTCTTGATTTCACCTCTAATCATAGAAACCTCCCTTTTATGGCATTATCTATGGTGTCTTCGATGGAATGAAATTTATAATCAAATCTTTTCTTTACTTTTTCATTCGAATATTCAAGGTTTTTATAGGCCGCCTGTATGCTTTCAATAGAAATCGGACTTCGCTTCCTAAAAATTCGATATGAACTCTCAAGAATATAAGCCCCAGTATAAGCAAGGTTCTTATTAAGCTTTTTACTCGGTGGAGGTTTATTAAACGATTTACTGATGTGTGAAAATAAATTTTTGAATGAAATATTGTGTCCTATGACCAAGTATTTTTCTCCAGATTCTTCCGATTCAAGAAGCTTCAAGACAATGTTAGATACGTCTCGTACATCAACAATAGCATTGGCTCCAGAAGGATAATACTTCATTCCTTTGCTACCTGCTTTTAATATCGTGAGCGAGCTTCTGTGCCAGTTACCCGGACCAATAACTACACAAGGATTTACAATTGAGCAATTGAGCCCTTCTGCTTCCCCACGAAAAACCTCTTTTTCTGCACTGTATTTTGAAACGGAATAGCCACTAACATCCTTACCCGGCTCCCATCTCGATTTTTCAGATATAGGGCTGCCTGATGTTCCAATTGCAGCTGTTGAGCTAATGTAGCAAAGCTTTTTCACCCCATTTTTTAAACACAGGTTCACCACGTTTTCTGTTCCAGTTCGGTTTATTGTCATACATCTGTGAAAATCCAACTTATGGAAAGAAACCAGGGCTGCACAATGAATGACCTTATCAACTCCTTTATAAAATTGATTTAGTGCTTCAATATCTAAAATATCTGCCTTGCACCATTCTATATTATCATAGTTATGATCTTGATCTAAGGTTTTGTTGTAGTAATCAAAAAGCTGCTGAATTCGAGCTTTTCTTTTTTCTGAACGGTATAAAGCCCTTACGGATTCTTTTTTTCCAATAAGATCATAAAGAATATGGCTTCCCACCAAGCCTGAAGAACCTGTTACCAATATCACTGACTAAGTTTTTCTAATTTTTAATTCAACTTACTTTCCAAAAGCATGTTGTATTTTTCGAGTAAATTTAAGTATTTATTCTTCCAATATTCCGAATCACCGGAATTAGAATTGATGCCAAAATGCTCTGCGGATTCTTTGAACTTCTTCAAGTCCTTTAAGTCTTCTGAAAAGTCGTAGTGAATAATCTTCCCTATATCCAAAATATAATCTATTGATAGGTTCTCATTTTCAAATGCATTGTACATCCATCGTCTACTCTTAGCCATTTTTTTGGAGAGCTTGGTTAAAGGCATTCCGCTCTCACGTACTGCTTTTTCCAAAATTTTACCTTTGTGTTGCATTTTATTTCAATTTAAAATAAAAACAACAACACCTGTAAATTGTTCGTTATAGTAACTTCATAAAGTCGCGAAAAACCTGTGCGGTGTCATCCAAGTCTTTGAATGAAAGTGCATCATTTAAAAAATAGCTTTCAAAAGCACTTGGTGGAAGATAAATACCGTGCTCGAGCATGTAGTGAAAATACTTTTTAAATAGATCATTATTCCCACGGCTCGAAGATTCAAAATCAACTACTTTATCTTCGCAAAAATGAAGTGACATCATAGACCCAAGTTGATTCATTTGATACTTTAATCCTTTTTCATTCAGCTCAGTTTTCATTAGGTCTGCTAGGTAGCTTGTTTTATTGGAAAGACGTGTATACAAATCAGAATCATTTTGTAAAATTTTAAGTGTTGTGTAACCCGCAGTCATGGCTAATGGATTTCCGCTGAGTGTCCCTGCCTGATATACGGGGCCTTCGGGAGCAAGCATTGACATGATTTCTTTTCGTGCACCAAAAGCGCCAACAGGAAGTCCTCCCCCTATAACTTTTCCATAGGTGACAATATCGGCATTCACTCCTAAAAATTCTTGTGCACCACCAGTCGCCAACCTAAATCCTGTCATCACTTCGTCAAAAATAAAAAGAGCTCCATGTGAATCACAAAGCTTTCGAATCCCTTCCAAAAACCCTTCTTTAGGGGGTATACAGCCCATGTTTCCGGCAACAGGTTCAATGATTATCGCGGCAATTTCACCTTTGTTGGCTGAAAAAATTTCCTGTACACTTTCTAAATCATTATATGGCGCCAATAAGGTATCTTTTGCCGTGCCTTTTGTTACTCCAGGACTGTTGGGTGTACCAAAGGTCACTGCTCCACTTCCTGCCTCTATCAAAAATGGATCCGCATGGCCATGATAGCAACCTGAAAACTTGATCAGCTTTTCCTTTCCAGTATAGCCCCTAGCCAAACGAACAGCACTCATACACGCTTCTGTTCCGGAATTTACAAATCGAATCTGCTCGATATTAGGTGCCATTTGTGTGGCAAGCTCTGCGATTTTTGTTTCCAACTCTGTTGGGATTCCAAATGAGGTTCCTTTTATGGCAGTTTTCGCTAGTGCATCAACAACCTCATCATGAGCATGGCCTAAAATCATTGGCCCCCAAGATGCGATATAATCGATATATCGATTCCCATCAGCATCATATAAATACGCCCCTTTGGCTTTTTCTATAAATATCGGATTTCCTCCTACAGATTTAAATGCACGTACTGGAGAATTCACTCCTCCCGGGATCACCTTCTTTGCAAATTCAAATAATTTATTTGACACCTCTGTCGATCGTTCACTATTCGTATTCATTATCCTTATATTTGTGCTCACAAAATTAGCAATAATAAGAACTTATGAATTTCAAAACCTCTTTGTCTTTTGCAAAAGAAATGGATGAGAATGATCCTCTAAAGGATTTTAGACAGCAGTTTATCTTTCCATCTTTCCATAAAAACCAAATTCGCTATTTCACGGGTAATTCTCTTGGCCTTCAACCCGTTACAACTCGAAAAATTATCGGAGAAGAGCTGGATGACTGGGGTCATTTTGGGGTTGATGGTCATTTTGAAGCAAGAAGACCCTGGTATAGCTATCATGAGCAGCTTACTGGAATGGCGGCAGAAATTGTTGGAGCAAAAGAAATTGAGACAGTTATTACTCATTCTTTAACCACAAATATTCACCTACTCATGGTTTCTTTTTATCAACCCAAAGGAAATAGAAGAAAAATATTGTGTGAAAAGAAAGCATTCCCTAGCGATCAATATGCTTTGCAATCACAGCTAAAATTTCACGGCTACACAAAGGATGATTTGATAGAGGTGGGACCAAGGGATGGAGAACATTTAATACGACATGAAGACATTCTTTCTGCGATAGAGGAGAATAAAGATGAGATTGCCCTTGTCTTTATAGGAGGCGTGAATTATTACACGGGACAGTATTTTAATTTAAAAGAAATTACAGCAGCTGGACATTCAGCAGGCGCGTATGTCGGGTTTGATTTGGCACATGCTGCAGGAAATGTAAATCTTCAATTACATGACTGGAATGTGGATTTTGCGATGTGGTGTAGCTACAAATATTTAAATTCATCTCCTGGTGGAGTTTCAGGTTTATTTGTACATGAGAATCATGCAGGAAACACTTCTCTTCCTCGTTTTGCAGGATGGTGGGGTCATGACAAGGATCAGCGTTTTATGATGGAGGATGAATTTTACCCTATTAAAGGTGCAGAAGGGTGGCAGCTAAGTAATGCCCCTGTTTTAGGCATGGCTGCACATTTGGCTTCACTACAAATATTTAAAGAAGCAGGAATGAATCGTATTGGGCAGAAAAGAGATCAGATTACGGCGTATTTAGAATTCCTTCTTGAAGACCTAAATAAAAAACATCAAGGGTTTTTGGAAATAATTACTCCAAAAAACATTTCTGAACGGGGATCACAGCTTTCTATTCTATTCAAAAAAGATGGAAAAGAAATGTTTAACAAGCTTACTGAAGCTGGAGTAGTTGCCGACTGGAGAGAACCAAATGTAATTCGTATTGCCCCGGCTCCTTTATATGTGTCTTATGAAGATTGCTGGTATTTTGTGGATATCCTTAATCAGCACGCCTAATAGAAGGATTTAAAATTTCGTTTTCAACCGTTTTAGTAAAATGCAAGGTCTCTAGCTTTCTAATTTTTTCAAATAATAGGTCAGCATCGTCTGTTTCCTCTATTGAAGTTTTAAATTGTTGAATGATTCTGCCCTTATCATATTCTTCATTTACATAATGAATCGTAATTCCTGATTCTTTCTCTTTTCCTTGAATTACGGCATTATGCACATGCATTCCGTACATCCCTTTTCCACCATATTGTGGAAGCAATGAGGGGTGGAGATTGATGATTCTGTTCGGAAAAGCCTTTATCATCACTTCAGGTATCTTTTTTAAAAATCCGGCAAGAACAATCCACTCTATACCTCTTTCTAATAAAAGATGGGTCATCTGCTCCTTATTCTGATCTTGCCAAACATACTCAAGGTAGCTTACCGAATGCTTTTCACATAGGGATAAAATGCGCAAATTCTCTTTAGTAGAAATCAAACAAGAGACCTTGATTTCTTCATGTCCTGCAAAACCCAGCACCATTCGTTCTGCATTTGAACCTGCCCCCGAAATAAAAATGGCTATCTTTTTCATCTGATTAGAAAGCAAAGTTAGATAATTGCCTTGAAATGACCTTCATTAAAAGTGTAGCGTTGATAAATAATCGAGAATTATTTTGTTATTTGATGGTTTGTTTTTTTCTTTGCAGACATAAACTTAAAATAATTAAAGATGTCAGATATCAGAGATAAAGTTGTTGCCATTATTGTTGACAAATTAAATGTTGAAGAAAGTGAAGTTTCAAACGAAGCAAGTTTCACCAATGATTTAGGGGCTGACTCCCTTGACACTGTTGAATTAATCATGGAATTCGAAAAGCAATTTAATATCTCAATTCCAGATGACAAAGCTGAAGGAATTCAGACCGTTGGTGATGCAATTGACTATATTGCAGAAAACGCAAAATAGAACGTTTAACATATAAATATTTTTTATGCAATTAAAAAGAGTTGTTGTTACAGGACTCGGTGCGCTCACACCTATAGGTAATTCCAAAGATGAATATTGGAAAAACCTTATTGCAGGTGTCAGCGGAGCGGCAGCAATAACTCATTTTGATGCCTCACTATTTAAGACACAATTTGCTTGCGAGGTTAAGAATTTTAATGTTGAAGATTTTTTAGATCGTAAAGAGGCCAGAAAAATGGATGCCTTTACACAATATGCAATGGTCTCAAGTGATGAAGCACTTAGGGACTCTGGTATACTCGATTCAAATCCTAATAGGGATAGAATCGGTGTTGTGTGGGGATCTGGTATTGGAGGGCTTAATACTTTTCAAGAAGAGGCAAAAAACTATTTTGGAAGTGATGGACCGCCGCGACTAAATCCTTTTTTCATTCCCAAGATGATTGCGGATATGGCTGCAGGTCAAATTTCCATTAAACACGAATTAAGAGGCCCTAATTATGTTACTGTTTCTGCTTGTGCTTCAGCAACCAATGCGTTGATTGATTCTTTTAACCTTATACGTTTGGGCAAATCAGACGCCATTGTTACTGGTGGTTCTGAAGCTTGTGTAAACGAAATGGGGATGGGTGGATTTAATGCTTTAAGAGCGCTGTCCACAAGAAATGATTCTCCTGAAACAGCTTCTCGCCCTTTTGATGTTGACCGTGATGGTTTCGTTCTTGGAGAAGGTTCGGGAGCCTTAATTCTTGAAGATTATGAGCATGCGGTTCAAAGAGGAGCAACTATTTATGCAGAAATTATTGGTAGTGGAATGTCGGCAGACGCATATCATATGACCGCTCCTCATCCAGAAGGTTTAGGAGCCATGAATACTATGCTTTCTGCACTTGATGATGCCAACATCTCTCCATCAGAGGTTGATTACGTAAATGTACACGGCACCTCTACTCCTCTTGGTGATGTAGCAGAAGTTAAAGCGATTCAGTCCGTTTTTGGCAACGATGCCTACGGCTTGAATATCAGCTCAACAAAATCCATGACTGGTCATCTTTTAGGTGCAGCCGGAGCCATTGAGGCTATTGCTTGCGTGATGGCAGTCAAAGAAGATATTGTACCCCCAACCATAAATCACTTCACGGACGATCCTGATTTGGATCCTAAGCTTAATTTTACATTCAATAAAGCAGAAAGAAGAACTGTTAATATTGCACTGTCAAATACCTTTGGATTTGGAGGACACAACACAAGTGTAATAGTAAAGAAATTTAAGCCTTGACGCTCTGAAAATACCTTTGTTTAGAAATAAAAGAACAGAGGGTGAACTTAAACTCTATCGTTTCATTCTCAAAAAGTTTGGTTATAAACCTAAGAGTCTCACTTATTTTCAAAAAGCCGTAACACATAGATCATATATTGGAGATAGTGGCCAAGAATATTCAAACGAACGACTAGAATATCTAGGAGATGCCATTCTTGATTCAATTACTGCCGAATACCTTTTTTTAAAGTTTCCAGAAAGTGATGAAGGAGCACTCACAAAGCTCAAATCAAAAATTGTAAATCGAAAAAATTTAAGCAAACTTGGAGAAGACATTGGTATTCGAGATGTGCTTTTATACAACAAAAGCCGCAGCATTAACATTTCATCACTCGAAGGAAATGCATTTGAAGCCATTGTCGGCGCAATTTATTTGGATGGTGGTTACGAAAAAACTAAGAAAATTCTAAACGATTATGTTTTTAGAAAATATCTGGACTTCAATCAGCTGCTACATGAAGAGATCGATTTTAAATCCAAGCTCTACATTTGGTGTCAAAGAAAAAAACTTAAACTCCATTTTAAGCTCGTATCTGAAGAGCATGCTTCAGGTCAATGGGAATACACCATCATTGTTCAAATAAATAACCAGGATTACGGTCTTGGAAAGGGAAAGTCAAAAAAAGTGGCTGAACAAAATGCTTCTAAAGAAACTTTCGAATTATTAGGAGAGTTGTGAATTTTGTTTTCAGCATTAAATTTGTTTTCTTTGTACCATCCAATTAGATACTATGAATTCAACAGACTTTTTCTTTTTCCTCGGCGATATTTTTCAATGGACATTCCAGATTTTTGAAATCATTGGTAACGCCTTTAATTATCTCCTTTTAATTCTTGGATTTGGCGGCTTTTTCTATTGGATGAATATTCAAAGAAAGCTTAACAATGCCGCGAATGTTCCTGTGGAAGTCAAAGATAACGAAGGATGGTACAACGATGCCTCCAAAAAAAGTCAAATCAAGTAATCTTGTGATTGGCAACTTATATCTCTCCGGCGCGTTTACATATAAACATATGTCGTGAAAGTTGTTGGCCTAATTATTTTTCTATTTCTCTTTTCTGAAAATATTTTTGGACAAGCTTCAACAGCAAGTGATTGTCAGGATGCCGTAAACATTTGTACAAATGCAACTTTTGCAATTGACCCTAGCGGATCTGGCGCCATTTTAGAGCTAGATGGTAATAATGTTTCAAATCCAACCACTAACCCGGGTTCGGGAAATGCCGGCTGTCTTTTGGCTGGGGAATTAAATAGTACGTGGATGGTAATCAACGTAGCAAGTTCTGGACTTTTAGAATTTTCCTTTGGAACTGATGGGTCTACTGGATGTCTTGACTGGATAATGTGGCCATACAGCGCCGCATCTTGTAATGATATTATTAATAACAACTTGCCGCCTATTCGATGCAATTGGAATGGGATGTGCGAAGGCTTTACAGGAGTAGCTTCAACACTTCCTCCTGGGGGTGAAACCTCCAATTTTGAACCGGGTGTTCCAGCAAATGCAGGAGAGCAGTATCTGATCTGTCTTTCAAATTACAGTAGCCAAACCATGAACCTTCCTTTAAATTTCTTTGGTACTGCAGATGTAAGCTGCACCTCTGTTATTGTAGTTACTGTGAATGATGCAACAATTTGTCCTGGAGACAATGCGACACTAACTGCCACTGGAGCAACAGACTATGTCTGGAGTCCTGGAGGGCAGACGGGAGCATCAATTACCGTTTCTCCATCATCTACTACCGTATACACAGTAACAGGAAGTGAGGATTTAGGCAATGGTATTATTGCTTCAGGAAGTGCAGATGCGACCGTAACTGTATTAGCAGCAAACGACCCACAATGTAGCTGCACGGTATCTGCGTCAAATTCTGGGCCAGTATGTTTTAATGCAACATTTGATTTAAATGCAACAGCCGTCAGCAATGGAACATATACATGGGATATGTTGGGGAATGTACTGGGTGCTGGTCAAAATTTAGCTAATCTACCAGCCTTAGCGCCGGGAACTTATCCTATACAAGTAACAGCAACTGACGACAACGGGTTTGTTTGTACCGACATTACGCAGCTGACCATATTATCTGATACTGACCCTAATTGTGTTTGTACTGTCTCAGCCTCAAATTCTGGCCCTATCTGTGAAAATGATGTTTTTGATTTAAACACTACTGCAGTTTCTAATGGAACATACGTGTGGTCTCAATCAGGAGCGTTATTTGGAAATGGACAAAATATGACAGGAAACCCGTCAGGGGCTCCTGGATCTTTGTGGTATGTCATCACTGCCACAGATGACAACGGATTTGTTTGTGTGGATTCAACGGAAGTTGTTTTTAATGCATTACCTGCCGTTTATGCTGGACTCGACCAAAGTATTTGTTATGGAGAAAGTGTTTCCTTAAACGCAAGTGGAGCCCAAAGCTATTCGTGGCACGATGGAATACAATGGCTTCCTTCTGGTCAAAGTTCAGTTGAGTTTTGGCCTTCTGGAGATATGACATATATGGTCAAAGGAACGGATGTAAACAATTGTGAAAATACCGATACAGTTCAAGTTTTTATGTATGTTGCACAATTGCCTAATATTGATCCGCTGAATAATATAGGTTGTGTTCCCTATGCAGTTGACTTGACAAATCTCATACCAGATGCGCAAAGTTGCTTGTGGGAATTCTCAAATGGGGTGTCCTCAAATGGTTGTGGAAACCAGAGCTTTATTTTTGATGACGCTGGATGTTATGATTTGACATTCAGCATGGTTGATGTTAATGGTTGCGATACTTCAAATACCTATCAAAATATCATATGTGTTGAAGAAGCAATTGCGGCATTCACGGTGTCTCCAAACACCATTGGTCCTGGAAATTCTACCATACATTTTTACAATGAATCGTTTGGTGCCGAAAACTATATTTGGAATTTTGGCGATGGCGGCATCTCATATGAAGATGAAGGTGCTCATCAGTATAATACGTCTTTAGAGAATAGCTATTTGGCTACACTAATTGCCATTTCTTCTGAGGGATGTGTAGACAGCACATCCATTTTAATTGCATATCAAGAACAGCTTATTTATTATGTGCCAAATACATTTACGCCTGATGCTGACGAACATAATCAGCTGTTTAAACCTATATTCACAAGTGGGTTTGACCCGTACAATTTCGAGTTATGTATCTACAATAGGTGGGGTGAATTGATCTGGAAAACTTATGACCACAATGCTGGTTGGGATGGCTCTTACGGAGCAAAAGAAGGGGTTCCTGTACAAGCTGGTCTTTACAGCTGGGTCATCAAATTCAAGCCGAAAGACAACGACGAAAAGGTTGTCATTAACGGGTCTGTGAACGTATTAAAATAAGTTGACTACTTATCTGAGGTAAGATTAGATTTTAAGAACTCTCTGTTCATTCTTGCAATGTTTTCCAAAGAAATTCCCTTTGGACATTCTACCTCGCAAGCTCCTGTATTTGTGCAATTTCCAAATCCTTCTTCATCCATTTGCCTCACCATATTCTGTACCCGCTTTTTGGCTTCAACTTTTCCTTGCGGAAGAAGGGCATATTGTGATACTTTAGCTCCAACAAATAACATTGCAGAGCTGTTTTTACAGCTTGCCACACAGGCTCCACAACCAATACAAGTAGCTGCATTAAAGGCGCTGTCTGCATCAGCCTTTGGAACTGGAATTGCATTAGCATCCATAGTGTTTCCAGATGTATTAACCGAAACAAACCCCCCTGACTGCTGAACTCTATCAAATGCGGAACGGTCAACAATTAAATCTTTAATAATTGGGAAGGCCTTTGACCTCCATGGCTCAATATATATAGTATCACCATCATTAAAGCTACGCATGTGAAGCTGACAAGTTGTTGTTTGTGTCTGCGGACCATGAGCTCTTCCGTCAATGTATAAAGAACAAGAACCACAAATTCCTTCTCTACAATCGTGATCAAAGGCAACAGGAGCTTGTTTTTCATTGATAAGCTGTTCATTCAGCTGGTCTAGCATTTCAAGAAAAGAGCTATCAGTAGAAACTTTATCCAATTGATATGTTTCAATGTTCCCTTTGGAGTCTGCATTTTTCTGTCTCCAAATTTTTAGTGTTACATTAATAAATTTCGATGCCATATTAATATTTTTTACTTGTAATTTCTTTCCGCTATTTTAATCGCTTCGTATTTCAAATCTTCTTTGTGTAAGACAGAATTGGTCGCCTCTTGACCCTTATATTCCCATGCTGAAACAAACTTGAAGTTTTTATCATCTCTAAGAGTTTCTCCTTCTTCATCCTGATACTCCTCTCTAAAGTGACCACCACATGATTCATTCCTATTCAAAGCATCTACAGCCATAAGCTGGCCAAGCTCTAAAAGATCAGCAACGCGCAGTGCTTTTTCAAGCTCAGCATTCATCTCATTGGATTCACCAGGAATGAAAACATCTGAATAAAATTCCTTTCTCAATGTTTTGAGATCTTCTATTGCAGATTTTAATCCCTTTTCATTTCTACTCATTCCGACCTTGTTCCACATAATTAAACCCAACCTTTTGTGGAAATGGTCAACTGATTTTGAACCTTTAACCTCCATAAGTTTCGAAATGCTTTCAGCAACATCCATTTCGGATTTTTCAAATTCTGCTGATTCAGTTGAAATTTCACCCGTACGAATTTCGTTTGACAAATAGTTGGCAATTGTGTAGGGAAGAACGAAATATCCATCTGCAAGACCCTGCATTAATGCAGATGCCCCAAGCCTGTTTGCGCCATGATCAGAAAAGTTAGCCTCTCCTGTAACAAAGCATCCTGGAATTGCACTCTGGAGATTGTAATCAACCCAAACGCCTCCCATAGTATAATGCACTGCGGGATAAATTTTCATAGGTGTTTCATAAGGGTTTTCATCTGTAATCTGCTGATACATCTGAAAGAGGTTTCCATATTTCTCTTCTACCCACTTTTTTCCCAACTCTACTATTTTTCCATCATTTGGATTGTGATCTCCTTGAGCATAAGCAACCTGCTTGCCCTTACTTTTGATTTCTGAAGCAAAATCTAAATAAACACCTTCATTGGTGTCGTTAGCTTCAATACCATAACCTTCATCACATCTTTCTTTTGCTGCCCTAGAAGCCACATCTCGTGGCACTAAATTTCCGAAAGCTGGATACCTTCTCTCTAAATAATAATCTCTATTCTCTTCTGGTATTTGAGTTGGTTTTAATCTGCCCTCTCTAATAGCTTCCGCATCTTCTTTGTTTTTAGGTACCCAGATTCTACCTGAATTCCTTAGTGATTCGGACATTAAGGTCAGCTTTGACTGATTGGTGCCGTGAACAGGAATACATGTTGGGTGAATTTGAACGTAACATGGATTCGCAAATAAAGCTCCTTTTTTGTGAATTTTCCAGGCGGCAGAGACATTACTCCCCATCGCATTTGTAGATAAAAAATAGACATTTCCATACCCGCCAGATGCGATTACTACAGCGTGAGCCGAGTGGCGCTCTAATTTCCCGGAAACCAAATTTCTTGCAATAATACCACGTGCCTTACCATCAACTTTCACAATATCCATCATCTCATGTCTATTGTACATTTTGACTCGCCCCAAACCAATTTGACGTGAAAGAGCTGAATACGCTCCGAGCAAGAGCTGCTGGCCTGTCTGTCCTGCAGCATAAAATGTTCGTCTAACTTGTACTCCACCGAATGAGCGGTTGTCTAAAAGACCTCCGTATTCTCGAGCGAATGGAACTCCCTGAGCAACACATTGATCAATAATATTTGCTGAAACTTCTGCAAGACGGTATACGTTCGCTTCTCGTGACCTGTAATCTCCACCTTTTATAGTGTCATAGAAAAGTCTATATGTACTATCCCCATCATTCTGATAATTTTTAGCTGCATTAATTCCTCCTTGAGCCGCAATTGAGTGCGCGCGCCTTGGCGAATCCTGAAAACAAAATGATTTCACATTGTATCCCATTTCTCCTAAAGATGCAGCAGCTGACGCTCCTGCAAGTCCTGTTCCTACAACAATGACATCTATTTTAGGCCTATTATTTGGAGCCACAAGTTTCATGTGATTCTTATGATTTGTCCATTTCTGGTCAATCGGCCCTTCAGGTATTTTAGAATCTAAAATTGACATAATAAAGTTTTTCTAACTGTTTAAATAAATTAAAACCGGTATAATCGCAAACAAGAGAGGAACTATTACCGCATACCCCTTGCCAACAATGTTAATCAATGGGGAGTACTTCGGATGATTGAGCCCCAGAGATTGAAATGCTGAAGCAAATCCATGCCAAAGGTGAAAACCCAGAACTGCCATCGAGGCTACATAGAACAGCATACCAAGAAGCCCTAGAGGAATACCAGAATCACTCTTGTTTTTTTTACTAAAAAACTGCATTACCACCGTATGAAGATCTTTGTATCCTTCCCCAAGGACCTCATCTTTTTTAATTAATTGTTTTTTCTTTGCCTCCTCAAGCTCTTTCACTTGGACCTCATCCAACACATTCGCATTAAGCTGATTGTTATATTGTTCTTCTATTAATTTATTGACTTTTTCTGAACTCATTACAAGTTGGGTCCCCTCTGTTTTTCCTATTAACCTCAGCTGAGCTTTACTTACCTGCTCCCCCTTATGAGTTAAAAACATGGTGTCTTGTGACATAGGCGAATAATATGAATGTAATGGAATATCATCTGAAACCTTCATTTTCCACCAAAAATTAGACATGTGAGTGGCAATAAATACCAAGACAAGCGTTCCTAAAAGGGCCATGTATCGAGATGGTAATGATGAATTTGCTCTAGGTTTATTATAAGCGTAGCTGACGGGACGAGCTTTTTTGTTTTGAATAAAAAGAGCTATTCCATCAACGGCATGAAACAGAATGGAAAAGTAAGTTAAATAAGATAGCACCATAACCGCAGGGTTGTGCGTCATAAAATACGCATACTCATTAAAGGCTCGACGTCCCTCTTCTCCCGTTTTAATAATAAGCTGTAGATTACCAATCAGGTGACCAACCAAAAATAAACACAAGAACAAACCCGTTAGGGCCATCCAATATTTTTTGGCAATAGATGATTTAATAAATGCAGAATTACTCATATCAAAGACTCTTTTTTACGTTGCAAAGGTATTGTATATAACAAAATAATAGACAAATGGTTTTTTATTTAGAATGGTTATACATAAGCGAGCTCTACCGACAAATCAGAAACTTGAAATAGCACCTCTGATCCCAAAATCATGGCTCTATTGTCATCAATATGACCACAAGGAAAATCAAAACAAACTGGAATATTGAGATGAGACACCTGATTCAAAATAATATCAGGTGCGTCCATACCGAAAGAGACTTCTGTATCCCTAAGATCTGTCATTCCCCCTACAATTAAACCTTTTAATTTATTGAAAGCCCCTGCCTCTTTTAGAGCATGCATCATTCGGTCTATGTGATAGTACTGCTCACTAAGGTCTTCAATAAACAGAATTTTATTTGTAAAATCAAAGCAATATTTACTTGAAAGTAAGCTGTAAATTATACTCAAATTACCTCCAACAAGTTCTCCCTTTGCAGTCCCCATGACATTTCTCTTTGATGAGACAGTCATAACATTAAATAAGGATCCATTCATTGCAGAAAATAAGGTGTCCATTGCCTCAGTTGTATTCTCTTTAAAATTTAGCGGCATACTTGAATGGATACTCTGAATTCCAAATGAATGAATGAGATGATGAAATACGGTTATGTCACTGAAACCCAAAATCCATTTAGGGTGACTTTTAAATCCATCCCAATCCAATCTGTCAAAAATTCTAATTGAGCCATACCCTCCTCTTGCACAGAGTATTGCTTTCACCTCTGGGTTATCTAGAGCCGATTGAAAGTCAAATAATCGCTCCTCATCCGTTCCGGAATAATAATGGTGTCGGCCGAGGCAATTCATTGATATAACAACCTTATACCCTCTTTCCTCCAGCAAAATCTTAGCATATTCAACAAATGAAGTATCAATACTTTTGGCTGGAGCAAGTATTGATATTAGATCTCCCTGAATTAGTGTTTTTGGCGCTTTCATTCCGCTTTTTTTATTAACAAATGGGCCACTTTCAAATCAACAGGCGTAGTTATTTTTATGTTTTCTTCATTTCCTTCTACCAAGTGAATCTCGATCCCGTTTTTTTCTGCCACAGATGCATCATCAGTGTAAAAGTCTTGGTATTCCCCTTGATATGCATCATTTATAACATTAAACTCAAAACACTGAGGTGTTTGAACGGAAACAAAGTTTTTTCTGACAACTGATATTGATTTATTACCGTTAAGGCTTCTTATGGAGTCTTTCAGTTTAATATATGGTACTACTGCTTTATTATTTTGTAGCGCATTGAGACAACGATCCAAGGTGTTTTCATCTACCAATGGCCTTACTCCATCATGGATCATAACAAGGTCTCCTGAGCAAGAACTCAGCGCGTTTTTAATTGAATGGTATCTTTCTTTGCCGCCACCAACAACACTATGTGGAGTTCGAAAATTGTACTTATCAATGAGCTCTTTCCAATAATCAAACCACTCTTCGGGTAGTGTTAGTACTATTTCTGTATTTGGGTTCCATCGATTAAATGCATTTATTGAATGCATTAATACCGGTATTCCCTCCAATGCTAAAAATTGTTTGGGGACCTCTGATGAGAATCTTTTTCCCATGCCTCCTGCCGTAATAATCACGGATAACTTCATTGAATAAATATATCAAAAACTTGTACTCAAATGTGATTTTGAATGATTTAAAGTTTGTAGTCCAAAAAGTATGGGTCTAAAAAAAGAAAGGCTACATTTGTCGCCAATATGCTGATTGGGGAAGATTTTACTAAAATTGCTATAGACTTTAATGGGTTTACCGTATTGGAGCCAAATGCGTTAATCACAGACTTAATCATGGGTGCTTTCAGCATATATTATGCGATACAGCTGAAAAAAGAAAAATCCAAGCATTCATTTTTAAAATACTGGTATTATTTCTTTTTAACCTTTGGAATAGGATCGCTTTGTGGAGGATTTGCTCATGCTCTATTCACGTATACTGGTCCTCAAGGTAAGTTCCCAACATGGATATCAGCGATTCTTTGTGCTTATTTTATTGAAAAAGCAATGATTAAATCCGTAAATACACTCAACAAAAAGAATATTCTTGGAAAGATTGCTTTTAGTAAAATGATTTTAATCTTTCTAGTCGTAATCACTGTGATTTCCACTAAAGCTTATCAGGAAAAGCATACGATTGGATTTATACCAATAGCTGTGAATACTTTAATTGGCGTCTTTATTTCAGTGGCCGTTATTAGTATTTACAATATGAAGAAAGGGTATGAGAATTTTAAATATTTACTGATAGGTGTTTTAGTAATGCTTCCCACCTTCTTTATCTTTCTGCTCAAAATCAACCCACTTCAATGGTTTGATAAGAGCGACTTTTCACATCTCATAATTATAATTGGGAATTATTTCTTTTATCTTGGGTTAAGAAAGCTGGATTATCAAAAAGCGCCGTTTATATCTTAGCGCTGAATTCTCAATTTAGAAGAACCTGCATAGTCCTTTCCGCTCAATGTTTTTGCCGATATGAAATAAACATAATATCCTGATGGTGCTGGATCACCACTTGGCAATGTTCCGTCCCATCTAAAATCAACTGAGTTTGACTGGAATACTACTTTATTTGTTTGATCAATTACGACAATTTGAAAGTCTTTCTTCTCACTAATTTCTATCTCGAAATAATCATTCGCACCATCATTGTTTGGTGTAAATATATTGGGAAGTGTGATTTCTTCTTCTGCTTCGACAAGCAGCTCTTCTTGTAATGGAGATTCAATTATTTCTTCTTCTTGAATCTCAGCAGTTTCTTCAACAGCTGGCTCTGGCTCAATGATGGAAGGTGCTGGTATTAGATTTTCAGTTACACCTGAATTTTCAGAAGGAACCTCATTTGAAACCTGAATATCCGCAGCAGGATTACTTTCACTTTGCAATACTATATCCTCTATTTCAATGATTTCTTCCTTAGGATTAGATATCTCAGCGATTGATTCTACTTCAACTGTTTTTTGAATTACTGGCTGAGCCGAGCTTTCATCTAAAGTTGTTTCTTTTACCTCCGGATTCAGATCAATCGCCTCTATTTCTTTAGCAGCTGACTCATTGTTTTCTAACTGAAGGCTTAGTGTGTTCTGATTGATAGTAGACTCGTCTTCTTGAAAAATAAAGTACGTCGCAATGCTTAATCCTGACACACCAACAACAGCAGCAGCGACTTTAAGCAATGTTGAAGCTCCAGCTGCAGCACCGGATGTGGCTGCTGCACTAGACAAAGAACTAGAAACGTTCTTCCATACCGCGTCAGAGGGAGTAACTTCATGAGACTGAAGCTTCTCTCTTAGCAAATCTTGTATGTTGTCTTTTTCAATCATTAATTTTATTAATTCTTTCTTTCAAATAAGCTCTAGCCCTGAGGTACTGCGATTTCGAAGTACTCTCTTTCACTCCTAGCTTCTGTGCAATTTCTTGGTGCGAATACCCCTCAATCGCAAACATATTAAATACCACCCTATAACCAGGAGGCATTTTTTTAATTTCTTCTATAAGCTCATTGGCCGACATGTTTTCCAAAATGTGCGCATTCATACTTAGTTTGTATTCCTCTTTATCAATAGAAACATCAAATTTTAATTTTTGATTTTTTCTTATTTGATCTAAGCAGGTATTTACAATAATACGCCTCATCCATCCCTCAAAAGAACCTGTACCACTGTATTCTGGCAACTTGGTAAATATTTTTACCATTCCCTCTTGAAGTACATCTTCCGCATCATCTGTACTCTTCATATAACGAAGACACAGCGCAAAAAATTTAGGTGAAAAACTTTCAAACAACGTCTTTTGAGCTATCTGATTACCTTTAATACATCCTGCAATTAAAGACTGCTCATCCATAGCTCACAATTAAAAGACTGATATTTATGTTAAATAGTTGCACCAGTTTTTAGTTTTTTTCATATTCTACAATAGATACAATAGGATTATGGTCAGAAAGCCTTTTATTTTTTCTGTTTTTTTTACCTCTTGGTTCTTCAATCCAAAGTGATTTTTGTTCGACTTTTGAAGATCTTCTGATTAAGATATAATCTATCCATGAAGGCTTTCCTTTTACAGGGTATAGTCCATTATCACTGAAGTTTGCCGTTGCCCTTCCCGAACTTTGGTCTTTCAATTTGGGGTTTTTAAAATTAAGCTTCTCTTTCAGCTTTGAAAATGTAGTGCTTTCTTTTCGGATGTTAAAATCTCCTGCATAGATGAGAATACTGTTTGAATCAACATCCTTTACCGCATTAGAGATTTGATCAATTTGAGAGCTTCGTGTTTTTCTTTTTGATTTCTCTGAACCCGCCTGAAGATGTGTGCCAACAATACATATCTGCTGACCATTTTTTTCAAATGTCACTAGAACTGCCCCCTTTTTTGCAAGCCGATCAGATCCTTTTGAAAAAGAAAAAGAAATTCTTTTCTCCTTTAAAATTGGCATTTTGGAAAAGAATACAACACCCGAGGGGATTCCCAACCATGTGACGGGTCCTTTTTTAGTTTGGTAAGGATAAGTCTCCTTAAGTTGTTGTTTTAGTTGCCGCCTTGCTCGACTGTGAAACACTTCCTGAAGAACAAGTATGTCTGCTCCAGAATTCTTTAGATAGTTTCCGATTTCATTGACTCGATCCATCTGACCGTCATTCATAACTGAAGGTCTTAAAAACACATTCCAACTAAGAACCTCAATAGACGTCTGCTGACTATTTCCCAAAAAAGGGCTAGCAATAATAAAAAGAACCAAGTAAAATTTTAAAAAGTACATCTAAACAAATTTAAAGTATTTTAGACCAAGAAAAAAGTTCCAAAATTTAATACATGATTAAATCGTTTTCATTCTGTCTTTTCTTTATACTCTCCACGGGGTTTAGCCTTAGTCAAAATAACATTTGGCGTGTTGAGCTTGCACTTAATGATCGTCTAAGTCTTCCTTTTTTTTTAGAACAATTTACTACTAGTGATTTGTCGACCTCTTACCGTATTCTTAATGGAAAAGAAAAAATTAATTTATCCAGCAAGAAAAAAAAGGACTCTCTTCAATTAAACTTCCTGGAAATGGATGGTTTTCTGATGATATCACAAGACTCCTTAACAAACCTTAGGGGTTATTGGCAGAACAATATTAAAGGACAAAGAATTCCCCTTCATGGTGTTTCTGGTGATTCTCCAAGATTTCCCTCTTCTAGCGATTCAAAACCATTGCGCGTTGCAAAAAAATATAAAGTGACTTTTTCACAAAATGACGACCCTTGGCCAGCAGTGGGTTTGTTTGAGCAAAACGGTCATATTATTAACGGTACTTTTTTGACAGAAACAGGCGATTTTCGATTTCTTTCAGGAAATGTGTATAACGACGAGTTATTTTTATCCTGTTTTGACGGTTCTCACGCCTTTGTGTTTTCTGCAAAAATCAATGGGAATCAACTAAGGGGAAAGTTTTATAGTGGGTCAAATTATCGAACAGATTGGATAGGTGTTCAGGATGAAAATGCCCAATTAAAAAGCCCAAATAAATTGACTTATATTATTGACTCTACATTAGACCTTAGTGACGTCAAAGTCACTACATCTTGTGGGTTTAAAAAGAAGCTCGGTGCATTCAACAGCCCGTTAACCATCATACAAATTATGGGCTCCTGGTGCCCCAATTGTTTAGATGAAACGAATTACTACAAGGCGCTTTATGAAAAATACAAGTCGCAAGGGTTAAAAATTACAAGTATTGGTTTTGAGTATGGAGCAACAAGAAGAATTCAAAGAAAAAAATTAAAGCGTTTTGCAGACAAAGCCGAAATACCTTATCCCGTTTATTTGGGAGGGGCTGCAAATAAAAAGACGGCATCAGTACTTTTTCCAATGCTTAGTGAAATATCTAGTTTTCCAACCAGCTTATTTTTAAATGAAAAAGGAGATATCGTTTTCATTCATACAGGCTTCAATGGTCCCGGAACTGGGATTTATTTTGAAGAATATAAGAAAGAAACGGAAGATATAATCGAAAATCTATTGAAATAAAAAACCCTCACCTGAAGATGAGGGTTTAAATAATTCTTGAATCGGTATTACTTACACTCTTTGTAATCCGCTTCTTTATAATCTTTACAATCTTCTTTTAATGCTTCAGCTTTGTCTTGAAGATCTTTCATTGCGGCTTCATCTGCATTCCCTGAAAATGCCACTTTCATCATTTCACCGGCTAATTCTTCACTTTCTTTTTTGCAATCACATGCCGATTTTCCACAAGAAAACAAAAATGCGCCCATAGCGCATACTAATAATACTTTTTTCATATTCTTTAATTTAAATTTTTAACGAGCTTGAAGATAAGGAAAAAAAGCAGGTTAATAAAATTGTAAAATAAAAAACCCTCATCTTCTGATGAGGGCTTTAATAACTCGTTTTGAGAATTATTTGCAATCTTTATAGTCTTCTAATGTATAATCTTTGCAATCCTCTTCAAGCTCCTTAACTTTTGCTTCCATATCTTTTGCTGCAGACTCATCTCCAGACATAGCCGCTGCAAACGCGTCTTTCATTAATTCTTCGCTTTCTTTTTTGCAATCACATGCCGATTTTCCACAAGAAAACAAAAATGCGCCCATAGCGCATACTAATAATACTTTTTTCATATTCTTTAATTTAAATTTTTAACGAGCTTGAAGATATGGAAAAAAAAACAAATTATTCTAATAGCTTAAAAATAAATTAATTTGAAATTATTAATCTAAATAACAAAACCTCATCAGTAGATGAGGTTTTGAATAGAAAATTATCACTTTATTTTTTGCAATTCTGTACCATTTCATCAAATTTATCAGCCGCCTCCTTATCGCTACCAAAGTTTACGCTTTGCCAATCATCAACTCCTATTTCATCACTAATTGCCTCATCACAAGCATCCGCGTTTTCTTTCATGAATTCCGAATCACCTGGTTCGTTTAAACACTTACAAACATCTGGCCCTCCACATGAATACAAAAATGCCCCAATGGCGCATACTAATAATACTTTTTTCATAATATTTAATTTAAGTCATTAAGATCGGAATAAATTTTATTCTAGAACTCTAAAAACAAATTAATTTGAGTCTTAATGTTTTGCATTGTTTTTTCATTAAAATCACCTTCGGAATCAAGCAATTTATCAATATAGCTTAGCTTTGGTTTTCTTGAAAAAACTTCGGCCTTGAGGTGATGAAGAACATCTGTGAGGTGACCTATGGGCCTTAGCCCACCTGCGTGACCAGAAGCCACTCCAATGAGCATGGTTTTTTTATCCATGATGTCATCATCTGAAATAGCATCTAAAAACACCTTAAGCACACCCGGATAGCTACCGTGATATTCAGGAACAATAAAAATAATTTTATCAGCACCATGAATGTATTGAGCAACGCTCTTGTTAAATTCATCAGAATGCTTCTGATACATCTCCGAAAACAAAAAATCATTTGATAGAGATTCTAAAGAAAAAATCTGACTCTCTACTCCAGCTTCTTGTAAAATGTCATCACATAAACCTGACACTTTTAAGGTGTTGCTATTTGGGCGATTTGTACCAGATATTATTGTAATCATCGTTAAATAAATTTAAGGATTAGCTGCCTTTTGACTCACAAAATTAGATTAATTTAATTAATTACTATCTTGTTTTACTTATGTAACTACTTACGTATGAATAATGCTCAGACCAAATTGATCAATGAAAGGTTAAAGGCGATGGTCTTTTGGGGTGGACTTTGTGTTCTATTTTGTCTTACGGTATATCTTGGCACAAATGAAATTGCCTCCCATATGGAAAAACACTATGGAATGTTTTTTGAGTTTGAAAAAGATATTCCTATGGTCCCTTGGATGATTTATATCTACGCTTCATTTCATCTTTTATTGATTCTAAATTTTTTTATAATCAAAGATCCAATAGTAATTAAGGCTTTTACTATCAGCTTAATGTCTAGTTCTTTTATTGCTGCAATTGTATTTCTAAGTTTCCCGGGGGAGCTCGGTTTCTCGCGAGTAGATAGTATAAGTGGTTATGAGTCCATGTATTTATTTTTACATGAAATTGACCACCCCCATAATCTTTACCCCTCTTTACACATTACTTTTTCAGTCTTAACTGCTTTTGCCATGTTCGATCAAACAAAAAACAAATGGTTTCATGGTTTTTTAGTGCTTTGGGTCTCTTTGATCTGCTGTTCTGTGATTTTGGTTCATCAGCACCATTTGTTTGACATTCTTACGGGTATTGTATTGTCTTTTGTTGTCATAAAATATATCTATAGAAAGATATTAGCAGGTTAACTCAATCACAACCACTAAGACATTTACCCTTATTATATACCCTATTATACTCAAGGTTTCCGTTTGCGTCCCATGCCAGAACCTCTCCGTGCAATTGATCATTATAAAAGTTTCCTTCTGATGATTTTTGCCCGTTTTCATAATAAGAAACACTTCGACCATTTAATAATCCGTCTTTGTACTCTCTTTCGTAGGCAAGTTGCCCACTGTTAAAATTGAAATATACGATTCCTGATAATGGCCTATTAGATGAACTCAAGCGCACTAGGACACCGTCTTTTTTGTAATCAGTTTGGTTCGCGTTATAACGATTTAAAGCCTTCTCTTTCTTCTCACTCACCACCTCTTTTGTCGATTTATTATTTTCTGTTTTTGAAGACTCGTTACAAGCCAGAATCACAAACAACAACAACATATATTTGATCCACTTCATGACTTCAAAGCTAAGAAAATAAGTAAATTATTATGGATTATTTTTATTTCAGACAACCTATTGAATTGTTATGACGTTATTAGTAAACAAGCAACAAACAAATTTCAAAAAGTAATAACGCATTCCAGTTATTGTTTAGACAAAAGCAAATTTAATGACCCGTTTTTAGTTTAATAAAACAAGGTCTCTCCTTGTTTTAAGCCTCCATTTTGGAGGCTTTTTTTTTAATATTGATTATTCGTTTTATAAATCGTATACCTTTATGTAAAATTTTGATAAAATGAAAAACTTAATTCCCATATTAATTGCATTATTAATGATGACAAATTTAAATGCCCAATCCGATCAGTTACCAGGAAACACTTCATTACCGACATCAGATGTTGATTTAAAAAAACTTGCAGCACTAGAGACCGAAAAATTTAAGTATTCTGTAGAAGATTTTTTCGCCAAACCCAAAGCAAGTTCCTTTAAGTTTTCTCCTGAAGGGACCTATTTATCCTTTAAAGAAAAGGACGAGAATCTTAAAAATCATGTTTATATAAAGAACATCGCAACAGGAAAAGTGACCCGGGCTATTGAAGAAAAAGAAGAGTTGATTAGAGGATATGGATGGGCCAATGACAACCGTCTACTTTATATCATGGATAAAGGTGGTGATGAAAACTACCACCTATACGCGGTTGATTTAGATGGCTCCAATGAAATGGATCTTACTCCTTTTGATGGCGTTAAAGCTGATATTCTTAATGGACTCAAAGAGGATAAGAGTCATATGATAATTTCTATGAATAAAAACAATCCAGCAGTGTTTGAGCCTTATAAAATTAATATCGAAACTGGTGAGCTCGAACAGCTTTTCGAAAACAAGGATGTTCAAAACCCCATTAGCGGATACAGTTTTGATAAAAACGGGGATTTAAGGGCGTATGTCAAGATGAGAGATGGCGTTGAAAATGATCTTTATTATGCAACCGAAAAAAACCAATTCAAAAAACTTAAAGAATTAAATTGGAAAGAAACATTTGGAATTGTCGGATTTAATTACGCAAGTGACAATCCTCATGAGGCATATGTCGTAAGCAACCTGGAGTCAGATAAGGTACAAATCTATCTGTATGATTTAAAAAAGGATAAAGTCATAAAAAAACTGTTTTCTCATCCCGATTATGACGTTTCAGAAATATCAGTTTCTAGACATCGGGGGTACGAGCTTGATTGTTTTGCTTACGAGGGAGAAAAACAGAAAGTCGTTCCTGTAAGTCCTTACTTCAAAAAAATGCACCAGTTGATTTCTGAAAAATTTGTGGGATACAATTATTACATCACCGATGAAACTGATGACGAAAGTAAATACCTCATCTTTATTCAGAGTGACAAACTTTACGGAAAATATTTTTCATTCGACCCTAAAACTGAGGAATTCAAAGAGGTTTATGACCTAATGCCGCAGCTCAAAGAAGATGATATGTCTGTAATGATGCCGATTACCTTTGAGAGCCGAGACGGTAAAATCATTCATGGTTATTTCACTATGCCTAAAGGAACAAAACTTGGACAAAAAGTCCCGGTAATTGTAAATCCTCATGGGGGCCCTCAAGGCATTCGTGATTCTTGGGGTTTTAATCCAGAAGCACAGCTTTTTGCCAGTAGGGGATACGCAACTCTACATGTAAATTTCAGGATTTCTGGGGGGTATGGAAAGGACTTTTTACAATGTGGATTTAAACAGGTCGGGCGAAAAGCCATGGATGATGTTGAAGACGGTTTAAAATACATTGTAGATCAAGGATGGGTGGATGAGAATAGAGCGGCCATTTACGGTGGGAGCCATGGTGGATACGCCGTTTTACGAGGCCTTACAAAAACTCCGGAGCTCTATGCTTGTGGTGTAGACTATGTTGGAATCTCCAGTATATTCACTTTTATGAAGTCTATTCCTGCGTATTGGCAACCTTATATGAAAATTATAAAAGAGATTTGGTACGATGAAGACGTCCCAGAAGAAAAAACAATTATGGAAGAAGTTTCTCCTATTTTCCATATCGATAAAATCAAGAAACCCCTACTTGTTGTCCAGGGAGCCAATGACCCAAGGGTAAACATTAACGAGGCAGACCAAATTGTTGAGGGTCTAAGAAAAAAGGGTATAGATGTGCCATACATGGTTAAGTATGATGAAGGGCATGGCTTTGGTAAAGAAGAAAATAGGATTGCGTTCTACAGCACAATGATGGGCTTTTTCGCACAACATTTGAAGTAACATTACTCAATCACTAGTCTCTTTTGGGTCTTTTGATCGGTCGAATTCAATTCTATAAGGTAAAGGCCTGAAGGGATATTGGAAAGGTCTAATTCCATTCCATTCCATGACTTCCATGTTTTTATTTCTTTCCCTTGCGCATCAGTAAGTAGAATATCTGAACCCAGCCAAAATGAGTCCGCTTCAATTTTAATATAATTGGTTGCTGGATTTGGAAAAACCTTTACTTGATTTGCTATGAGTGATTCAATACCGGATTGGCTTTCACAAACAACGACATCAAGAGTGCTTTCAGGAATTTGACCACTAATCTCTTGGTTGACCAGAACGCTTCCGTCGGGACCATAAATTGTATATCCTTCATATGCGGGTTCAAAGCTCTGGCCTCCATTGTAAATAAAATCAAAGACATCGCCATTATCCGCTTGAATAAAAGTAGTCTGCTCATATCCGAAGTAAAAAGGTATAGGTAAGTACAAAACATTATTTTTATATACGTCTAAACTGTTGTTCCACCATCCGTCATAGTATTCATGACGCATTACAATTTCTAATGTTCCACAGGTTGGTGTTTCAGGACACGCCAAAAGACCAATAGAATTTCCGGATTGCTGTCCTGTAAGAGTTATTTGCTGATTATTTCCATCAACTACACTGTAGTATTGTCCCCCTGCAGATCCTTGGGGTAAATAGAATAGATTGACAATGTCACCCTCATCAACTCCAAATTCAAAAGTAGAATAATTACCCGCCGGACCAGTTTCTACAGAAATAATTTCGCCATCCACTTCCACATATAATTGAGTGTCATTCCACCCATTTCCCTCTTCATCGAACATGTATAATGTCCAAGTGCCACAAGTCCCTACAGGTGAAGGAATATCAATCGGTAAAACGGCATCTATTACATGTACAACACCGTTGTATGCCAACACATCTGTTATTGTGATTTGTATGCCGTCAACAAATAATCCATCATTATTTACCGTCATGAGTAAATATTCTCCATCATAATTCAAAAATGTTTCATTATTTGAAATATCTGCACTCAAATTTCTACTCTCTACGATATGTTTGGCGACCAAATCATCAATGATTGAAGAAGATAATAAATCGGTTGTTGTCATCCCCGCAGATTGCGCAAAAGCTTGAAAAGCCGCATCCGTTGGTGCAAAAACCGTGAAAGGCCCTTCAGGAGATTGACTATTCCCTACAATTTCACTTTGCTTACGAAGTAATGTTTTAAATCCAGCTACTGTTATAGCGTCTTCTAAAAACTGATGGTCTTCACTGTCTTCAATAACATCCCAAACAGACATTGCAGGCAAGCCAGACGGGGCCAATGTTTTATCAATGATATGTACGACGCCGTTATCTGCTGTATAATTGGTCGAAATGATTGTTGCATCGTCTACCATGAAAGAACCATTTACCTCACTGACCGTCAGGTTCTGACCATATGTTGTCATTAACAATTGACCGTCTTGTAAATCTTCAGCCATATAAACACCTTCTACTATATTATATCGTAACGCTGTTGGCAGGTCAACAAACCCCAGCATATCGAACTGGCTAATTTCAGGGTCTCCAAATTCATCTCTAATCCCATCAACGGCTGCATCGTTTGGTAAAAAAACGGTGTAAGACTCTGCACCATTTAAATTAATAGCGTAAATCGAATCGGGATAAAACAAGTTAGAATAATAACTATTCAACGCATACCCAGATTGAAATGATTCGGGTAAGGTGTTTGAAGCCATTAAGTCGGAAATGCTATAGCCATCAACATTAACGGTACCTACCATTCCCAGATCAGCATGAAATCCAACGCCACATTCGTAATTATAAATGCCAGGAATAGAGAAGGTAATAACACCCATACATGTACCTGCTGTTGTGCCAACAGTTTCATTCAAATAAAAGTCTTCTGGATTGTTGAAAGGTTCTCCCGTTATGGAGTTGGCAACCCCATTCACATCGTGAGTGCCTTCAACATTAATAAAGGCCACCGTTTCGCCTGGGGCAATCGTTAGTTCAGATGGAGAAAATTCATAATTAATTAATAAAACAGTATGGTCCGCGTCACAGGCTCCTTGAGAATATGAAATTTGTGGTAAGAAGTAAACCCAAAAGAAGAAAATGGATTTACTCAACGATAAAGTTTTCATAGATTTTAATTTAATAATCGTTATTGCTAACACATACAAAAGATCTTTTGTTCTATCGATTAAAATATTTAATACAATAATCTCAATTAAACTTATATTGTACTTACTTTGTTTCTTTTCTAAACACAAAATAAAAATTATGAAGATCGATTCAAAAGCGCCTGTTTTGGTTACTGGTGCAAACGGATATGTAGCAGCTTGGTTGGTTAAAAAACTGTTGGGTGAAGGCTTAACTGTTCATGCCGCCGTAAGGAATATGGACAAGGAAGATAAAATAGCTCATCTCAAAGAGATAGCATCTAATTCCAAAGGGACGATTGTTTTTTTTGAAAGCGATTTGCTAAAACCTGGATCCTACTCTAAGGCGATGGCCGGTTGTGAACTTGTCTTTCACACGGCTTCTCCATTTACAAGTAATTTTAAGGATGCGCAAAAAGAGCTGATTGATCCCGCAGTAAAAGGAACTGAAAATGTATTATCTTCTGCAAATGAGGTCGGGACTGTAAAAAGAGTTGTGGTTACCAGTAGTTGTGCTGCAATTTACACGGATGCCATTGATACCGTTAATGCCCCTGGGGGTAAACTAACAGAAGAAATATGGAACACCTCGTCTTCTCTAGACTATCAACCCTACTCATTCTCAAAAACTCTCGCAGAAAAGAAAGCGTGGGAAATAGAAAAAGCACAAGACCGTTGGGATTTGATCACAATTAACATGAGCTTGGTTTTGGGCCCTTCGATGAATCCACGAACTGCGACTTCGGAAAGTATTAATATTCTCAAAATGATGGGGGGGGGAGAGATGAAAATGGGAGCACCAAAAATAGGCGCAGGAATTGTTGATGTGAGAGATGTTGCCGAGGCTCATTACAAAGCAGGTTACACCCCTGAAGCCAAAGGAAGGTATATTACATCCGCACACAATACAAACTTTTTGGAAATGGGAACAGTCCTATTACCCAAATACGGAGAACAATATCCATTGCCCAAAAGAGCTTTGCCAAAATGGCTTGTGATGATCGTTGGCCCTCTAACCAATAAACTTTTTACAAGACGGTTCGTTCGAAATAATGTAAACATAGAATGGAATGCAGACAATTCAAAAATCAAAAGGGAACTGGGAATAAATTTTAGACCTATGAAAGAAACGATGGAGGATTCGTTTCAGAATATGATTGATGAAGGAGTACTCAAAAGTAATTGAGATGTAACTTAAAGAATTCTGAAAAATAAAAATAGCTCTACAACAAGATGATGTAGAGCTATAATAAATTCTGTTAATACTTTGTATTAGGCTTTCCCGAGTATTCTAAACATCCCTGTTCCACAAGTCGGGCATTTTCCTTTCATTGCTTTTCTTCCGTTCTTCATCGTTACTTCGGCAGCATCTTTAATTTCTTTCTTTGCTTTACATTTTACACAATAACCTTCCATAATATCAAATTTTAATTAATTAATTACCCAACAAGATACAAACTAAACATTACAATTAACATAAAAACAAAAAGCTTTATTAACATTTATATGTGATAACTTTCAACAATTAAAGATTAAAGGGGGCAAGATTAAAACAAAAAAGCCTCCTCGGTTAAGAGAAAGCTTTTTGTACTCGAGGCGGGACTTGAACCCGCACGCCCCAAAGAGCACAGGATTTTAAGTCCGGCGTGTCTACCAATTCCACCACTCGAGCATTTGTTCTTTACAAGAACAGGTAGAAAAAGAGCGGGAGACGGGATTCGAACCCGCGACCCCAACCTTGGCAAGGTTGTGCTCTACCAACTGAGCTACTCTCGCTTATATTCATTACACTGCATTCGATTATACAGCGGCGACAAATTTATAAATATTTTGTGGTATTATTCAAGAGATGAATAGAATATTTCATTTCTACGGATAATTAAATGGCCTAAGAATTGATTACTTTTGCAAAGAAATGGATCAACAAAGCTCTAAACAGTTAAAATACGACAAAGCATATCTGCGACTTGCGGAAAGCTGGGCCAAGCTTTCTCAATGTAGCAGAAAGCAGGTAGGTGCCATCATAGTTAAAGATGAAATTATCATTTCTGATGGCTTTAATGGTACTCCAGCAGGTTTTGACAATTGTTGTGAAAATAAGGAGGGGCTTACTCACTGGTATGTTCTTCACGCAGAAGCAAATGCCATTTTAAAAGTAGCTAAGTCAACAAATAATTGTAAAGGGGCGACCCTATACCTGACCCACTCTCCATGTCGAGATTGCAGTAAGTTGGTCCTACAATCGGGCATTGAAAGGGTCGTATACAAAGAGGCCTACAAAGATCCTGCAGGTATTGATTTTCTTAGTAATGCAGGATTAGAAATGGTTCACATAAAAGAAATAGATGAATAATTCACGTTTTTCTATTGTTCTCCCTTTAGTCATTTCCTTTTCAATCTGTGTTGGCTTTTTAATTTGTTATGCCGTAATGGGCGATGTTTTTGAATCCCAAAAAAAGAGTACGGGTGTCCAAAAACTTGAAGACGTACTCAACCTTTTGGACAGTAAATATGTAGATCCAATAGACCGTGATCAGATTTTTGAAGAAACCATTTCAGAAATGTTGCATAAACTAGATCCACATAGCAATTATATTCCTGCAAGCGACATGGCTCTTATGGCGGAATCTATTGAAGGTAATTTCAGTGGGATTGGAGTGAGGTTTTTTAAATTGAGAGATACCATTTCTATTACTCACGTGCTGTCAAACTCCCCCTCAGAACGGGCAGGTTTGAAAGACGGGGATCAAGTGATACAAATAAATGGACAAATTGCGGCAGGTGTAAAAATGTCTACCGATTCCATTATGTCAATGCTTAAAGGGAAGAGCGGGACTTCCGTAAAGGTTCAAATCAATCGCTATGGAAAGGTGCTGTCAAAAAAGATTATTCGTGGAAGAATTCCAATTAAATCTATCAACACTTCCTACATGATGGATAGCGAAACGGGATATATTAAAATCGAGCAATTTTCGGTTCCCACCGCCTTTGAATTTAGAGAAGCCTCGATGATGTTATTGTCAAAGGGTATGAAACGACTGATTCTCGATTTGAGAAATAATGGTGGTGGCGTGCTTGACTGTGCCACTCAAATTGCTGATGAATTTTTAAAAACAGGTTTATCAATTGTTAAAACGAAGGGCCGTAAAATTGGAACAAAGTATTATACCTCAACAAGTAATGGGAGTCTAGAAAATATAGAATTAATTGTTCTTATTAATTCAAGGTCTGCATCAGCGAGTGAAATTGTTGCGGGAGCCATTCAGGATAATGACCGTGGTCTTATTGTCGGACGGAGGTCCTTTGGTAAAGGTCTGGTTCAGGAGGACCAAAGGTTAAGGGATGGGAGTTCTGTGAGAATAACAGTGGCAAGGTATTATACCCCCTCCGGGAGGTGTATACAACGACCTTATTCGGATGGCCTGGAAGATTACTATAATGATCCGACACGAACAGAAGAATCTATGTTTAAAATAGACTCATCAATATTCATTGATTCTCTTAAATATAAAACAATTGGAGGCAGAACTGTATATGGCGGAGGTGGTATAAGTCCTGATGTTTTTGTTCCACTAGATACAACTGGAACAGGTCTTTATTATTCATCACTACTCTGGGGTGGAGCCATAAACCAGTTTTCTTTTGATTATGTTAAAAGAAATCGCTTTTACGAAAACAGGCCTTGGTCCTCTTTAAACCAGTTTAAACAAAGCTTTAGAGTGGAAAATGCCTTAGTTGATGCTCTGGTCGAATACGCTGCTTCAGAACTCGGGATTCTACCAAATCAAAAATCGGATATTCAGCATTGTAAACCAAGACTTAAAATCCAACTAAAAGCAGAAATAGCGAGACAAATTTGGCAAGAAAATGGCTTTTTCTCCGTTTACAATGAGTTTGATTCTGAGATATTGAAATCGCTTGGTTCTTTCAAAGAATAAAGTAATCCTCGCTACTTCACCTCTATTGCGACCTCGTTTTTACGCCCAATCACCTGCCAGGGGGCATTGTACCCCATAAAATTGATATTCCCAATAGTTTCAAGCCCTTCTGATTTCACGCTTTTAAGGAGTTTTTTAGAGTATTTGGATATTTTTTTATTGTTTGCATAACCAGGAAAAGTAATCACAGCATATTTCTTAGGTGAAACAGTTAAAAGTTCAACGTTATCAGAATTGGGCTCTGGAAGGCTTTCCAGGGTGTGTTCCTTAGGCATAACAAAAGACATTTTTGTATCAGTTCCCATTTCCATGATTACCGGTGATGTCATCGCTATCTTTTTGTTGGCCTCATTGCCGCCAAAAATGTAATTCGCGATGGTACGAAAACCATTACTAGACGTGTTTTCATACGAATTACTTTTCATGACTGTTTGTGCCAAAATCATTGAGCCGTATTGTCGAACCTCAAAATCATCATAGGATTTAATAAGCGTGTATTTGGGAGATTCAATTTTAGTTGATCGATAAGCCATAAAAAATTGACTCAAAATGAGGAGAACAATGGAAACGGAGAGGAAATAAGAAATTCTGGACATAGTTTTTTGAGTTTTAGAGTTATAGTTTATGAGTTTAGTTTTTATTTTTCTTTAAAAATTTCATTTTTCGCGTCTTACTCACCGAAAGAATATATGGGTGATTTGGATTCTTTTTTTCAAAATCCTGATGGTATTTTTCGGCAAGATAAAATACTGTCATTTGTTCAACACTTGTTGTTATTCGTTTAAATTCGCTTTCAATAAGTAAGCGACTTATGTACGCTTCTGCCTTCTGCTTTTGAACCAGGTCAGTGTAAAAAATTGCTGACCTATATTGCGTTCCCGCATCGGGACCCTGCCTGTTCAAGGTTTCAGGATCATGAGAATCAAAAAAAACCTCCAAAAGGGTTTCATATGTAACGCTTTTTGAGTTAAAGGTTACTTCAACAGCCTCTGCATGACCTGTTAAACCGGAACAGATTTCTCGATAAGTAGGATTTTCTGTTTTACCACCACAATAGCCAGAAGTAACATCAATTACACCTGGAATTGTTTCAAAAATGGCTTCCACACACCAAAAACATCCTGAGGCAAAATAAGCCTTATGCTTTTGAGTGTATGCACCGAAAAAAGGGTACAGTATAGCCAGAAGTAGCAAATATCTTTTCACCCTTTTAAAACAAACTTTAAGAAGAAAAGTTTCTTTTTAGTGTTTACTTTTTTTGTTTTCAGCTGTAAATGCAAGAAAAATTACGACCACAATTGCTACAATAGTACCAATCGCGATCCAAATCGTCGCGTCCATAGTTTTTAGTTATTAGTCATAGCTAATTTAGAAAACATTCGGCTCAATTCCAAAAATAAACGAAAAAGAAATTAGCAAACCCCTTGAAAATGAGAAAGTAATGTGTTAAATGAATCTTAATTTGACTTTTTAAACTTGATTTTCAGCTCGTCTACCTGAATAAAATAGGTCCCCGCATTTAATTTAGAAATATCAACGCGATTAGATATGAGTTCGCCAGATGAAACAAGCTTAAGAGTCGAAAGCTCATAAATAAAATAGTGCCCATTTAGGTTTTCAATTGTAAGAAAATCGCGTCCCGGGTTAGGATATGCTGTGGATGGAACAGATTCAATAGAACCAACACTCAATGGCTCTTGCTGTAGATAATCCGACAAATTGAATTTAAAAAGTTTTGGAGCGATTGTAATTACAGAACTAATCTGTTCTGAGGAAACATACCCAGTAGAGTTATCCTTAAGAGCAAGTCCTTCAGTTTGTGCCAAAGAAAACATTGTTCCTATTTCAAATCTTCTTTTGTTTCCTGAGAAAAATACATTGTCCTCATAATCCCAAAGCATCCATATGAAACTACTGTATAGATTGGCCCCGTTATTCTTATACCCTAAAAGCATAATATTACCCGATATTAAATCAACGGATGCGTCTGTTATCAATCCATCCACATTGAAGCCATTATCTAAAACAGCCACTGCTGTGTCCGACCATGTATTAGGAAGCCTGTACAGCTTTGTCTCTTCATCTAACCAGTTTTTAGAAAACAAATAAAGAGAATCATCCGTTGAAACAAATGCTTCGCAATCATAATTATGAGAATTCGAATTCCATGTAAAATCAACCTGATCTTGCAATCTGAAAAGCCTCCTAGTGGCTGAAACTTCTGTTGCCTGTGGATCTAGAATGTCCTGCTTACTTATTTCATATATACACAAGTCCTCTCTCGAACCTGAATTATTACCAAAGTCTCCAATAAAAACACTTTGATTATTGTGGCTTAAGGCCTCCCAGTCAACATTAGTAGCATTCACAACGGTAATTTCCCTAATAATAGCACCCAGAGTGTCCATCTCAAAAATAGAGTTGGAATTTCCGCCATCATTAATTGTATATAAATGATTGTCAAAAAAAACGATTCCCGAATTTTCATTCAAAATAGGACTGTCCAGATTCGCCACGGATTCCATTGTGTAGTTCGTAAGGTTATATACACATGAGCCATCATTAATACTTGCGGAGCTAACATAGTTGTTTGCCAAAGGATCGGTACAGCCTTGCTGACTATATAGAAACGATGAAGCAAAAGAAATAAAGCTTACATAAATAATTTTCTTGACCAATCTTCTGATTCTGAGGGTGATAATAAATTTAATTCTGAAAGATAAGTTACAACCTTTTCTAATATTTCGGGCATATTTGCTTCTTTGTCTTTCCATTCAGTTTGAGAAAGCCAGCTTCTTACCTGATGTAAATCAAGGTTATACCTCCAAGAAATGATTTCAGCCGTATTTTCGGATTGCTTTACTTTAATTGCTCGTTTTTGTATAATCTCAAGCACTCTTGAAAGCTCCTTCGGATGATTTTCAATAATGTCGTTTCTTGCTGCAATAACAAATGATGGCCAAGGTGTGTAAACCTCTCCTACACGCCTACATTTCTTTTGGTCAACATAGGGCTGAGTCGTAAATTTTTCCCATAAAAACACCTGTGCCTCTCTGTTTTCCAAGGCCCACAATCCTCCATAAACATCACCTACAACATTAAAATTTAACTTATCCGCTTTCAGCTGATTTTGATGAGCCATAACAAAAGACATCAAGTGTGAACCAGATGCTTCTCTTGAAATAGCAATAGTTTGGGCATCAAGGTCTTTAATGGTTTGGAACCTTGACTTAAAAGGCACATGTACGCCCCAGCACAAAGGAGTGCTGACGTACACGTCTAGTATTTTTGCATCCAAGCCTTGTAGAATAGATCTACTTATGCCCTCAGTAAGCACAATGGCTACATCTATTGACCCCGTTTGAAGCCCCTTGATCATTTGTCCGGTTCCTCCACTCATATCCGCCCAATGCAGAGCTATGCCTTCTTTGCGGAACAAGCCTTCCTCAATCGCAATTCTCCAGGGATAGTTAAAGTGTTCAGGTACCCCACCTACTTTCAATCCTAGCAAATTATGCGGGTTTAAAAATTTGTTTTTCATATAGTGTTTTGTACTTCCCGTTTTTCAATAATAATTCATTGTGCGTTCCCGTTTCAATGATTTCACCCCTGTCCATAACCACAATTTGATCTGCCTTTTGTATCGTGCTCAATCTATGAGCTATAACAATAGAGGTTCTTCCTTTTGTTAGATTTACAGTTGCTTTTTGTATTAGCATTTCTGATTCATTGTCAACACTTGATGTTGCCTCGTCTAATATTAATATCTGAGGATTATACACATACGCGCGTATAAAAGCAAGGAGCTGTCTCTGACCAACAGATAAAACTGAACCTCTCTCCCCTATTGTATAATCATAATTTTCAGGAAGCTGTGAAATAAAATCATGAGCGCCAACAGCCTTGGCAGCACCAATCACATCAGCCCTTGAAATCGATTCGTCACCCAATGTGATATTGTTATGTATAGTATCTGAAAACAGGAAGATGTCTTGCAGTACTATTGCAATATTATCCCTTAGATGAGAAAGATTGATCTCCTTAATATCTGTCAATCCGATTTTTATGGCTCCATGCTGATGTTCATAAAACCGACCTAAAACGTTTACAATTGTAGATTTTCCAGCTCCAGTTGCTCCAACAATAGCAACCATTTTTCCCGTTTCAATTTTTAGGTTTATTTTTCTCAGCACCTCAGCGTTCCCATCATATGAAAAAGTAACATCTTTAAAAATTATGTCCGCCCCAAAATCAATATCCTGAGCCTTTCCTGAATGTTGTCTTTGATTACTGTGATCCATGATTTCAAAAATTCTTTCTGCACGAACAATTCCCCTCTGAAGGACATTGAATTTATCTGCAAGTTGACGTATCGGACGATATAGCTGATAAATCCAGAGTGTAAAAGCAATTATTTGTCCATACATCGCCTGGATTTCAGAGCTCGTTTTACCACCAGCATTTATAGCTCCCCATACCAAAAGAAATGCAATGGATAGAGAGCTCAACATTTCTACAACCGGAAAAAAAATAGAATTTGCCCAAACAGCATTAATATGTGCCCGCCTATGGCCTTTGTTTATTTCAACAAACTTATCATATTCCTCTTGATTCTTGTTAAAAAGCTGCACAACGGACATTCCTGTCAAGTGCTCCTGAACAAAAGTATTTAGCTTGGTTACCTGCTTGCGTTCCAGCTGAAATGCAGACTTCATGGCCTTCGCAAAAATTCGTGTTGCAATAATCAGAAGGGGTATAGGAATTAAAGTCATCAAAGAAAGCTCCCAATTGGTATAGAACATCAAGCTTAAAACGACCGTAAGAGAAATCAGGTCCCTGGACATTTCCATAATTCCAGAAGAAAAGACCTGAGTTATAGCTTCAAGGTCTGAAACAACTCGCGTCACTAAAGCACCAATTGGCGTTTCATCAAAATACTTCATCCTAAAAGAAACGACATGAGCAAACAGCTTTTTCCGTATATCACGAATGACAGATTGCGCAAGTAAATTTGAAAAATAGCTGGAAACAAATTGAAGCACACCCTCTATAAAAAGTAATCCAACAATCCCGAGTGACCAACTAAGTAACAGTTCCTTGTTTTGTGTGTTCACAATATAATTGTCAACCATTTTCCCAATTAAATACGGCCTCATCGGGCTAAGAAATGAAAGAAGCAAAATACAAAATGCGGCAAAAATAAAGACTTTTTTATACGGTCTTACGTATAGCATCAAGCGCTTAAACATCGTATAATCCACCTTCTTTTTTTCCATATGCACACAAATTTAAATTAAAACATGTGAACCCTCTTTAAATGTTTAAAAAAACCAATTGTATTTATGATTTTGTTCATTAGAAGATCTCATAAGCCAACACTTTGTTGAAGTTAATATTTTATGTATTTTTGCCCTCTATTTTTAATTGATCAACTCATGGGTGTTAAAATATTTGCAGGACGAGCTTCGCAGCACTTAGCTGAACGCATTGCAGATGCCTATGGACAAACTCTTGGAAGCGTTAACGTAAATGTTTTTAGTGATGGTGAGTTTCAACCCTCCCTTGAAGAAACCGTTCGTGGACAAGATGTGTTTATTGTTCAATCCACAATGCCACCTACAGAAAATCTATTTGAACTTTTGCTTCTTATTGATGCAGCAAAACGAGCTTCTGCAAGAAAAATAATTGCGGTGATTCCATATTTTGGTTTTGCTCGGCAGGATAGAAAGGATAAACCGAGAGTTGCAATAGGAGCCAAGCTTTCTGCGAATATGCTGATGGCAGCAGGAATTGACAGAATCATGACCATGGATTTACATGCTGATCAAATTCAAGGGTTTTTTGAGGTTCCTGTGGATCACCTTTATGCTTCAACCCTTTTTCTTCAGGAAATTGAAAAAATGGATGCTCAAAACTTGGTTATAGCTGCTCCTGATGTTGGAGGCGCCAAACGAGCAAATTCATATAGCAAAAAGCTTAACTGCGGTTTAGCCATTTGTCATAAACACAGAAAAAAACCGAATGAAATCGCTGAAATGACTGTTATAGGAGAGGTTTCAGACAAAGATGTCGTCATTATTGATGACATGTGTGATACCGCTGGCACATTGACTACCGCGGCGAACCTCCTGATCGAAAAAGGAGCAAAAAGTGTAAGGGCCTTTTGTACACATGCTGTGCTTTCCGGTCCTGCATACGAAAGAATAAACAATTCTAAATTAACTGAGCTTATTGTTACGGATACCATTCCTATGACTCAAAAAAGTGATAAAATCCGCGTCATCACGGCGGCTGATTTGTTCTCTGATGTGATTCACAAACTGATTAATAATCAGTCAATAAGCGGACATTTTGTAATATCATAAAATAAATATATAATGAAAACAACACAATTGAGCGGTTCGCTTCGGGCGAACGTAGGGAAGAAGGACGCTGCCAGCCTGAGAAACGCCGGCATGGTTCCATGTGTGCTATACGGACAGGGAGAACAAACCCATTTTTCCGTAAAAGAAGTAGCAATGAATAAAATTATTTTTTCACCAGATGTATTTCTAGTCGAACTTGAAATAGAGGGTAAAAAGACAAAAGGAATTGTTAGAGAAGTTCAGCAGCACCCTGTTAAAGATACTATACAGCATGTTGACTTTTACGAATTAAATGAAGATAAAAAAGTAAGAGTTAACCTACCGGTACGAACCACAGGTGTCGCTAAAGGAGTCTTGAATGGGGGAAGGTTAAATATGGCATTTAGAACGCTTTCATGCTATGGCCTTGCTAAAGACATTCCTGAAGCAATTGTATTGGATATTTCACCAATAAGAATTGGTCAAGGAATTAAAATTTCTGAAATCAACATGCCAGGTGTAACCTTTTTAGATCCTGCATTTGCCATGGTTGTTTCTGTTAAAATATCAAGAGGAGCTATTGATGATGAGGAAGAAGAAGAAGAAGAAGAAGGAGAAGAAGGAACTGAAGAAGGAGCAGAAGGAGCAGAAGGAGCAGAAGGAGCAGAAGGGAAAGAAGGCAAAAAAGAAGGCGAAAAAGGAGAGTAATTCTCCTTTTACAAAAGAACAAAAAACCGCTTCGTGCGGTTTTTTTTGTGCCAAATTATCATAAAAAAAGTGTCGTGAATTTATTTTTGATTCGAAATGACTAAATTCGTTTCTTACCTATGAGCAACAAAAAAGCACTTATTATTATTCCTACCTACAACGAAAAACAAAACGTTGGTCGTATGATTGATGCTATTTTGGATTTACAAGATTCATTTCATGTTTTATTTGTCGATGACAATTCTCCAGATGGAACAGCCAATATTATTTCAAATAGAATAGAATCCTCTTCAGGAAGGGTTCATCTTGAAAAAAGAACAGGTAAGCAGGGGTTGGGTACAGCCTATATTCATGGGTTTAAGTGGGCTATTGAAAAGAACTATGAACATGTGTTTGAAATGGACTGTGATTTTTCCCACAAGCCAACAGATTTAATCCGCTTAATGCAAGAGCTTGACAATGGTATTGACCTAGTTATTGGATCAAGGTATTGCCGCGGGGGAAAGGTTAAAAACTGGCCCTTAAAAAGAATTTTAATGTCCTACTTTGCTAGTGTTTATGTCCGTTTAATTTTATTTATTTCTATAAAAGACACAACTGCTGGGTTTAAGGGCTATCATATCGAGGTTTTGAAAAAAATCAATTTGGATGGCATTCATTTTAAGGGGTACGCCTTTCAGGTCTGTATGAAATATGCAGCATTAAAACATAAATTTAAGGTGAAGGAGGTACCTATTACTTTTGTGGATCGCGTGGAAGGAGAATCTAAAATGAGTACGGGTATATTTAAGGAAGCTTTCTTTGGGGTTTGGAAAATGAGACGAATGAAGTTATGAGTAAATACCTATTAAAAAATGGTACTGTAGTGAATGAGGGGGTTTCCCAGCAGCTAGATGTGTTAATTAATCACAGCCGTATCGAGAAAATGGGATCAAATATCAGTGATGAAAATGCTCTTGTAATTGATTTAACTGGCAAATTAATTTTACCTGGTTGCATAGATGATCAGGTTCATTTTAGGGAGCCTGGTTTGACACATAAAGGAAATATTCATTCTGAATCAAGAGCTGCTGTTGCTGGCGGGATTACTTCATTTATGGAAATGCCAAATACCCACCCAAATGCAACGACACAAGAGCTTTTGGAAGACAAATACCAAATTGCAAAAAACGATTCAATAGCCAACTATTCCTTTTTTATGGGGGCTACCAATGACAATCTTGAAGAAGTTCTAAAAACAAATGAGAGACGAATATGTGGAGTAAAGGTTTTTATGGGTTCATCTACTGGAAACATGCTAGTAGACAACGAAAAAACCTTAGCTGGCCTATTTTCAAATGTCCCAATGCTTATTGCCACACATTGTGAAGACGAACATACAGTTCAAAAAAACTTAGCAGAAGCCAAGCTGAAATACGGAGATGACATTCCTATAGAGCTACATCCTATTATAAGAAATGAAGAGGCATGCTACCTTTCTTCTTCACTAGCTGTTCAGCTGGCAAAAGAGCATGGTGCCCGTTTACATGTCCTTCATATCTCTACAGCAAAAGAAACTGAGCTATTCAACAATGATTTATCTTTAAAAGAAAAGAAGATAACATCAGAAGCCTGTGTTCATCATCTTTGGTTTAGCGATGAGGATTATGCCTCTCAGGGAACAAAAATTAAATGGAACCCTGCTGTTAAATCGCAATCAGATCGAAACGGTATTTGGAAAGCTCTTTTAGAGGACCGAATTGATGTTGTAGCAACTGATCATGCCCCTCACACCATTGAAGAGAAAAGCAATGTCTACACTAAGGCCCCCTCAGGAGGACCGCTTGTTCAGCATGCACTTATAAGTATGATGGAGCATGTGAAAAACGGAAAAATCACAATCGAGAGGGTCGTTGAAAAAATGGCTCACAATCCTGCCATTCTATTTCGTATAGAAGAGCGAGGTTTTATTAGAGAGGGGTATTACGCAGACCTTGTTATTGTCAATCCCAGTAAGAAATATTCCGTAAGTAAAAACAACATTCTATATAAGTGCAAATGGTCTCCTTTTGAAGGATGTGATTTTTCAAGTACTATTGACACAACCTTTGTTAACGGTAAAATCGTTTATAAAAACAACCAAATAATAGAAGGGGTCAATGGAATGCGACTTTCATTTAACCCTGACTTTTGATGAAAAAAATTATTTTTTTTCTTTCATTCTTAATACTCAATTCTTGCTCATCACCTGAAAAGGGAAAGCTAATCCCTAAGGATGACTTTACAAAAATTCATGGAGAGGTATTGGTTCTCGAATCTTATTACCAACTCAAATATAGAGCTGTCGGAATTTATAAAGATTCTTTAAAGCACTCTGTAGACGAATTGTTAAAAACTCATGGTTATACATTTGAGCAATATGAACAAACCTATAATCACTATGCGGTCCGGCAAAAAGAATTTCAGGAAATCAATTCTAAGCTTATAGAGTCCTACAATAGAAAAAAGCTATAACCTAATCTGTTCTGCGCTTACTTTTATTGACATAAAGCTTTGCGCGCTTTTATTGAATACCTCAGGATTTTCTGTGGTCATAAATATACACTCCCCGTTCCGAGTGATTTGATTTTTTAACGCTTCGTGCCGCTGTAAATAATCTTTCAATTTATCGGCCACAATCGGGCCCTGCGAAATTACTTTTACCTGGCTTCCCGAAATTTCCTCGAGGTAAGGAGCTATAATTGGGTAATGTGTGCAGGCCAACAAAACTGTGTCAATTTTAGAATTCTTTTTTATTAGTGCTAGAAAATCCTCTTTAATTATGGCTTTTCCAGATTCCGACATATACTTATTGCTTTCGATCAAAGGTACCCACATCGGACAAGCATGCTGTGTTACAACAATTTCGGGGGAAAATTTATTAAGCTCAATGACATAAGAATTTGAATTAACCGTGCCTTCAGTTCCTAAGATTCCCACATGCTTTGTCTCAGACATTTCGCCAATGGTTTCCGTTGTAGGACGTATAACGCCAAGCACGCGAAAATCAGCATCTATGTCTTTTAGGTCTTGTTGTTGTATCGTACGAAGAGCCTTTGCAGAAGAAGTATTACAAGCCACTATTACGAGGCGACAGCCCTTGCTTTTGAGAAATTTTACAGCCTCTAAGGTGAAATCATAAACGACATCATAGGAACGGTTTCCGTATGGTGCGCGGGCATTGTCTCCAAGGTATAGATAATCATATTCAGGAAGGACTGATTTAAATTCCGACAAAATGGTAAGACCACCATACCCCGAATCAAAAACGCCTATTGGCCCAATATTCTTCATAAATCAAAGCTACAAAAAAAGGGCAACGATGTTGCCCTTTACAATTCATATGGATGTTGCTTAATTATAAGCTTATTTTCCCATTAATTCTTTTTCCAGCTTCAATAGCTCGGTCATCACCTCGTTTGTGATATCCATTCCACCTTTGAAATACAAAGTAACCGTCTCGTCCAATACGTAGCTGATTTTTTTGCTTTCAGCTACATTATTCACTGCAGACTGTACAAGCTCCAATATTGGTTTGTTTAGCTCTTGTCCATAAATCTGCATTTGTTGCTCTAGCTCTTGCTGTCTTGTTTGCAACGCCAGTTGTTTCTTTTGAAGCTTCTCTTCTTCCATTTGCTTAATCACAGGTGACCAATCTTTTTCATTTTGCTGATAACGCATTACCGCAGTCTCAAAAGATTTATTCATTTCTTGTAGTTCAAGAACCCCTTCTTCTTCAAACTTTTTGAGCTTCGCCATAGCATCTTTTCTAGACTGAAGAGTATCCAATAGCATTTGAGAGTTGATGTGTGCAATTTTAGTCTGGGCGTTTACATTTAATCCTCCTAGAACCAAAACCAATATTAGTATTACTTTTTTCATTTTTATATGTATTTAATTTATTCTTATTATTCTATTCCCATCTCATACAAGATGTCGTCACTAATGTCATAATCACTTAAAGCGTAAATCAAGCTGCTTTGATTGGCCTTATCAAAAATCAAGTCGTAGCCGTCACTCTTAGCAAGCTTTTTTAAGGCTGTAAAAATACGATCCTGAATAGGCTTTATCAATTCCTGTCTCTTTTGGAAGTAGTCTCCTTCTGACCCAAAATGCAAGGTTTGTAGCTCTAATGCTTCCTGCTCTAAATTTTCAATTTCTTCCTGCCGCTTCTCTTTTTCTTCTTTCGGCAACAGTATTTCTTCGCGTTCGAAGTTGTTTTTTTTCTTTTTTATTGCTTCATAACGATCTTCTATTTCTTTCGTCCATCGTTCTGCTAGCTTGTCCAATTTGTCTTTTGCTTCAACATACTCGGGAACCTTACTCATAATGTAATCCGAATCGATATAGGCATAGGATTGACTATTGGCAAAGGTTGTGCCAAAAATCAAAAACAACATAAAAATATACTTAGTCATAATGTTCAATTGAACAATTGAACGGCGAAGATACGTAATTATTGTAAAGTAACATTAATGTCCAATCATCTTTGAAGGATCGACGATCTCGTCATATTCACTTTCGGTGACATGACCTAATCCAACAGCCGCCTCTTTCAGAGTAGTTCCTTTTTTATGAGCATATTTGGCAATTTCTGCTGCTTTATAGTAGCCAATTTTAGTATTGAGTGCGGTGACAAGCATAAGAGAGTTTTCAAGATGTTTTTTAACGGTTGATTCATTGGCTTTAATTCCCACAGCACAGTTCTCATTAAACGAATTACATGCATCACCAATAAGCCGTGCTGATTGTAATACGTTGTATGCCATTACGGGTTTAAATACATTCAATTCAAAATGACCGTTTGACCCTGCGACAGAAACTGCCACATCATTCCCCATCACTTGAGCGCAAACCATGGTAAGGGCTTCTGGTTGTGTAGGGTTTACCTTTCCCGGCATAATAGATGAACCAGGTTCGTTTTCAGGAATAAGCAACTCGCCAATACCACACCTTGGTCCGGAGGATAGCATTCTAATATCATTACCTATTTTCATAAGTGACACGGCAGTTCTTTTCAATGATCCTGAAAGTTCAACAATAGCGTCATGTGCTGCTAAAGCTTCAAATTTATTCTCAGCAGTTTCAAAAGGCAATCCTGTAAATTCTGCAATTTTTTTTGCGACCAATACATCGTATCCCTTGGGTGTATTTAGGCCTGTTCCTACAGCCGTTCCTCCTAAGGCAAGCTCCTTAACTGCTTCCAGTGAATGATGTATCGTTTTTAGTGATTTATTTAATTGAGTTACATATCCACTAAACTCCTGACCGAGGGTAAGTGGAGTTGCGTCCATAAAATGCGTTCTACCTGTTTTTACGATGTTTTTGAATTCTTGTGCTTTGGCATCTAGTGTGTTCCGAAGGTTTTCAATTCCCGGAATCGTGATTTCAACAACCTGCTTGTAGGCGGCAATATGCATTGCTGTTGGAAAAGTGTCGTTAGACGACTGAGACTTATTGACATCGTCATTCGGGTTTAATATTTTATCTGAATCGGTGAGTGCCCCGCCATTTATTACATGAGCTCTATTTGCTATTACCTCATTGCTGTTCATATTCGACTGTGTTCCAGAACCTGTTTGCCAGACCACTAATGGAAACTGATCGTCATGTTGCCCAGCTATGATCTCATCACACACCTGACTAATCAAGTTCTTTTTATCTCCATCAAGAACCCCCAATTCACAATTCGTGTGCGCCGCGGCTTTCTTTAATTGAGCAAAAGCGTGTACTATTTCAATGGGCATAGATGCCTCTGGGCCTATCTTGAAATTATTACGAGAGCGCTCAGTCTGTGCTCCCCAATATTTATCAGCAGGCACCTTAACCTCCCCCATCGTATCTTTTTCAATTCTATATTGCATTTTATAATGAATTATTGAGTTAATTTTTTAATTTTGTATTCAATTATGGTTCAAAAATAATAGAACATGAGCACTTTCGGTATAGTTTTATTTCTTTTAATTGGTGGTATGGCCTTTTGGATGTTGTTATTTTTAATGGGTTTTATATTACCTTACTGGATTACTCTTGGCCTTTTCGAGCAACTGCGAGCGAAAAGGGTTCTAGATGATGAAGATAAATAACATCTTCCCCGAATCCTCTCTTTTTCTTTTTTAATTTCCTTTAAATTAAATTCTTTATCGGTTAATAACTGATGTTTATCATTTTTTACATGATAATTCTTTGTTTCCTTTGTCTTGAAATAATTAACTTCGAACACATAATCAAACCATCATTCTATGGAAATTACACCTGAAATTCAAAAACGACTTGAGCTATTGCGTGATAAATATGCGGCCATAGGTCAAGATTTAAATTCATACCTAGATGGTTTAATCTTTGCAAATCCAATCGTTTATTGGGACTATATAGAGGTCGACGCTTTACTAAGCCTTCAAAAGCCAAAAACAGATTTTCCAGATGAAAAAATATTTATCGTATATCACCAAATAACAGAGCTTTATTTTAACCTCATTGAGCATGAGGTTAATCAAATCTGTAGAAACGGTAAGATCATTTCAGATACTGGCCAAGATCTTGGCTGGAATGATGAGCTTCATGTTGATTTTTTTATTGCAAGATTAAAGCGTTGCAATATGTATTTCGAAACCCTCATTCGATCATTCGATGTTATGAGGTTTGGTATGGAAAAGGAACAATTCACAAAGTTTAGAATGGCTCTTCTTTCATCAAGCGGGTTTCAAACAGCAGCCTATAGACGAATCGAAATCTCCTGTACCGATCTAAAATATTTGGTCCACGAGACTGAAAGAAAACGATTGTGGGATGCTGATATTCATGAACAATTAGATAATGTATACTGGCGTAGAGGGGCTATCATCGAAGAAACGGGGGAAAAAACATTGACATTAAAAGATTTTGAAGAAAAATATTTACGCACATTTCATGATTTTGCAGATGAGTATCAGCCGATTAATCTTTGGAAAAAATACAATTCACTCTCCTCTGTGGATCAAAAGAATCCTGATGTTCTTAAGGAATTAAGACAGCTTGATGTAAATGTAAATGTAAACTGGCCCCTGGTTCATTACCGAACAGCTGTGCATTATCTATCAAAAGGAACAGGAGAAGAAAAAGGGACTGGGGGAACAAATTGGCAAAAATATCTTCCCCCAAGATTTCAAAGAAGAATCTTTTATCCAGAATTGTGGACAGAAAAAGAAATTGAAGAATGGGGTAAAAAATGGGTGGAAAGCGTTTTAAAATAACCCTACTTTATGGGCTTTAGATAAGCTTCCGAAAAATCAATGTTCCCGAAGCTGTTCATATTGGCATCTCTTAAATTTAAATTGTAAACAACCAAAATATTTTCAAAATATACAGGAACAACTGGAGCCTCTTTGTTCATTATCTTTATGCATGAATTAAAGAGTTTGTTTCTCACGCTTTCATCAACCTCCCTTGATGACTTTTCAAATAACTCATCAAATTCTGAGTTTTTATAATTGCTATAAGCACGTATCGATTTTCCTTCATTTAAAGAGTAGTATGGGTTAAGGTAGGATTCGGCATCTGGATAGTCAGGAACATATGCGCCCAGCCACATTTTTGACTCTCCCTCTTTAATAGATTTCAACTTTTCTATATACGTGCCTTTTTTTAATACGACTTTTAGACCTAGCGATTTGTTCAACTCATCCGCTACACTTTCACACCAATCTTCCTCAGATGATCCTGGCTGAACATTAGCGAAGAAAACAATACTATCTTCTTGTATTTTACTATTTCTACGATGATATTTTGCCAAACGAATGTTGTATGCCTTTTTGGAAGGATTGATGGGTTGAAAATAAACACCTGTAGGCAATATCCCGTTTTCCGCAGGATTTGATTCTCCATACAGGTATTGACTACAAATGCGTTCTCTATTGACAGCATGATAAATTGCTTTGCGTAAATGCACATCATTAAAGGGGCGAGAGCCACAATCAAACCCTATATAATTTATCTTTAGCCCATTACGATATTGTAATTTATGCAAAATATTCTTACCGCTTTTGGCTTCATCTAAGGTTCCAAATAATGAATTGATTTTATTCGCTGGAAGAGAAAGTAAAAGATCCGTTTTCTGAGTGGTAAATGAATTAAAGCCCTTATCTTCCATTTCATATTTTACCAAAATTTTATCTAGAAATGGAAGCTGATTATTATAACTGTCCTTTTTCCAATATTTATTATTTCTTTTATAGATTCTTTCTTTTTCATTGAAAGAAGCCAGCATAAATGGCCCTGTTCCTACAGGATGATTCTGAATCTTCCCTTTATAAAACAAATAAGCCTTTTTTGAAAAGACCGCAACACTTTGATGAGTAAGTATCTTAAGAAAGGTTGGGCTCGGGTTTAATAGCTCTATTCTTAAACTGTATTTAGATAAGATTTTAATCCCCGAAACACCTTGAGAAATATTTCCTTTAAACAATTCATGGAATTCTTTGGCACCTTTTATTTTTCCAATTAAAAGCTGGCTTTGTTGATTTAATCCAAGTGGTGTACATGCAAAATCCAAAGTGAATTTAACATCCTCTGCCGTTAGTTCTTCTTCTTTTCCTTTAAAACATGGGTCCTTGTGAAAAAAAACTCCTCTTTTTAGAATTAAATCTATTGTTTTGAGGTCTTTTGAAATGGTATAAGATGATATCAAATTTCCCGAAAGCTCTTTGGTTTCCTCGTTATACTTAATTAGTGTTTCAAAAATAGGTGAAATGGCTCTTTGTTCATACATTGATAAACACGACAAGGGGAAAAACTGATGAACAATTTCAGGCGACTCATAGGTAACTGTTCCACCATATACTTTTCCTCCTTTGGCTATTTTTTTCCGCGGGACCTCCCCCGTTGAACAAGCGAAAAAAACAATGGGTAATAGAAATAAATAAAAAAAGGACTTCTGCATTTAGTTTGAGGCTCTTAAAACAGGAAACACCTGTAATCTACCTTGTATTCTCAAACTTATATAATAAATTCCATTTGGAAGATGGGAAAGATTAATAAAATCTCCTGCTGGTTTGTACATTACGAGTTTCCCCTCTTTTGAATATACATTAATCTCCAGAGCCGATTCAACAAAAAACAATTTATCAGCTGTTGGGTTTGGATATACATATGGTTCTGTTTTCCCAAGGTTTTGAGTTAAAAGAATTCCGACAAAAACGGAATCAATCGATACACAATTATTTGAATCCGTTAATTCTAATGAATACCAACCAGATGGTAAATAAACGATGACAGATTCGTCTTGAGAAGTGCTCCAATTATACGAATACGGCGGTAACCCTCCATTTACATTAGATATTATTATTCCATCTAAACTTGTGGTACTCGAGGCAGGGATAACATCAAACTCAACAACAATAGGGTCGAGGTTGTTGATTTCAGTTTGTGTTTCTTGACTACAACCATTGTAATCTATAGCCTCTAAAAAATAATCCCCTTCTGGAAGATTAGATATTATTGAATCTTGATATTCTTCACCGTTAACAAAATACGAGTATTCAGGAGAGCCACCAGAAACCATAAAAATAATTTCCCCATCTGCTGCGCCATCACATAACCATTCAGTGAATTCAATTTCAAGCAATAAGGAGTCTGGACTATTAACTTCTATTTCCAAAGAGTCATGGCAACCTCTTATATCACTTGCCTCTACAGTATAAATTCCAGAGGATAAGTTTTCAACATAAGTAGTTGTGTCTCCATTGTTCCATAGAATACTCTGTGGTGCAAATATGCTGTCCATTTCTAGTAAAATAGAACCATTGGAATCTCCATAGCATAAAACACTCTGTGAAGAGAAATCAATAATGACGGGAGGTGTTTCGGGAATGAATACAGAATCAGTAACGATACATCCATCCGTATGTGTTATGGTTACAGAGTTCCAACCAGAATGTAAAGAGTCATTGGGTTTAGTGGTGTATCCATTTTCCCACAAAAATGTACAGGCACTAAACATACAAGGGCATCCTGAAGAAGACATTGTCGCATTACCATCACTGTCTCCAAAACATGTTGGAGAAGATATTGCGCCAAATGTAATTAAGTATGGGTCTGAAAGGGTTACCTCTCGATCCTCATAGCATCCCATTCTATTGGTCACTCTAACCCAATAATTCCCTGCTGATAAATTACTTATACTCGGGCTTATTGATTCATTTGACCAATTATATGTATATGGCCCAGTGTTTCCAAATGTACTTGGTGTTATTGCTCCATCAGCTTCATTATTACATGAGGGATTCACTATACTTACGCTAGATATAACACTATTTATACCACAATCTACAGGAAAATAAGAATAATAACCATTAAAATTATTTCCCAAATAACCTCCCCAAGCGGTTCCCGAATTTGGTCTTATTGAAGAAAGGTCTATACGATTAAGATATATTCCATTTGTTGCTCCTGGATTTAAGCTGTCTTTTTTATAAGCATAAATCATTTCAATATATTGATCGTTATCAATGTCTCTAAATAATGGTGTTGAGCCTAAATTTACACCTGCTTCTAAACTTGTTAGAGGCGTAATCGTGTTATTAACAAAGTCGATTTGTTCGACTCTATGCTGAAAATACCCGTTAATATTGTATGTGACAGAAGCAATAGCCTCGTCTCTTCCATCGTTATTGAGATCTATAGCGTTTCCAGAAGAATAGTTGAGCTGACCCAAGCTATCAATGAACTTCATCTCTCCTGTTGCACCATCAAGCATCACTTGATAAAAATCAGAAAATGATGGCGCTATCCCTTTAAATAAAGTGAGAAAAACATCAGGCGTTAAGTCCCCTGTAAAATTACCTAAGACGGGTTCTGCACTCGACTCTGTTCCAGGATGCTGAAATGTCCACTCACTCGAAAAGTCAGTGCCATTTATTTTTTCAGCTTTACCGTCAAAAGAAATAAATATAAAGTCATTATTTCCAGTTTCTTCATTGTAATGCACCGATGCTGGGGCTATATATCCTTTTTGTGTATCAGAAGCCAAGACAACCGATCCATTTGTATTGTTATTTAGTATACTAATTAGTGGACAGGCATAAAATGACCCTCCTAAATTTTCTCCTCCCGTACCAAAAAGAACCCAATAATTACCGTCACTTTGGAGATCTACAACAACGGGAGAGCAATATGTTTCTGCACTATCCGGAACAACCACATTCGATAACACGTTTCCCGTTAGAGAGCTAAGTACCATTATGTGTCCTGGAGGTCGGTCGGTTTCCCATTCGGGCGCCGAATGATCTCCTCCGTTGGTAACAAGCAAATCCATACGCATATCCCCATCAACATCTGAAATGAATTGAGGATTGTAAAAATTATACCATCCACTATCTGCTGGGTTTGTTCCATACGGATAAAAATCCCAAATAATAGACCCATCTGAACCGTCTATTGCATAAAATTGAGCCTCTCTTCCGGTAATAAATACATCTTTAATTCCATCATTGGTGATGTCTTGAAATACTGCTGATCCAAAAACCTCATTTCGAGATGGAACTTTCCAAAGTAATTCGCCATTACTACCATTAATAGCCATTATTCCTGAATTGCTATCAAAGCCGTCTTTACCTCCTCCAACAATGATATCCAATATCCCATCAAAATTTATATCATGGCTATGTGGTGATGAATAAGTAGAGATAGAATCAGCAAAGTAACTCCATGTTGGCGATTGCGCCCAAAGCCCAAAATGGCTAAGGAATAAAACAAAAAAAACAATTTGTGATATTCTCCTCACCTTTATTAACTTTTATTTATCTGATTAGATGTAAAAAACCTTGTCCTTGGATTTCAATACCAGGGTCTCCGATAACGCTCTCGAATCCGACACCCTCATATTTGTAAAAATATACGCCTTCATCTAATTCATCTCCCTTTTCAGTCATCCCGTTCCAAGAAGGATTATTGTTGGCAGGATCTGAACTAGTATAATCAAATACTACATTTCCCCAACGATTAAATATGATTAATCGAAGCTCTGCAAGGTTTTCTGTGGTAAGGAAAAACTCTTCATTTGCATTATCTGTATCACCATTTGGAGTAAAAACATTTGGAGCAGAAACGACGGGTTCTGGTGGAACAGGATAATTACAAGAGCCATCATCAATTGTTGCATCTGGATTATAATTCAAGGCAATTTCATCCGTGCAACCACAGATTCCCATTTGAATTTCAATAGTGGTTATATCTTCGCAGTTCAACCCTTGTGACACTATCAATTGGGCTGTAAATGTGGCCGCATTCGAGCCTGTATAGGTATTTGAAAACACTTCATTTAAGTCCGTACTTGACTCCACTCCTCCATCTCCATAAGAAAGTTCATAAGCGTCTCCATTTTCACTCGAAGAGTAATCAAAAGTAACAGTAAGTGGTTCGCATCCAGATGTGGGATTTGCAGTTAAAACTGCAATTGGTGGATTAAGAAGGTCTACAAATGCACTGTCTTCAACGGTACAAACAGCATCTTCTACACTAACATAATACCAGCCAGAGGCTAAATCAGTCCATACTGACGCTGCAGGACCTGCCTGTCCCGACATACTTGTCCATGAGTAATATACGCCATGATCAGGAGTAGTTGTCTCTCCGCTAACAAAAGCAGATACATACCCGTCAGGCTCACATGTTGCAGGGCCGACAATAATAGTATCAATTATTAGGGTTTGATTCAATGTAAGTGTTAAAGTATCTACATAACTAAAATCGCAATTATCTGTAGCTGTGACATAAACGTCTATCGACCCATTTTCCGTTATAGATAAGTCTATAGAGTCTCCGACTCCTATTTGATTGCCATCAACATCTGTCCAAACAAAATCATAAGGGGCGTATCCCCCCGAAGCAGAAGCACCAACGGTTATGGACTCATTTCCACAGACAAGAATTGAGTCGGATTCATCAATATTAATAATTGGTCCATCTCCTATATATATAATTCCAGATGACACTATTGTGTCTCCACAAATATTAATCAGTTCCACTGTAATGGTCACAGATTCAAATCCCTCATTTATATTATCTTGGATTGGTGAAAGATTAATAATTACAGAATCCTCACCAGGAAGAAATATTACGGTGTCTTGAAGGTCATTGTAATCTGTTCCTTCAATGGCGTCTCCTCCGATTTCATAGTTAATAATTAAAGTGTCTCCTGTTTCTCCTTCTGGTCTTGTAAAAATAAAATTGGCATCGGTACACCCCTCCACTATAGTTGAGTCTCCAGAAACCGTAGCTACAGTAACATCAACTGCATCCGAAACAAAACTTCCTGCTTCAAGAAAAACAGCAGTATTCAAATATGTATCAGAACAATCGCCAATAGCAAATCTAAAGTGATATGTTTCCCCACATTCTACACTTAACTCAACAGGTATTGGCACGGTAAAGCCATTGTGAGTGTGAGTCGCTCCCCCAGTATTGCTTATATAAAATTGTGGGTTAAGCCCTGCAGCAGGCTCACCGGGAACTCCTGCAGGAAAAATTGTACTGATGGTAATTGGTGTGTTCGTTCCAGGAATTACGGCAACATTTTGAGAACCACCAGGGAACGCCGCCGGAGCACTGAAAGGTCCCGTTATACCGGGTCCACTTACGAAGAATGCGAAAACATCATTGAATGAGCTATTAATCCATGCGGTATATTCATCTGAGGAAAAAACAAAATTAAAGGATGCAGAATTCGACGATGGAATAAAGTCAAACTCAAGGCTAATTGCATCGTTAACAGAATTAATTGCTCCCGCAGATGGATTTGATACAACAGATTGTGCTACCATTAAAAGGTCAGCATCCCCTTGTCCATTGCCTGGTTGACCAGCATCTGCCATTGCTGCATTACCCACAAGGCCGTTCACCGGACCTGCAGCCATTACAACTCCTGAGTTAAATCCAATGTTTGAATTTTGGCCATCAAAAATACCAATTTGATTTTGGGAATTGTTCGTCATAACAACATTAGATACTGTAATTCCTGGACCAACTAGTGCTTGAACGTAATCCAATGGTGTAAACCCTGAATTAACTGTCATTTGAGAATATGAAGTATTCACAAATACGATTAAAGCGAATATAAAATAAGGTAACTTCAATTTTAAATTATTGTTAATTATAGGTTAGTATTAAAATAGACTACAATAAAATCGGTTAAGTTGCATGCAAAAATAAGCAATTATTCACTACTTAAAAAAAAGCATTATTTTGCACCCTCAAATTTCTTACAAAATGAATAATACACAAGCTTTTATAAATAAAAACAAAGACCGTTTTTTAGACGAACTCATGGGCCTTCTTAGGGTCCCTTCCATTTCTGCCAATTCATCCTACAATAATGAGGTAAAAAAATGTGCTGAAATGCTTTCTGAAAACCTTAAACAAATCGGCTTAAAAGAGGTTCGTGTATATAATACGGCTGGTCATCCAATTGTATATGGAGAGAAAATTTTAAACCCTTCGTGGCCAACCGTTTTAATTTACGGTCATTATGATGTTCAACCTGCAGATCCTCTCGACTTATGGCATTCTGATCCATTTGATCCCGTTATTAAAGAAACCCCTCTCCATCCGGAAGGAGCAATTTTTGCCAGAGGAGCTTGTGATGACAAAGGTCAAATGTTTATGCATGTCAAAGCGGTTGAGGCCATGCTTGCTTCTGGAGAACTTACATGTAATGTGAAATTTATGGTTGAGGGGGAAGAGGAAGTTGGTAGCGAAAATCTTGGAGTATTTGTAAAAGAGCAAAAAGAGCTCCTCAAAGCGGATATAATTCTCGTTTCAGATACAGGCATGCTCGCCAATGATGTGCCCTCAATAACGACTGGTTTGCGCGGCCTTAGCTATGTTGAAGTTGAACTTACGGGTCCTAATCGGGATTTACATTCAGGCTTATATGGAGGGTGTGTTGCTAATCCGATTAACATATTATGTGACATGATTAGTAAGCTTCAAAATAAGGACTTAGCTGTTACCATTCCTGGTTTTTATGATCGAGTCGAGACATTGTCTCAAGAAGAAAGGGCGGAGATGGGCAAAGCTCCTTTTTCCAAAGATGATTATTGTAAATCCATTGATATCAAAGATGTTCATGGTGAAAGGGGGTACTCTACAATGGAAAGGGGTTCTATCAGACCCTCGCTAGATGTGAATGGAATTTGGGGTGGATATACCGGAGAGGGTGCTAAAACGGTAATTGCATCAAAAGCATATGCAAAAATTTCCATGAGGCTTGTGCCAAATCAAGACCCAGACGAAATAACAAATCTATTTTCCGAATATTTTTCATCAATTGCTCCAGACGGTGTTACGGTAAAAATAACACCTCATCATGGTGGAGAGCCCGCAGTAACGCCAGTTGACTCCATTGGATACCGTGCTGCGAGCGAAGCATATGAAAAAGCTTTTGGAAAGAAGCCTATTCCAGTAAGGAGCGGAGGAAGTATTCCGATTGTAGCCATGTTCGAAAAAGAATTGGGATTAAAAACTGTTCTCATGGGATTCGGTCTTGATAGCGATGCTATTCATTCTCCAAATGAGCATTATGGTGTTTTTAACTTTTTTAAAGGGATTGAAACAATTCCTTATTTTTTTGAATCATTTGCCAAGCTATCAAAATAACAATGAAAACATTTATTTTTAGTTGCGTCATCATCATATTAACGTCTTGTTCAACTTTTAAGTCACCAGAAATGGTTTCTTTCAACGGGGTTTCTGACTTTAAATTTAAACCTGGTAAAATAAATTTTACCGTTAATGCTGATGTCTCGAACTCTAACAAAAGTAAGCTTAAGTTTCACCCTTCGACTTTCGATGTATTCATCCAACAGAAAAAACTGGGTCAAATTTCCAATCCTGAAAAAGTGGTACTGAAAAGAAATGGTGTAACCGAAGTTTCTGCACCCTTAATTGCAAATACTGAAAGAGGTGCTTTAATTCAGCTAACAACGCTTTCATTCAAAGATTCAGTGGAAATACAATTTATTGGTGAAGTTACCGTGGGATTAGGTATCTTTAAAAAGAAAATTCCAATTAACGAATCATTTAAAACCTCTACGCGTTTTTTAAAATTTAAAAACTAATGCTGTCAGTAGATACTGAAAAAAAGCTGTTCCTTTTAGATGCTTATGCTTTAATCTATCGAGCCTATTTTGCTTTTTCAAAAAACCCTAGAATTAATTCTTTAGGGCAAAATACTTCTGCCGCTTTTGGCTTTACCAATGTGCTTATTGATATTATTAAAAATGAAAAACCTTCTCACATTGCAGTGGTTTTTGATCCCCCAGGAGGCTCAGTTCAGCGACAAGAAGATTTTCAAGAATACAAAGCCAATAGAGAAGAGATGCCCGAAGATATTCGCTCCATGATCCCTCGCATAAAAGAGCTTATTCGAGCCTTTAATATCGAGGTAATCGAGGTGGCAGGTTATGAGGCTGATGATGTGGTTGGTGCTCTCAGTGTCTTGGCTGAAAAAAATGGTTTCACAACCTACATGATGACTCCTGATAAAGATTATGCCCAGCTAGTCACGCCATCAACATTTATCTACAAACCTGGACGGGGCGGGGCTCCTCCACAGATATTAGGAGTGAAAGAGGTCTGTGAGAAATTTCAAGTTTCCAATCCTCTTCAGGTTATTGATATTTTAGGATTATGGGGAGATGCTTCCGATAATATTCCTGGTATTCCTGGAATAGGTGAAAAAACCTCCAAGCTTCTTATTTCAAAATATGGGTCAATGGAAGGGATTTTCGAAAATGTAGAAGATTTAAAAGGAAAACAAAAAGAAAACGTTATAAACTTTCGAGAGCAAGGTTTAATGTCTAAAAAATTAGCTACTATAATTACTGACATTGATATAGAATTTGACGAAAACAAGCTTTTACTTAAAGAGTTGAATCGAGAAAAAATCAAAGCCATATTTACTGAGCTAGAATTCCGGAATTTATCTAAACGCGTTCTGGGGGAAGAGCTTGTAATCGCAAAAGAAACTGTACCCAAACAAGACATTAAAAAAGAAGCATCAAAAACTGACATGTCGGGTCAGCTTGATTTGTTTGGCGTTCAAAGTATGATTGAACCCTCAGAGCCAAAAGAAACCTCTAGCTTAAGAACCATAGTTACTGAAAATGTCAAGTATCACTTGGTAAATGATGATGAGCAAATTCAAAAGCTGATCTCTCTTTTGAATGAACAAAGCGAAGTTTGTTTTGATACAGAAACCAATTCTATTGAGGCAAGGCATGCTGAGCTTGTTGGTGTATCGTTTAGTTTTAAAGAAAAGGAAGCTTATTATGTGCCCCTACCTGAAAGCAATAATATTAAAGAAAATCGCATCCTGCTGTTTAAAGAATTCTTTTTAAATGAGAGCATTTTAAAAATTGGACACAATTTAAAATATGACCTGAAAGTTTTGAATCGTTATGGAATTGATGTTTCAAAAAGTTGTTTTGATACCATGATTGCACACTACCTTATTAATCCCGAGGCTAGACAAAGCATGGATTTTCTGGCTGAATTCTATCTCGATTACAAAACCATTTCAATTGTTGATCTCATTGGAAAAAAGGGTAAAAATCAAAAAAACATGAAAGACCTGGACCCAGAACATGTTTGTGATTATGCTTGTGAAGATGCTGATATTACCCTACAACTTAAACACCTTTTCGAAAAGGAAATTGATAAGCCTCATCTAAAAAGTTTGTTTTACGACCTAGAAATGCCCCTTATGTATGTTTTAAAAAACATGGAAAATGAAGGAATTGCACTTGACGTCCCAGCTTTGAATAATTTTGGTGAATCCGTAGAAAAAGACCTTAAAAGATTAACTGATGATATTACAAAAATAGCAGGAGCAGAGTTTAATATTGATTCTCCTAGACAATTAGGTGACGTTCTTTTTGATAAATTAAAAATTTCAAGTAAAGCAAAAAAAACCAAAACAGGACAATACGCAACCTCAGAAGACGTGTTGATTAAGCACCGAAAAGACCATCCAATCGTTGAAAGTATTTTAGAATACCGTCAGCTGAAAAAGCTGAAGAGCACATATATTGATCCTTTACCTGAATTGTGTGACCCAATAGATGGACGTATTCACACCCATTTTATGCAGACCGTTACTGCAACTGGTCGATTGAGCTCGAATAATCCCAATTTACAAAACATTCCTATTCGCTCGGCAAAAGGACGAGAAATCAGAAAGGCATTTGTATCAAGAGATGAAAACCATCAATTAATGGCCGTTGATTATTCACAAATAGAACTCAGAATTATTGCTGCATTAAGTAAGGACGAAGCTATGATAGAAGCTTTTTCAAAAGGTGTCGACATTCATACTGCTACTGCTGCAAAAGTGTTTAAAACGCCAGTAGATGAGGTGAATAGAGAGCAACGATCCAAAGCAAAAGCCGTAAACTTTGGGATTATCTATGGTCAATCTGCATTTGGACTATCCCAAAACCTTGGAATTCCAAGAAGGGAGGCGAAAGAAATTATTGACAGCTATTTTGAAGAATATCCAACCATTAAAAAATATATGGAAAATGTTGTAGCTTACTCCAGAGATAAAGGATATGTAGAAACCATTCTAAAAAGAAGAAGATATCTTCCCGATATAAATAGTTCCAATGCAATTGTTCGTGGTTACGCAGAAAGAAATGCCGTTAATGCGCCTATTCAAGGCTCAGCAGCAGACATTATAAAAATGGCCATGATTAAAGTTCAAAGCGAAATGGAGCGGGAACAGCTTAAATCCAAAATGATCCTGCAAGTACATGATGAACTTGTATTTGATGTATACAATCAAGAGAAAGAGCTATTAGAGGATCTTGTGAAAAGAAACATGGAAAATGCCGTGGATTTAATCGTGCCATTAGATGTTGAATATAAGGTAGCTGACAACTGGCTCGAAGCACATTGACAATAATTGTTAAAGCAATCCACAATATATTATAGCACCTCGCGAATAGTTATATCTTTGTGTCTCAATTTTTTAAAAAATGGACATTTGGATTAAGGCGGCTCAGTTGTTTTTGTCGCTCGCAATATTGGTTACGCTACATGAATTAGGTCATTTTATCCCAGCAAAATTATTCAAAACAAGAATCGAAAAATTCTACTTGTTTTTCAATCCCTGGTTCTCTCTTTTCCGATACAAAAAAGTCAAGGGTGAAAAGAAATATTCTTGGTTTTCTAAAAGCTCGCCTGAAGAGTGGAGCGATGATGAGGACACCACTGAGTGGGGGGTTGGATGGCTTCCGTTAGGTGGCTATGTAAAAATTGCCGGCATGATTGATGAATCTATGGATAAAGAGCAGATGGAAAAGCCTGCCGAACCATGGGAATTTAGATCAAAGCCCGCATGGCAGCGACTCATTATAATGATTGGAGGGGTTACTGTAAACCTCATATTGGGTTTGTTGATTTATATTATGGTGATTTTTACTTGGGGACAAACCCATATCAATCCTGATAAGATGGAGCATGGCGCGAGTGTTCACCCTTATCTCGGCGAAAAGTACGGCATATATTCTGGTGACCAAATCCTCAAAGTGGATGGAGAGAAGATAGAAAATCTAGATGAGCTAAATAAAATCATTATGCTCCGGGACCTTTCTACTATTACAGTTCGTCACGAAAACAATAAAATAGAAACCATTATTTTTCCTGAAGATATAGGTTCAGAATTATTTCAGGCAGGTGCATTTCCCGTATTTGGGATGCGTATGAAAGCAGCTTCTGTTGCAGGTGTAAGCTCTGGCTCGGGTGCAGATAAAGCTGGTGTAAAGCCTGAAGATATATTGATTTCGGTCAACAATAAAGCAGTCACCTATTTTGATGAAATTCAAAAATCTCTATATGACAATAAGAGTAAGAAAGTAGAAGTTGGCGTATTGAGAAAAAACAGCTCTGGATCCATGGATACATTATCATTAGAGACGGTAGTAGATAAAGAAGGTAAAATTGGATTTGAGGTAGCTATGGGATCAATCGAAGACTCAAGTGCTATTGAATCAAAATCATATTCGTTCTTAGAAAGTGTTTCTCGAGGGTCTGCATATGGCATCAATACCCTTACAGATTACATTGCTCAGTTTAAATTTATTTTCACCAAAAAGGGTGCTGGTTCGATTGGCGGTTTTGCGGCCATTGGCAATATGTTCCCGCCTACTTGGGACTGGCAAGCGTTTTGGTTAAACACCGCCCTACTTTCTATCATATTGGCATTTATGAATATTCTTCCTATTCCAGCATTAGATGGCGGACATGTGGTTTTTTTAATTTATGAAATGATAACGGGTAAAGAAGCTCCTCAGCGTGTTTTAGAGATTGCTCAGTATGTGGGAATTTTCCTCTTATTGGGACTCATGATCTATGCGAATGGAAACGATTTATGGCGTTGGATTGATGGTGCTTTTTAAATCAAA